>Ga0194125_10003669_pt1 | contig 24584 bp, 22 predicted proteins | sample TA2KigC250mmetaG_FD_148626 | JGI IMG/M metagenome (GOLD analysis project Ga0194125, IMG submission 148626) | Freshwater microbial communities from Lake Tanganyika, Tanzania - TA2015034 Kigoma Deep Cast 250m | ecosystem: Environmental > Aquatic > Freshwater > Lake | place: Tanzania: Lake... | reverse complement strand
CTGGCCGACATGAGCAAGGAACACGGCGTCGCCGCCACGTTCCAGAACCACGCGGGCGCCGGCTACGTCGGCGCTCCCTTGTGGGACCTGCACTACCTGCTGCGCGATCTCGACCCGCGCTGGATCGGGATACAGTTCGACATTCGCCACGCCGTGGTCGAAGGCGGCCTGGCATGGCCGCTCAATCTGCGGCTGGTGGCCGGCTTCATCAACACGCTGGCTATCAAGGATTTTCGCTGGGCACGACAGGACGGCGGCTGGAAAACGGAGAACTGTCCCCTGGGCCAGGGAATGGTCGATCTGCCGGCCTATGCCGGCATGCTGAAACGCCACGGCATCGCGGGACCGATCTCCCTCCACTTCGAGTACCCGCTCGGCGGGGCCGAGCACGGCAATCGCGAGATCACCGTGGACCGAAAGACGGTCCTCGACGCCCTGCGGACCGACGTTCGGTACGTGCGGAAAGTCCTCGGGTCTTCGCGTGCCTGAGACGGCCGGACGGGACCGCGCAGGCCCGTGCCGTTTTGGTCTGTGCCGATGATAAGGAGAAACTGCATGCGTGCTCCAACCCTCTGGTACGGTTGCGTCCTCGTCCTTCTGGCGCTCGGTTGCCTTCGGATTCAAGCAGCCCAGACGCCCTTCGCCTGGCAGCAGGACTACGCCCGGGTCACCGAGACCGGTGACATCGAGTGGACTCCCCGGGAACACCGTTTCGTTGCCGGTGACACGGTGCGCTACATCGACTACGAGAACGGCTCCGACTCCCATGACGGGGCCTCGAAACAGCGGCCCTGGAAGCATCATCCCTGGGACACCCAGGCGGTCGGCGTCGCCGCCGCGGCCACGGGAATCGACACCTACGTCTTCAAAGGGGGCGCGGTCTATCGCGGCCGGCTCGCGGTGAAGGAGAAGGGCCGGCCCGGCCGCCCGATCCGTCTGACCCGCGATCCCGCTTGGGGCGACGGGCCCGCCATCCTCGCCGGCTCGCAGATCGTCACCAACTGGAGCCGGGGCGCCGATCACCCCAAGATCCCTGCGCCCGAGGCGGTGTGGAAGGCCCGGCTCGACTTCACGCCGCGCACCTTGTGGATTGTCGCCTCTGACGGCGCGGCCACCCGGATTCCGCTGGCCCGCCACCCGAACTGGAAGAGCGAACCCGAGGACCACAAGGCCCAGTGGTTCCGCTGGACCAACGAGCGGCACCCTTTCCAACCCAAAGAGGGCTTCAGCGCCAACGATACGAAGAACCTCAAGGGCCGCGACAAGGACTTCGTCGTGGATGCCCTGATCTACTCCGAATACGGCTGGGTCATGGGCACGCCCTATCCCACGAAGGTCCGCGACTTCGATCCCCAGGACGGCGCGGTGCGGTTCGAGGGCTGGACCGGCGGCGGCAACGCCTCGATCCTCTTCCGCGGCATGCGCTACTACCTGGAGGACAAGCCGCAGTATCTCGATGATCCCGACGGCGAGTTCTGGTTCGACCGCCGGGGCGCCGGCGGCACCCTCTACGTGCGCCTGCCCGGCGGCCTCGATCCCCGCACGGTCCGCCTGGAGGTCGGCCGGCACCCCGAACTGATCGTCGGCGCCGACGCCGCGCACCTCGACATCAGCGGTCTCGACTTCCGCTGGACCACGCCGCACTGGAATCTCGATGTGGTCTCATGGGACTTCCAGACCAAGCCCTTTGGCACCCGCGCCGACGCCCACCCCGCCTGCATTCGCATCTGGGGCCGGGGCGAAGGCATCCGCATCGCCAACTGCACCTTTGCGGACGTCGTCATGGGCCTCGATATGCGTGCCCGTGGCGAGGGCGCGCCGATGCGCGACATCACCGTCGAGGACAATGTCTTTCACAACACCGACGTCGGCGCCGCCTGTTTCACCGCCGGCGCCGGCTGGGGGTTCTCCCATCCGGTGGGCATCCTGGACGAGGTGCGCCTCTACCGTAACTACGCCGCGAATATCGGCTTTCGGCCCACGCGCTACGAGCGCGGCAGCACCTTCGACCTGAACCATCCTTTCCGGGCCCATCTGGCCGGCAACGTCGTCGAGCGCTGCGGGGCCCAAGCTATCAACGTCGTCGCCGGCAAAGGCGCCACCCGCGGCGACGTGCCCCTGATCCGCGTGCTGATCCACCAGAACAAGGCCTGGAAGACGATGCAGAACGGCAACGACTTCGGCGGCATCGAGAGCTGGCAGCACGGGCCGGTCTATATCTTCAACAATCTCAGTTTCGACCCCCGCGGCCAACGGGAGGGCGAGCGCTCGTTCCACGGCAACAACCCGGGCTTCGGCCACGCCTACTACCTCGACGGCGGCTTCAAGCACTACGTCTTCAACAACATCGCCTGGGGCCTCTCCAACGATCCCACCAGCCCGCTGGTCAACTGCTCGGCCTTCCAGGAGATCATCAGTCACCAGAATACGTTCTTCAACAACACCGCCTATAACTTCTTCGTCGGCTCGCGCCGCCAGGCCCCGCACGCCGGACGCAACAAGTTCCTCGGCAACGTCTGGCAGAGCATGAGCGACCGCGTCTTTCGCCACGCCGATCCCGCCAAGACCCTCGCCGAAGGCAACGCTCACCACGCCGGCCCGCAGAAGCAGCACTTCGCCTACGAAACCAACGCCTATGCCCGCAACGTGTTCTACGATATCGGCCAGATGGGCGTGTTCGAGACCTCCGGCCGCTGGCTCAAGAGCCTGGAGGATTTCCGTACGGCCCTGCGGCAGCAGCGCAGCCTGGTCGCCGACTTGGGCGTCATGGACAAGGCCGCGCCGCTGCGCGACCCGGCCCGGGGCGATTTCCGCCTCAACCGGGACTCGGCGGCGGTGGACAGCGGCGCGGTGACTTTCGTGCCCTGGGCCCTGTATGGCGTGGTCGCCGAGTGGAACTTCTACCCGGCCGGCAACGACCCCGCGCAGATCATCGACGAGCACTGGTACGCCAAGGACTACCTGACCGACCGCGACAACTACTACCAGCGACCGACATATCCGCTGACTGCGGTCAACGTCGGGCCCCAGGACTATGTCCCGGGGCCGTTGGAGAACTTCACCGCCGGCGCCCTGCGCCTGACCCCGGCCAAAAAGACCTACGCCACGATCAGCGACGCCGTCATCAGCAAGCCTTTCACGGCCCGCTTAGCCACCCGGGCCCGCCACGGCCAGGACCCGCAGATCCAGCCCTTCACCTTCGAGGGCGACGACCTCAAGAGCCCGCAGATCCACACCGGCAATCTCCTGATCGAGGTCTATTTCCAGGCCGGCAGCGACGGCTGGATCGTCGGCAAGCAGCAGGGGACCGGCTACGCCCTGCGGCTCCAGGACGGCCGGGCCGTGTTCCACGTCGCCGGCGAGGGCGGCGCCCGCGCCGAGTTGGCTTCCCAGGCCCGACTCGCCGATGGCCGCTGGCGTCACGTGATTGCCGAGGCCGACCGCCGCACCCAGACCCTGACCTTGTATGTGGACGGCAAACTCGACAGCACCGGCCGCGGCGTCGGCCCGGTCTCCCTGGCCAACGCCGGCGACCTGTACGTGGGCGGCCGACCCGACGGCGACCACCTGCGCGGGGCCCTGGAGTTCCTGCGCATCGCCCACGGCACCCTCGCCGACGCCCAGACCACGATCGAGGAGCTGTACGCCTGGCAGTTCGACGGTCCGTCCCGCCGCGACATGCGCGGCGCTGACCCCCAGGGCCGCGGCCGCGACGCCGGGGCGCTCGAGTCCTTCTGATACGGATTCACCGTGAGAATCCCGCAACGTGGTACCGCATTTCACAAGTACCGCGACTATGGTGAGGTTGCTTCGTCGCTGCGCTCCTCGCAATGACATGATTGCCGCGCTCGGCGAGCCGCGCTCGCAATGACATAGGGCACCCAAGTATGTCATTGCGAGGAGCTTCAGCGACGAAGCAATCTCTACCCCGGAGTCTCAGGACTTGCGAAATGCGGTAGTAGTGGCAGCATCAAAGCCCGAAGGCCTGGTTCGTAGTGGCGTCGTCAGACGCTATCTTTATGCTCTTACGAGCACACTACACACGGGGATCGTCGTTCTATAACCGCCTGCCGCACCCATGGGGACCGGACGAATCGCGCGATCTCGCGCGGATTTCGTTTGACGAACAATCTGAAGGGCTGTATGATAATCAGGAAACGGAAGGGCAAAGGGCAGGTCGTAGCTCGATGGAAAGTCCGATGGGCGTGGCCCGGGACGGAAGGTCGCCGGGAAGCTAATCGCGGTGCCACAAGAAATCTATGAAAGAAACGGGCAGGGAATGGGTAGGCGACAAACAGAGCCGGTTGGCGAGCCAACGCCGGTCTTGGAGGTGGTGAGACAGGGTCAATCGGTGTACGAGGTTTCTTGCTGCGGAGGCGGGAGCGGCTATAATAGGCGGCCGTGACGAAAGGAAGGCCCGGTTGGTGCAAGGAGAACCATTGGCTGCGAAGGTGTATTTCATCCCGGCTTCGGTCGGCGAGGGGGAGCGGGCGATTTCCGAAAAGGCGAGCCGGCTCTTCCAGGCCGGTGGGTTCGGGACGTGTTTCCGCCCGAACGACTTCACCGCCGTCAAGGTCCACGTGGGCGAGGAGGTCAACAACACCTATATCAAGGCCCCGTGCCTGCAGGGGCTGGTGGACGAGCTGCGGAAACGGAAGACCAAGCCGTTCATCACCGACACCAGCACGTTGTATACCGGCCGGCGGCACAACGCCATCGACCATGCGGTCCTGGCGACGGAGCGGGGTTTCAGCGTTTCGGGGCTGGGAATCCCGTTTCTGGCGGCCGACGGGCTGTTCGGGACCGCGGAGACGGCGGTGCCGATCGCGGGCGAGTTGCAGCAGGAGGTCTCGATCGCGGCGGATATCGTCCGGTGCCAGTCGATCCTGTCGGTCGCGCATTTCACGGGTCACTGCGCCACCTGTGCCGGGGCCACCCTCAAGACTCTGGGCATGGGCTGCGCCAGCCGCAAGGGCAAGATGCGGCAGCATTCCGCCCTCAAGCCGCGCGTGAAAAAGGGCAAGTGCACCCGCTGCGGCGAATGTTACCGGCACTGTCCCGCCGGCGCCATTTCGCTCGACAAGCTCCAGGCCCATATCGCGGCCGACCGGTGTATCGGCTGCGCCGAGTGCGTGGCGGTGTGCCGGTTCGCGGCGGTCGAGTACGACTGGCAGCAGGAAAGCGCGATCCTGCAAAAGAGCGTGGCCGAGCATGCCCTGGGGGCGGTGCAGGGCAAACAGGGGCGGGCGGTGTTCTTCAATTTTCTGCTCTCCATGACCAAGGATTGCGATTGCTTCGACAAGGCGAACATGCCTACAATGGTCCAGGACCTCGGGATCGCAGCGTCGACCGACCCGGTGGCGGTGGACAAGGCGGCCATTGACATGGTGGAGGCCCGGGACGGCAGGACGCTGTCGGACCTGATCGGGAACCACAGGCTGGATTGGCGGCACCAAATCGAGCACGCGGTGAAGATCGGCCTGGGCCGTGCCGAATACGAACGGATCGATGTGAGTTGACGACGCAACAAAGGTGAGGACTATGTCTCTCGGACAAATCATCAGGAACAAGCGCGAGGAGTTGAATCTGACGCTGGATCAGGTCAGCAACAAGGTGGGGTATTCCAAGCCCTACCTGTCCACGATCGAGACGGACAAGGTGAAGAACCCGCCCGGCGACGATCTGCTGACCCGGCTCGAGCGCGTGCTCAAGTTCGAGCAGGGCCTGCTGCTGCACATCGCGCACATGGAGCGGATGCCGTCCGACGTGCGGAGCATCTACGAGTCGCAGGAGGCCGAGAACCAGAAGCTGCGCCAGCTCGTCCAGCGGCTGGCGCAGAAGAAGGCCAAGACCAGCGAGGTCAACGCGGTGCTGGCCAAGGCCAAGCGGCAGGCGAAAGAGGACAAGCCCGGGGTCTCGGCGGGGCGGCTGGTCCCGATCATCAACAAGGTCGCGGCCGGCTATCCCGCGGAGTTCAACGACCTGGACTACCCGGTCGGTGTCGCGGACGACTACGTGCGCTGCCCGGACCTGCACGATCCGAACGCGTTCGCGGTCCGCGTGGTGGGCGACTCGATGGAGCCGCGCTTCCATGAAGGCGACATCGTGATCTTCTCGCCGGCGCTGGAGGTGCAGAACGGCGACGATTGCTTCGTCCGGTTCACCATGCCGCACGAGACGACGTTCAAGCGGGTCTTCTTCGAGAAGGAGGACAAGGTCCGGCTCCAGCCCCGCAACGAGCGCTACTCGCCGACCGTCGTCGAGGGCGACCGCATCGACGGGATCTACCGGGCCGTCAGCCGCTACGAGAGGCTCTGAGCCGCCGCGGGGCGTGTCCGATGCGTTGTGACGGGCAACTTGGATAATGGACGCACGCCGTCCTCTTCGTAGGTCGTGCGTCCTCGCACGATCACGTCGTCAAAGCGATCTCTGCCCCGCGACGGCCAGCACGAGGGCGTAGACCTTCGTCGCGCCCGCTTCCTTCAAGGTCTTGGCGCACTCGTTCAGGGTGGCGCCGCTGGTCTTGATGTCGTCCACGAGACAGACGGTCCGGCCGGTGAAATCATGTCCTTCCCGGACCACAAACGCCCCCGCGACGTTTCGTGCGCGGGCGGCGGGTGTCGCCACCTGAGGCTGGGCCCGCGTGCGGCGGATGCGGACCAGGTCCGTGCTGACGCGGGCCCGCGCGGGATGCAGCTTCTTCGCGAGCAGGTACGATTGGTTGTACCCGCGCAGCAGCCGCCGGGTCCAGTGCAGGGGAACGGGCACCAGCAGGTCGATTTCCTCGGCAAAACCGCTGCCCTGCAAGGCCGCGTCGGCCAGCGGCGCGAGCGTCCGGGCCCATTCGCTGTGATCGTGCTTGAAGGCGAGAATTATGCGCTGCAGCGCCTCCGTGTAGACCCCGACGCGGGCGATGCCGTCGAAGTGAATCTCGTCGTTCTGACAGGCCGCGCAAGCGCTGTCGACCAGTCCGTACCGGCTGGCGTCCCGGCCGCAGCGCGGGCAGTAATCCCCGGCCGTGCACGTCAGAAGCTCGCCCCAGCATTTCGGACACAACTCGCGGTCCGTATCGCAGATCGCCGCGTGACAGATGCCGCAGACCGCCGGCCACAGGAGCTGCGCCAGGCCCCGCCCGAGCAGGACCGGCACTGCCTTGGCTCGCGCCATGACCCGTTGTCGTTTCGCGGCTTCCATGGGGGCTATTCTATCCGCCTGGGCAGGCGCATTCAACGCAGATCGAACGGGCTGTTGTCGGTGGGTTTGAACCAGCCGAGCTTCAGGCCCGCGGAACGGACGCCGTAGACGTTGGCGGCCTCGAAATCCGCCATCGGCTCCGGGCCCGCGTGGCCGTCCGCCCAGCCCACGTTGGTATGAGCGCCGTGCCGAAAGTGGAGAGAGGGGGACATCCAGAAGTCCGCCATGACACGCCCGCCGACGACGGCGAACGGCGGCTCGGCGAACGAGTACTCGATCAGAGCGTCGCCGGCGTTGGCCATCGCGGTGTCGGCGAACAGGAGGGTCTGTCCCGGATTGGCCATCTCGCTGATGGAGGTGGTGCGGGCGTAGGCCCGCGCCAGGGCCTGCGGGCCGCTCATGCCGGCGTCCCAAAGCCGGCTGCCGATGTACATCATGTTGTAGCCGTACCCGCCGCAGCCCTGCTCGAAGCTCGTGGTCCAGTCGCCGGCTTTGACGAAGTTGACACGGCCGGGACACTCCTTGACCCGCCCCTCGGCCAGGTAGCCGACGAGCGGGCCCTGCGCGGGATCGAAGGGCTCGCCCAGGGTGCGGCGCACGCCGTGCCAGCGGTGACGGCCGGCGTTGTCCCACAGGTCCCGGGCCGCCGGGACGTAGAAGCCGTCGTTCTCGGCCGCGTACCCGCTGACGGCCAGCACGAGCTGACGCACATTGGACCGGCACACCAGAGTCCGCGCCTGCGAGCGCGCGCCCGCCAAAGCCGGCAGCAGCAGGGCGCACAGCAGCGTCAGCGTCGCGATGACCACCAGCAGCTCCACCAGCGTGAAGGCGTCCTTGGCGGGCGTGCATTCGGAGTTTGCCGAGGGTTTAGTCCATCCGCCATCGGCAAGGCCTGCGCAAAGCCTACGGCCTTGCCGCTGCCACCCGTTGCCTTGGACCTGCCCGAGGCCAAGGCTTCTCACACACCCTCTGAGGTCTGGAGGCTGCCGATGACTATTGGTGCTCAGGTATTCCCAGGAGGTGCTGGGTGGTATCGCCAAGGCCTTAGAGGGTGTGTGAGAAGCCAGCGTTCTCTGGGTGGCATCGTCAAGCGGAGTCTGGGCTCCCAATCGCGATCTATCGCGATTGGGAACCCTCTTCGGAGCTTGGCGATGGCGGATTTCCCGGGCACCGGACCATTGCCAAGGCCTACCGGCCTTGACGATGCCACCCTTTTCGCACACCCTCTGAGGATCCACAGTCCCCGGTCTATACTGTTGGATAAGGTTCTGCATAGACCGTCACTCATCCTTGAACTCGGTGCGCCAGCGCTCGATGTGGCCCCACTGGTCGGCAAGGACGGCGAAATCCCGGCTGTCGATGAATAGATTCTTCGGCCGGGCCAGATCACTGCGGCCGTTCCAGCGTTTGTCCCCGAAGCGGCTTTGCCATGCACCGGCCAAGAGGGCCAAGTCGTGATAGTTCACGGTCCCGTCGAGATTGAGGTCGGCTGCGTGTTCCTGCTCGTGCAGGACGCCGACCGCCTCCAGATCGAAGCCGCCGGAGCCCCAGGTCGGCCACATGTCGTAGATCGGGTGGTTGCTCGGATAGGGGGCCCAGTCCGGCCCGGTGGCAGGGTCGATCTGTCCGGCGGCCTCATCGAAGAAGTGGCCGCTGCCGGGTACGTCCACCAGCCGCACATAGCGGATGTCGTTGAGATCGACAATGCCCGCGCGCACCCGCGGCAGGTCCGCCAGGTCCTCCAAATCGAAGGGAGTGCCGGTGCACAGGCCGTTGGCGTTGGGATGCTTGCCGGCCAGATTGTGAATGTTGCTGATCGCGATCGTGCCATACGGTCCGACCGGGCCGGGCGTCCGCGATACGCCGGGAAAGCGTACGAAGTCACGCCCGTTCGTCGAGACCTCCACGTAGGCCAACTCCGCCAGCATCTGGCCCTGGGCCGAGCCCATCTGGGTGGTGAACTGCGAGATGAAGGCATTCTCGAAGACCGCGAAGTCGTACCCCTTGCCGTTGCGGATCGCCGCCGGGCCGAAGGCGAGCGTGATGGAGCCGGGCGGGAGACCCTGGTCGATCTCCTTGCGCTCCAGCTCGCCCAGGCTGACGACGTCGAAGCTCTGCCCGGTCGCGGGGCCGAGGGCCTTGGTGGGATCGTTCCAGACGCCGAGGCCCAACCACGTCTGGTCGGCCGGCGCGTACTCCACGACCGCGGTGGCCCAGCCGCGAAAGATCGGGTTGAGCACGGCGTCGGCGCTCAGCGGATTCGCGTGCCGCCACGTGACCGGATGCACGTAGCCGTTGATGCCCGGCTCCGTGTACGGACCGCCCCGGGCCAAGGCCGCTCCCAGGCAGAGAAACATGCTGGTTGTCATCGCTCTTGGCATGGGTCATTTCTCCGCGGGAGACTGGCAGGAGATGATGGTGTCGATACAGAAATAGGCCGGGGTGTTCAGGCCGAAAGGCCCTTGGTCGCTCGAATCGAGGCGGAACTGAAGGGTTTGGACCGGCCCGAGCGCGGCCAGATTGACGAAGGCCCACGTATCGAGAAGGTAGTCCCGTGCGTTGTCGGCAAAACGGAAATCCGCCAGGTAGAAATCGACCTCACCGGTGGTCCTGCCGGCGGCATCCAGGCCGGTGACGATCAGCTTGAGCCAGTCTTCGTCGTTGCCCGTGGGACCGCCGAACTTCTTCGAGAAGCCGCTGCCTTGGAGCAGGTCGTAGTAGGTGTAGTTGTTGTTCGTAACGTACAGGCCGCTGAGGACCTGGGGAGTGTTCAGCGTGAGCGTAGGCAAGGTCTCCCAGCCGACGAAGACGACACCGTAACCGGCGGAGCCGCCTTGGCCGCCGCCCGGGATGGCATTGTACTGGGCCTCGATGCCGGCGCGATTGGGATCGGTGCGGTTGGAATAGGCGAACCCCTCCCAGAACATCCAGTCGGCATGGTAGCGGTTTGCGAACCGGATACCGCCGCTAGTGAATCCGCCCGCGCCGTCGGCGCCGTTCCAGTGGGACTCCGGCGGCAGCGGCAAGTCTTCGAAGGTGGCCAGGGGCGGTTGCGGAACAATGGTATCGATACAGAAGTAGGTCGGGGTATTCAGGCCGAAAGGCCCTTTGTCGCTCGAATCAAGCCGGAATTGCAGGGTCTTGACCTCCCCGAGTGGTGCCAGGTTGACGAAGGCCCACGAGTTGAGGAGATAGTCCTGGGTGTTGTCGGCGCAGCGGAAATCCGCGAGGTAGAAGTCGACCTCGCCGGTAACCTGTCCGGCCGCGTCCACGCCGATGATCGTCAGCTTGAGCCAGTCTCCGTCGTTGCCGGCAGGCCCGCCGAACTTCTTGGAGAAGAGGCTGCCATAGCGCATGTCGTAGTAGGCGTAGTTGTTGTTGGTCACGTACAGACCGCTGAGGACCTGGGGGCGGGCAAGCGTGAGCGTGGGCACCGTCTCCCAGCCGACGAAGACGACGGCGTAGTTGGCCGAGCCGCCCTGGCCGCCGCCGGCGATGGCATTGTACTGGGCCTCGATGCCGGTACGATTGGGGTCGGTGCGGTTGGAGCAGGCGAATCCCTCCCAGAACATCCAATCCGCGTTGTAGTGATTCTCGAACCGGACACCGCCGCTGGTAAACCCGCCCGCGCCGTCGGAGCCGTTCCAATAGGACTCCGGCAGCAGTGGGACGTCTTCGAAGTTCACGACGGCAGCACTTGATACCGCGGCCAGCAGCACGACGAAGATACCAATTCGCAATTGGCAGTCCGCAATCCGCAATCCAACAGCTTTCCCTCCGGTTTGTAGCGACGTGCACTTCATGTTCCACCTCCTTCTGGCAGCGGCCCAGGTCGCGAGACCGGCTGCCGGACCATAAAAAAACCGTCGTTCCCGCGAGAGGAACGACGGCTCGGGTCCAAAGGAGTCTGCCCATTGTATCCGGGCAGAAGGAGCGCCAGCGCACAGGTGTTCCGGGTCGCGAGAACACAACCAGAGACCCCCGCACACGCCGTGCGCGCTGGGGTCCCCACGATGCTTGATCGACTCCAGGCAGGTTTTCTGACTCGCATCTTACCGCCAGGCTCCTTCCCATCCCGCCCTATTCTTGCCACCATGGTGGCAAGAACAGGGCGGGACAGTGGACTACGCCTCGCGGATTTCCGAAGAGAGTTTGAAGTGTAAAGTGTGAAGTGCTCTTGAAACTCCCAACTTGAAACTTAACACTCTCTACACTCTCTTTCGGAGCCGATGCTCACAGCGGCGCGACCGTCGCGGATTTTCACCGCGTTCCCGTTTCGGTATCCCAAGGCAGGGGCCTTGAGACCTGCAGCCGAGCTATGCACTTCGCAAAGAGCTTACGTTGGCGATCGTACGGAACCGTGGGGGGGCCGTCAAGGGGAAAAATTCTCTTCCCCGGGCGAATCGTCCGGGGCGGCCCGCCCAACTCCTGCCGGGATCGGCAGTTGCGATTTCTGTCGCATGGCGCAAATCGTATGCCGGTTTCCCTTGTCGTGCGGGTCCAAATCTGATAGATGCTTGTTCTCCGCGGTCTCCTCCCGTTGCCCGGGTAGTCCTTCGCAGGAGGCTCGCGCGGTTGCACGAAAGGAGCCCTGAGTGAACAGCAACTATGATTTTCGGATTGTTCGCGTCCTGCGTCGGCGGCTGGGCCTGACGCTGCACGCGCTGGCCGGCCGGGCCGGGCTGACCTACCCGACGGTCGAATCCATCGAGACGAACAAGACGTTGCCGTCGCTGAAGACCCTGGACGCCCTGGCCGGGGCCTTACAGGTATCCACCAGCGCCCTGTTGGGCCTGGTCGAGCAGCGACTGGTGGAGAGACGCAAAGCCCACGTCGAGCCGCGCACCAGTTCCACGAAGGCGGACAAAGGGTTGGAGAAATGCCGCGTGGCCCGGTACGACCGGGGCAAGATCATTCGAGTGGCCGCGGAAACGGGCGATCACGTGCACGTGATGGGACTGCACGAGAATATCGACGAGTTCTGCTACGTGCTGAGCGGCTGCGTGGAGCTGCGCGCGGAGGGCAAGACCTATCGGCTGGAGCAGGATGATACGATCCTCTTCGACGGCCTCCTGGACCATTCCTACACCCAGATCGAGACGGGGGAGTATGTGACGGTTCACATCCCCAAGGACATCCGCATCCTGGATACGCTCCTCGATGCCAAGCCGGAGGAGACACCGCAAGCGTGAGTGCGGTTTTGGGCTCATCCGGTTGCAGCGTGCTTCGGGCTGGCCCAAAGCGGGCGGGCTTGGGACCTTCTGCGCTTCTCGCCAGCAGCGTGGCAGGCTGCCGACATCGTGGCGAGGGCGTCCCGCCCTTGCGTCGCGGGGGCATCCTGCCCCTGCTCGTGTCTTCTGGCTGGAGTTTCGGGTTTAGTACCGCATTTCACAAGTACCGCGACTATGGGTGAGGTTGCTTCGTCGCCCTCGGCGCGAAGCGCCGCTGCGCGTCGGGCCTCGCGATGACATGATTGCCGCGCTCGGCGAGCCTCGCTCGCAATGACATAGGGCGCCCAAGTATGTCATTGCGAGGAGCTTCAGCGACGAAGCAATCTCCACCCTATAGTCTCAGGACTTGCGAAATGCGGTACTGGCACAACCGAGGGCGAGACGCCCTCGGGACACAAGGGCAAGATGCCCTCGCCACGATGTGGGCCAAGGAGGTGTTCGGCGCGGTCCGGGCATTTTCGCACGAACCCGGAGCCGAGCAACGGTTCGTCTCGGTGGAGCCCTCTTCGACTCGCAAGCTCTTGGCTCAAATCGGAGAATCGCAAGGGTTTGGGGGCAGGGCCCCCGGTCGCTGGGGGCTACGGGGCCAGTTCGATCGGCGGCGCGGTTGCCGGCACGGCCTCCGGGCTGGAGAACCAGCCTCGGGTCCGCAGGCAGATGCGGACCAGCATCAGCATGACAGGGACCTCGATCAGCACGCCGACCACCGTCGCCAGCGCGGCGCCGCTGGCCAACCCGAAGAGGATCGTGGCCGTGGCGATCGCGACCTCGAAGTGGTTCGAGGCGCCGATCATGGCGGAAGGCGCGGCGTCCTGGTAGGGAAGCTTCAGCAGCCTGGCCAGGCCGTAGCCCAACGCGAAGATGAGCACCGTCTGGAGGAACAGGGGAACCGCGATCCAGAGGATCGCCAGGGGATCGCTCAGGATCGTCTTGCCCCGGAACGAGAACAGCAGGACCAGGGTCATCAATAGGGCGCCGATCGTGATCGGGGTCAGCAGGTGCAGGAACTGCTCGTTGAACCAGGCCTCGCCCTTGGCGGTGATGATCCACTTACGCGAGAGAAACCCGACCACCAGGGGCAGGGCGACGTAGATCGAAATCGACAGGACCAGCGCCTGCCAGGGGACGGGGAGCCGGCCGACGCCGAGGAGGAACCCGCCCAGCGGACCGTATAGGAACAGCATCGCCAGCGAGTTGATCGCGACCATGATCAGCGTGTGGGCATCGTTGCCCCGCGCCAGGTAGCCCCAGACGAGAACCATGGCGGTGCAGGGGGCGATGCCGAGCAGGATGCAGCCCGCCAGATAGCTGCGCCACAGGGGCACTTGCAGCATCCGCACGCCTTCGACGTCCACGACCGCGCCCACGCCGTACGTTGCCCCGGCGGGCAGGTCCAGGCCCAGGGGCATTTTGACCAAGTCCACCGCCTCCGGCCCGATCAGGCCGTAGAAGACCGTGCCGAGAAAAAACAGGGAGATCGCATACATGGTGAACGGCTTGATGGCCCAGTTGATGAACAGAGTCAGGCCGACCGGCCGCAGGCTCTGGCCCGCCTTGAGCACCGCCGCGAAGTCGATCTTGACCATGATCGGGTACATCATCAGGAACAGGCACACGGCGATGGGAATCGACACGACCGGCGCGCCGCCCACGGTGAGCGCCATCGCATCCAGGGCTTGTACCGCCCCCGGAGCCATTTTGCCGAGCACAATACCGGCGACAATACAGAGAGCAACCCAAAGCGTCAGGTATCGCTCGAAGAACCCCAGTCCTTTCGCTCGCTTGACAACGCCTGCCTGTGCGGCCATATCCACGTATGCCCCCATCTTGGCCATTCTTCAATCCCTGTCCTGCAAGAGGCTCTCGGGCAGCCCTTCGATGAACGTTCTGATCTCGTCGCGGACCCGCCGATAGTGCTGCAGAGCTTCCTGTTCCCCTTGTGCCTGCCGGGCGAGGCGGGGCGGGTCGTCGAAGCCGACGTGAATGACCTTGGTCGGGCCCGGAAACAGCGGACACGATTCGTGAGCGTGATCACAGACGGTCACGACGTAGTCGAATGCAATGCCGTCGAGTTTCTGGAGATGCTTGGAGTGATGGCCGGAGATATCGACACCGGCCTCCGCCATGACCGCGACGGCCCGGGGATCGAGGCCATGCGGCTCGATCCCGGCCGAATATGGCTCGATCACATCGCCTTTGAGATGCCGGGCCCAGCCCTCGGCCATCTGACTGCGACAGGCGTTGCCTGTGCACAAGAACAGCACCTTCAGCTTTTGCATTGTCCCTTGCATAACTCCTCCGGGGCCATGCTGAGAATTCTCTGAAGTTCCTTTCCATCCTGCACGATCTGCGGCGTTTGGGCCAGATGGCGGCGCACCCAGGCCACGGCCTCCTTGACCGGCTTGGGGGCCTTTCGGTCGGGCAGCCGGTAGTACATCCAGCGTCCTTCCTTGCGGCCCTCCACCAGCCGCGCCTGCCGCAGGATAGCCATGTGCTTGGAAACCGTCGACGGCGCCAGTTGCAGCAGCGCGACGATCTGGCAGACGCACAACTCCCCGCCCCCCAGCGCCGCCAGCACCCGCAACCGGTTCCCATCCGCTAACGCTTTGGCTATGTCCAGCACTTCACGCATATGCACACCTACCATATTTCGCCATATAGCGAAATATACGTGAGGGCGCCTTGCGAGTCAAGGGGGAAATTGGTGGGCAGGGCCGACCCGACGGGCCGTCCTTTCTTCTCTCTGCCGTATTGACGCTCGGCAAGTGCTGGGGTAGACTATCCATAGTGTGCGAAGGAGAAACGATGGCGACGATAACAAAGCGAATAGTTGGGCAAGAAGTTATGGGTCTCATCCAAGTTGACGTATCGCTCTCCAATCCGAAGGAGCCCGCGCTCAAACCGGTGCAGGTCCACGCCTTGGTGGATACCGGGGCGAGTACTCTGTGCATTCCGGAGCACGTGAGAATCCAGCTTGGCTTGGAGGAACTGGAGCGTCGGGAAGTGATCGTGGCCAACGGCAAAAGGGAAGTGGTTCCCTATGTAGGACCGGTCCAGATCACGTGCCTGGGCCGCAGTTGCTATACCGGGGCACTGGTTCTGGGGGATCGGGTGCTTCTCGGCGCTGTTCCCATGGAGGATATGGACCTGGTGATTTCGCCCACGAAACAGCAGGTTACTCCGAACCCGGAGAGCCCCAACATCCCGTCGGCAATCGTGATGTGACCGTGCGGCGGAGATGACCATGAAGACGCAGGCAGCGGGACAGCCCAGTCTGTCGGGCACGAGCGGAGACGAAGGTATTCGCTGAAATCGACTTTTCTCCGCCCGTACCCTGGACGTGGGAAACGCCTCTTTCCGTTCTCTTATGACCCGTTGCCGGGCGGTTATTTCGTCCCGGCGGCGAGTCGCAGCGCGACTTCGGCGACGTGGCGGCCGAGGTTCTTGGCCGTGGCGACGCCGACTTCGTCGCCGGCGATGCTGTCCTTGCCGTCGTTGACCAGCGTGGCGCCGAAATGGGACGTGGGCTGGCCGTCGCCGACGACGATCATCTCCTGGCACAGCAGCGAGGCCTGCACGCCGTGCAAGGCCGTTTCCTGACCGCCGTTGCGGCCGGCGCCGACGGCAACGACCCCGCCGACCTTGCCGCCCAGGGCGAACTTCTGCCGGCGGAATACGATGCAGTGGTCGAGGAAGGCTTTGCACAACGAGGTCATATTGCCCATGTAGATCGGCGTTCCCACAATGATGCCGCTGACATTGGGGTCCGAGAGAATCGGGATGAGGGCCGCAAATCCGCCCTGGGCGGCCTCCACATTGGCCGGATCGTAGACGCCGATGTTGCGGCCGGCCAGCTCGATCAGCTCGGTCGTGACCGCCGGATCGACGGCGCGGGCGGCTTCCAGGCAGACGGCCAGGGCGGCCGCCGTCGTCTTGCCTTTACGCGGGCTGCACGACACGCCCAGGATCTTGACGGCCTTGCGGTCTTGGGCGACGGCCGTCGAAGCTGCCGATCCGGTCGTGCCCGCGGCCAGTGTCGTGGTCAGGAATTCCCTTCGATTCATGTTCGATCCTCCTTTGCTGAGACTGGGTTATATTGGTTGCAGTGACACATGTCTAACGTGCGATGTAGATCAGATACAGGCCGGCGAGCAGGACCAGGAGGCCGCAGATCTTCTTGAGAATGACAGCTCCTTTGGATTTCTCGTTCCAGTTCAGGTAGCGCTGCACCAGTCCCGTGCTGGTGCCCGCCAGAATAATGACCGAGCAATGGCCGAGGCCGTAGGCGACGAGCAGGACGATGCCGTAGAGCAGGGCGGTCGAGGCCACGCGGAACGTCACGCCCAGCATGGGAGCCATGTACGCGAACGTGCAGGGGCCGATCGCGATGCCGAAGATCAGGCCGAGGATCAGCGCCGCCAGCAGGCCCTTGCGTTTCATCCCAATCTGACCCGGGCCGGACCACGGCAGGGTGATGACGTCCAGCAGATACAGGCCGACCAGAAAGAAGATGGCGGCGACGAAGTAATTGCCGTACCGCCCTACATCGCCCATCATCCGCCCGGCGGCGGCGGTGATAACACCGATCGCGGCGATCGTGATGAGAATCCCGCCGGCGAAGAGGCTGGAGATGGCCAGGGCTCGCCGGGTGGACATGCGGTCCTGCCGGCCGATGAAGCCGACGATCAGCGGGATGCTGGACAGATGGCAGGGACTGAGCACGACGCTCAGAATGCCCCAGACAAAGGATGCCCCGACGGCCAGCGCCGGCGTCGCCTCCACGGCCTTCGTCAGACTGGTGAACAATTGCTCCATGGGTCAACTCATTTCGGCGCACATTCGCCGATCTTGCACGCTTTCTGGATCTGTTCGGGCGACAGTTTCATCTTGTCGGCCAAGGCCTGGCTGATGCTGATGAGCCGGCCTGTTTCATAGGGGTTCTGCTCGACCCATTTCTTGAGGTTGTCGGCGCTGGTGAAGAAACCCTGGTGGAAACAGCCTGCGGAGGTCCAGGTGCCGTCGGGCTTCTGGCGTTGGCCGAACCAGGCGACGGAACTTGCCGGCTCCAGAGAGGCGACCTTGCCCTCGAACGTCTTGACGACGATCGGCTGCCTGGTCAGGCGGTCCTTCTCGCGGACCTCGATGTCCTTGCCGGTCCGGGCGGCCACTCCCAGAGCACAATGGGAGCAGCAGCCCCAGGTGTGCACGTTGCCGTGGACGATCACTTCCGCGGCGTCCTGCGGATAGCAGGCCCGGTCGCAGAACCCGCAGCGGTGGGACATCTCCTTCTGCTGGAGGGCGGCCAGAGTCAGAACACTGCCGCCCGCGGCGGCCCGCTCGCCCAACGCGGCGTCCCGACCGGCGAAGGCCTTGATCCACGGCTTGCCGGTAGTCTCGTCCTCGCCGCTGAGAAACGCCGCCTCCGCCATCGCGACCGGTTTGCCGGTAGCCCAATCTGTGACCGCGACCTTCTCCTCAAACCCGGCCTTGTCCTCGGTCAGGCAGGAATACAGGATGAAATAGCAGTGCGGGCCACAGAGCCGGACCGGTCCCTTGTCGGTCTGGACCGTGACAAGGGTCTTGGCGTTGATGTCGCCGTCACACATGTAGCAGATGCTCTCTTTCGGACGCTCATCGACTTTCGCGGGCTTGAGCCGCTCGAAGGCCGGTGCCTGCGCAGCGCCGCTCGACAGATCCACCCCCAACTCCTTCCACTTGGCCAGGATGTCCTCCCGGGAGACGAACCCCTCATGGCGGAACAACTCCTGGCCGGCGGCGTCGTAGAAGATCTGGGTGGGGATCAGCTTGACGCCGTACTTTGCGGCCGCGCCGGGGTCTTTGCGCACATCGTAGAAGTCCACGCGAAGCCGGCCCGCATAGTCCTTCTTAAGCTCCTCCAGTACCGGCGCCATCATCTTGCAGGGAATGCACGTGCTGGACCCGAGGTCCACCAGGCGGGGGAGGCCGGTCGTTGGCGGCTCCTCTTGGCCCTGGCCGCGCTGCTTCAATCCGAACACGACCGCAATCGCAGCGATCAGTGCCACGACGATGATGCCTTTCCATGCCGTTTTCATCGATGCACCGCCTTTCTTTTGGGGAACTACGTCAGCATCTTGCGGATTTCGTCCGGCGTGGGCACTCTGCCGACCACCTTCACCTGCCCGTCGATGGCCAGCGCCGGGGTCAGCATCACGCCGAACTTCATGATCTCGTTGAGATTCGTCACTTTGACGACCTCGCACGCCAGCCCCGCGGCCTTGACCGCGGCTTGTGCGTTCTCCGCCAGCTTCCTGCATTTGGGGCACCCGGTGCCCAGGACCTGAATCGTAGTCATTGTGAATCTCCAAACTCATCAGTGGGACAATGGAATGCTGGAGTGTCGGAATACTGGAATATGGGGTGGTGTGAGGCGCCCCCTGTACCCATGACTCCATCATTCCATCATTCCACTATTCCATTGTCGCATTCCTACACTGCCCCGAAGATCATTCCCGAGATCGTGGCCATGAGCACCACGAGCAGCACGAAGACGAGGGTCTTGCGCGTCCCCACGACCGCGCGGATCACCAGGATGCTGGGCAGCGACAGGGCGGGACCGGCCAAAAGCAGCGCCAGCGCCGGCCCTTTGCCCATCCCGGCCCCCATCAAGCCCTGCACGATGGGGACCTCCGTCAACGTGGCGAAGTACATGAAGGCGCCCGCGAAGGAGGCGAAGAAGTTCGCCCGCAGGGAATTGCCGCCCAGCGCGGCGTCGATCCAGCGGGCGGGGATCAACCCTTCGTAGCCGGGACCGGGGCGGCCCAGCAGGAACCCGGCCACGAACACGCCGATCAGCAGCAGGGGCAGAATCTGCTTGGCGAAGCCCCACGTCGCCGCGACCCACTCGCGCAGCTCGTCGCGGCTGAACCACGCGCGCACCATGTAGGCGAAGGCGGCCAGCAGGGCCAGCACGAGCGCCCAGCGGGATCGATAGATCAGTTCGTAGACACTGTTCTTCTGCACTTCTTCAACACCCTGCATCAGGTCGGCGGGAAGCGTCTGGACCTTGCCGCCGGTGTCGGCGATGGTGACCGTCTCGGCGGTCCGGCTGACCAGGGTCCCCTCGACCTTGTAGGCGGTCAGCCCGTCGGGACAGCACAGAAAGATGGCGCGGATATCGCCACTGCGGGCCCAGTTGGCGAAGACCAGGATGCCCACCATCGAAGCGAAATAGAGCGCGTTGTTCCACAGCGGTCGCTTCACCACGGGCGCCGGCAGGGCGATCTGGCCGGCCGCTCGCGCGGTCTCCTCCTTGCGGAAGAGCAGATGCATCAGCACCCCGATGACGATGCTGAACACGACGGCTCCGACCGCCCGGGCGATGCCGATTTCCACGCCGAGAATCCGCGCGGTCATGACGATGGCCAGCACGTTGATCGCCGGTCCCGCGTAGAGGAAGGCCGCCGCCGGGCCCAGGCCCGCGCCCATCTTGTAGATGCCCGCGAACAACGGCAGCACCGTGCACGAGCAGACCGCCAGGACGCTGCCCGAGACCGAGGCGACGCCGTAGGCCAGGACCTTGTTGGCCCCGGCGCCGAGGTACTTCATGACGGAGGCCTGGCTCACGAAGACCGCAATCGCCCCGGCAATGAAGAACGCCGGGACCAGGCACAGCAGCACGTGCTCCCGTGCGTACCACCGCACCAAGTGCAGCGATTCCAGCAGGGCGCTGTCAAACCGCTGCGCCCCGACCGGCAGGTAGAAGCTCGCGAGGAACAGCCCCGCAATGAGCAGGAGCTTCTTCCACTCGCCCTTGAAATCCATACGGCATCTCCGTTACAGCGAGGCCAGGAGCTTCTCGCTCTCTTTCGCCTGGTGTTTCACGACCCGGGTGGCGCACGCGAGGAACTCGGCCACACAGGGGGTTTTGAGGGTATAGAAGACCTTGAGGCCGTCCTTGCGGCAGCTCAGCACGCCCGCGCGGACCATCACGCTCAGGTGCCGCGAGACGTTCGACCGCTCGGACCCGACGTGTTCGGCGATGTCGCAGACGCATTTCTCGCCGTCCTTGAGAAAGTCGATCACCGCGACCCGCAAGGGGTGTCCCACGGCCTTGGCGATCTCCGCCTGCCGCTCGAACAGAAGTGCCTTCGTGCGATCGATCATCATCGAACTCCAACTATATGATAATATACTCACATAGTTACACAAGGTTCGCCCCCGCGTCAAGAAAAAATCTTCTTCTGCTCGTCCGGAGGGGGGCGGAATGCACCGACGGTAGATCGCTCGGTGATCTCCCGCTGTTCGGCACGGAGGATATTTCCAGGTCAGCCCAGTTGCTTCCACTGCTCGTGGCTGATTCCTGCTTGGCGCAGAATGCGGGCCAGCAGTTCGCGGCCTATGTCGCCCTGGTGAGGATTGGGTATGGTCAGCCTCACAACGCCTTTCACCATGAAGGAGTGTTTGCCACCCGAATACGGGCCGTCAAATCCCATGGTGCGCAGAGAACGGATCAAATCCTGTCGCGAGATAGGGCCGAAAGGAGGCATCAGGCCGCGAGCTCCTTCTTCACGGTGAGTTCAATTCCGTCGATCTTGGGCAAGGGCAGGTTCTTGTGGATGCTGAAGAGCAACCAGTCTTCCAGTACCTCGGCCAACTCGCTGCGGCATTCCTCGAGCGTCGGAGCGTTGGCATACACCCCGCGGCATTCCGGGATTTCCCCGTAGTAGGTGCCGTCGTCCGACAGGATCTCGTAGCGGGCATGTCTCATCGCCGCCTCAAGGTACTTCGTGAGCATGATACCATCTCCTCGTGCGTTCGCGCTGCACGCCTTCCAAGTCAAGTGCACGGTCTTTTTTCGTCCTGCAGTGTACGGGAAAGGGCGTGATTCTGCAAGATACGCGCTGCGATTGACGAGTACTTCCAGAAGCAGGCGAGAGTGGACAAAGACGGCGCGGGCGGGCTCTCCGATTTGCCGCTGCGGGCATGCGGGTCGGGGGTGGGCTCCGCGGTAAAACTAGGGCCGGCCGGAGAACATTTTTTCGAGCCTCTTGACGGCGGCGGGGGGATGTTCTATAAGAGACAGGCACATCTACGTAGCGCGGCCATTGTGCCTTGGCCGGGGAATCCATGGGCGGGACGCCCATGCTGCTCAGTGCCGCGCGGGCTGCAACCGGTGGTTTGAGGTCGATGGGATCGGTCCATGTTGACGAAACTGTATATCAAGGACGGACGGCTTACGGATACGGGCGAAGGCGAAGCCCCGGTCTGGGTCTATACGGCCCCGGATGAGACCGAGCGCAAATACCTCGTCGAGCAGGTCAAGCTCGATGAGCATACGCTGAGCTCGGCCCTGGACCCGGACGAGTTGAGCCGGCTCGAATTCGAGCCCGAGCACGCCGCCGTCATCTTCAAACGGCCGAAACGGTACACGGCGGCGGACAACTTTCTTTTCCGGGTCGTTTCGACCGGCATCTTCCTTTTCAAGGACCGCCTGATCATCGTGCGGGCCGATGAGGCCCCGCTCTTCGAGGGCCGGCCCTTCATGCGCATTCAGTCCGTGCAGGACGTCTTCCTCAAGCTCATCTACCGGGCGATCTCCCATTTTGTCGAGCACCTGCGCGGCATCAACCTGATCTCCACGGAGCTGGAGCAGCAGATCAATATCGCCATGGAGAACAAGTATCTGCTCAACCTCTTCAGCCTGGAGAAGAGTCTCGTGTACTACCTCAACGCGGTCAATTCCAACGGCGTGCTCATCGACAAATTGCGAAACACCGCCTCCAAACTGGGACTGAACCCGGAGAACATCGAGTTCCTGGATGACATTCACGTCGAAAACAACCAGTGCCGCGGCCAGACCGAGATCTACTCCCAGGTGCTGGCCAGCATGATGGACGCCCGCGCCTCGATCATCAGCAACAACCTCAACGTCCGGATCAAGGCGCTGACGATCATCACCATCGCGATCATGCTGCCGACGTTCATCGTGAGCCTCTTCTCCATGAACGTCCGCATTCCCATGTCGGAAAACGTGAATGCCTTCTGGATCATCTCCGGCATGGGGGCCGGGGCCGTAATCGCGGTCGCGATCCTATGGCGCAAACTTCGCTGGTAAGCCGCCCTGGGGCGGGAATCTCAAGTTCCACATTCCAAACAAACTCAAAATCCAAAACCCAAAATCCAAAACGGGGCCCAGGTCCGGCGCCGGTGTCTTGGTCCTTGGAGTTTGGGATTTCAGGTACTGGTGTATGGCTTCCTGCATGCCGATGTGGTATAATCCTCGGTAGTGAAAGGCCTCTTTCAGGAGAAGCCAAATGCATAGTCCCGCTACCGTGCGGCGGATGGTTCGGACGATGACGCTCTGGGTCTCGGCCGTAATGGTCGGTGCGGCCGGCTTGGGCATGGACCCTCATGCCAAGGCGGGAACGGCTCGTGCTTTACCTGTCGTGCAGGGAACACTGCGAGGCAATACGACCTGGGGTCCCCAGGCGAACCCTTACGCCGTGACCGGCGAGCTGCGCGTACCCAAGGGGACGACGCTGACTCTTCTGCCCGGCACGACGGTGCGCTTCCGGGACGGGGCCCGCCTCGTCGTCAACGGGCGGCTCGTGGCCGAGGGCACGGCGGCCGCGCCGATCCTGTTCACGCGGGCGCCCGGCAGCAACGCCTGGCTCGGCGTGCAGTTCGACCAGACGAGGGAGGACAATCGGATTCGTCACGCCCGGCTGGAGTACGCCCGGACCAATGACGGGATGGTGGGCCTGCAAGCCTCGCGACTCCTGCTGGAACAGGTCGAGTTCGATCACTGCGACCGCCGGCGGATCCGGACCCTGAATTCCAGCCTGATCGTCCGCCATTGCCGGTTCCATGACATCTTCGGCCCCGGCGAGCCGCCGACCACGGACAATATGAGCGAGCATCTCTGGGGCTCGGGCATTCCCGACGGCGGCTGGCTCGTCCTCGAGGAAAACCTTTTTGGCACCACCAAGGGGCACAACGACGCCATCGACTTCGACGGCCCGGCGGCCCCGAAACCGATCCCGCATATCCGTAACAACGTCTTTCTGGGCGGCGGGGACGATGCCCTCGATCTCGAATGCGACGCCTTGATCGAAGGCAACCTGTTCCTGAACTTCGTGAAAGATCAGTACAACAAGGCCTCCGGAGAGTCCAACGTCCTCTCCGCCGGGGCCGGCAAACATTACACGATGCGCCACAACCTCTTCGTCAACGTCCAGCATATCGTGCAGGTCAAGAACGACGCCTTTCTGACGTTCACCAACAACACGGCGGTGAACGTCTCCGGGGCGGCGATCTACTTCGAGCTGGGCCTGCCCGGCCGAAGGCCCGGCCGCGGCGGCCAGATCGAGAATTGCATCTTCTGGGAGGCACCGGCCGTCTTCGAAGGCATCACGGAGCGAACCGATTTTGGAGTGGATTACTGCCTCTTGCCCGCGAAATGGCATCACCTGGGCACCGGCAATTTCTACGCCGACCCCCTCTTTGCCCGGGCCGGCTACTGGGATGCCAACGGTACGCCCACCGACCCGAAGGACGATTTCTGGGTCGAGGGCGACTATCATCTGCAATCCCAGGCCGGCCGCTGGGACCCGGCTCTGCGCGACTGGGTGGTCGACAAGGTCACGAGCCCCTGCATTGACGCCGGCAATCCGGAGTCCGATTGGACAAACGAGCCGTGGCCGCACGGGCGGCGCATCAATTTGGGCGCCTACGGCGGGACCGCCCAAGCCAGCATGTCGCTCTCCACCGTCGGCGCGCCCGCCGACCTCCGTAGCGACAACCGCGTCGATTCCCGGGATTACGGCCTGCCGGTGGGCCGGTGGCATCGCCAAGGCCTTTGGCCTTGACGATGGCCGTGTCGCGGGCATCTTGCCCGCGCGGATCGAGGGCCTCTGGCCCTCCAATCGAAGGCGGGACGCCTTCGACAGGCGCGGGCGCTCGCGCCCGCGACACAAACCATCGCCAAGGGCAGAGCCCTTGGCGATGCCACCCGGTCTTCGCTCTTGAGCAGGTCGTTGTTTGAAAAGCCGACGGGTGGCAGCGGCAAGGCCGTAGGCTTTGCGCAGGCCTTGCCGATGGCGGATGGACCAAACCATCGGCAAGCTCCGAAGACTCCGCTTGCCGCTGCCACCCATTACGGAGCTGGGTTCTCATACA
>Ga0194125_10003668_pt1 | contig 24591 bp, 12 predicted proteins | sample TA2KigC250mmetaG_FD_148626 | JGI IMG/M metagenome (GOLD analysis project Ga0194125, IMG submission 148626) | Freshwater microbial communities from Lake Tanganyika, Tanzania - TA2015034 Kigoma Deep Cast 250m | ecosystem: Environmental > Aquatic > Freshwater > Lake | place: Tanzania: Lake... | reverse complement strand
CTCGGTCTTCTCTGGATTGTCGAGCATCATCCCGTCAAGCGCTCCGACCTGCTCGCCCAGGTCACCGTTGGCCTGAAAGCGCCCTGTCACGGCCTTGCCGCCGCGGCCGCGGACCTGACCTTCGTAGGTGCCCATGTCGCCGCTGGCTCTGAACTTGCCGCTCAGCGCGTGATGTCTGAGGCTGGCGTCCACCTCGAACTTGAGCGCCAGTGGCGGCATCTGAGGCGTCTTGCCGCCGCCGGGAATCCAGCCGTCCGAGTGCAGGAAGATGACGAGCGTGCCCGCAAGCCTCTCGCCTTCGAGGCGCAGCCCCGTGGCGTCGCCTTCGTGGAACCCGCCGTTCCAGGTCGGCGTCTGCACGCGGATAGCGGTGAAGCGCGTGCTTGGCACGATCAGGCGCACAAAGATGGGGCGGATGACGGTCGCTGGCTGCTTCTCGCCCTTCTTCTTCGGCTCCCAGCGCACGCCGCCCTCAAGCACCAGGTCGAGGAGCACGGCGTCCTCGTGCACGACCGCGTCCAGCGTGTACGACTGCCTTCGCGGGGTGGAGTGGCCCGTCGGGATGAAGCGGTCCCACCACGACAGCGGCTCGCCGGGCGGCAGCTTCTCGTCGAGGGTCTGGTCGAGCCGGAACTCGATGGCGAGCGAGCCGCCGAGGCTGCCCGCATCGAGCTTCGCCTGCGTCGCGTCCACTGGGAAGCGGAGCGTGTTCCGCCAGGCGATGCCGGCGCCATTGGCCAGGTGGAAGCCGCGCCACTCCTGCATCGTGCCCTGAGCCCAGGCGGGGACCTCGGCGTAGGCAGCGCGCCACGCGCCGCCGGTCTGACGGAGGACGATGTTCAGGTCGTCGCGGTCGGCCCCCTCGTCGAGCCGCAGGTAGAGGTTCCGCGCCGGCCCCTTGGCTCGGTCCGCGGCCTCCCGCCTGCCCAGCTCAGCCAGGAGGCCGTCGCGAAGGGCGGTCAGCTTCCGCAAGTCGGCCCGAAGCGTCTCCTGTCCGCCCCAACCCACGCCCGCGCCGAGCGCCGCGGCCAGCGCCGCTGCCGCACGAAGTTGATGCACGGGGGCGTCTCCTTCCCTGTGTGTCCCTCCCGCGCGATCGGCGCCCATTCTATTGCCGCGCCCCGGCGCGTGCAAGAGCCTCTGGCGTCGTGCACCCCGGCCCCTGCTGGTCCTTGCTGTCGCGGCCACGACCTGCTACACTCCGAGTTGGTGGTCCCAATCCCTTCCGAGGGAGAATCGCTCATGAACGCCCACGAGTGGTCACTTCATCTGGCCGCAGGGATGGTCGCCGCGGCGTTGCTTCTCGCCGCCAGGACGACGGCGGGGGAGACGACACAGGCTCCGGCAACCGATCTGCGCGACATGGCCGGGCAGAAGGTCAGCGGACACGAGCGCCTGGTCTGGAGGTACACCGAGCTGACCGTGGAATGGGGGTTCAAGAAGGGGACGGAGAACCTGCCCTTCGACGGCAGGATCGAGTCCACGCATTCCCTGGGCATGCTCGGCACTGCGAAGCCGCTGTCGGGCGACGGACGGACGACGATGGCCGGCCCGCTCTCGTGGAAGTCGCCCGCGGGAGGCAATGCCCGGCGCGGCATCGTCGTCCCCGTCCTCTACACCTCGGCGGTTCGCGGCCCGGCGCGCACCATTCTGACTGTCCGCACCGGCTCCGGCAGCTTCTCGTTCCAGCCGATTGACCTGGAGACGGGGCCGATTCTGGCGCCGGAGTTCGGCTTCTTCGTCCTCGCCACGCCACAGCCGAAGCCTGAGCCGAAGCCGGTGCCGGCGACGCAGAAGGAGTTTCCCCCGGCAGCGGAGATGCTGACGGGCAAGGTTGATGCGCGCGATGGGACCACAGCCGTGGCGGGCTGGGGGAGCAAGCAGACGCCAAGCGTCTTCGCGTACCCCGGCAAGGAGCCGGGCACGCTCCTCGGCGGCATCATCAAGCTCCCGCCGCGCAGCATCGCCGTCCACCCAGGCCCTGACTGCGACATCGCGGTTGGCTGGAAGAGCCCCATCGCGGGCGCGGTGGTTGTGAAGGGCAGGGTCGCCGATGCGCACCCCTCGGGCGGCAACGGGGTCGAATGGTCCGTCGTCCACGACTCCAAAGCCGGCCGCAAGGTGCTGGCTCGCGGGGCAATAGACCGCGGTGGGGTTTGGAGTGCGGGCTTCAGCCCGTATCCAGCCGGGGGCGAAGGCGAGCAAAGAGACGGCCTGAAGGCCGCACTCCAAACAACGGTCGAGAGGGGTGATCTTCTCTCGATTGTGATTGGCAACCGAGGCGAGTACACGTGCGACACCACGTCCGTCGAGCTGACCATCGCCGAGGCCGGCGGCCAGGGACGCGTGTGGGACCTGGCGAAGGACGTGGTGGACAACATCCAGGCGGGCAACCCACACGCTGATTCGCTGGGGAACGCGGCGGTGTGGCACTTCTACGCGCCGGGCCGCCAGCCCGGGCAAGGCGGCCTCTGGCGCCCGCCCAAGCTGCCATTCGACTCCAAAGCTACCACAGCGCGCGAGTTCATGGCGGAACTGGCAGCGCACAAGCTCAAGACCATCCGCGAGCGGGTCCGCGAGCACCCGGAGCAGACCTGGGAGGGCGCCATGCGGTCGCTCTACGGCGACATGAAGCTCCCGCCCATGCCCGTGCCGCCGTTCGACCCGGCGATGTCGGTGGAAGTGCCCGACAAGAATCTCGCCGGGCTCTGGCGGCTGGGCGCCTGGCGCATCATCCGCCGATGCCCGCGCATAGACAGGGCCGACATGCCGAAGCTCGCCGCCGCAGGCGACGTGACGAAGGACTGCCGCCGCGTGGACGACAAAGACCCGAACGGCGTCTACGTCGTGCGCGACAACCCCTTCCCGCCGCTGGGCTGCGAGACGGACCGCATCCTTTGGGCACTCGACCACATGGGCATGCACCACGTGGCCGCCGACGGCATGTCCATCTGGCTCGAGAACCAGCAGAAGGACGGCTGCCTGTCGCTGAACTCTGGCATCGAGCGCGCCCACAAGGTCGGCGCGCTGCAAATCCTCTGGGTCCTGGCGGAACACTACTGGTTGACGGGCGACAAGGAGTGGCTGAAGGCGCAGTTGCCCCGGCTCAAGGCCGCGGCCGACTGGATTCTCACGCGGCGCCAGGCGACGATGAAGGCTGACCTCACGCCCGCCGAGAAGGCCGGCATCCAGGCCGGGACGTGGTCGCCCTACGGACTACAACCCAAGGTCTCGATGGGCGACGGCGACCCCTCGGGGTCGAGGTACTACTACTGGGCCGATGCCTGCGGTTATCGCTCCGCGAAGCTCTTCTCCGAGGCCATCGCGGACGTTGATCCCAAGCTGGCCGCCGACTACGCCGCGGAGGCCGAGAGGTACCGCAAGGACTTCCTGCCCGTGCTCGAGGAATCCATCGTCCTCTCGCCGGTCATCAGGACGCGGGACGGGACGAGCCGCTCCTTCGTTCCCCAGGGCTTCCAGGACCGCGGGCCACTGGCGATGGCGCTGCCCGAGGGGGCGAACATCTACTCCCACTGCGGCCCGTACCACGCCGACTACTGCGTCACCGCGGCCTCCATCGAGGCCTGGCTGCGGAGCGGCCTGCTCTCGGTGGAAGACGTCCGCGTTGACGGCCACTTCGACATGCTCGAGGACACCTTGCTCCTCGACCATCCCTGGGTCCGCAAGCGGAAGAGGGACTACGATCCCGAGAAGCACTGGTTCGACTTCGGCTGGTCCTACCAATCGGGCTGGGAGCGGCTGCCCGAGTACTACCTGGCGAAGGACGACGTGCCCAACTTCCTCCGCTCCTGGCTCAACCGCTGCGCGGTGGACATGAATCTCGCGGACTACTCGTTCAACGAGCACACAACGTTCGCCCAGAACGACAAGAGCCACGGCTGCGCCGTGTTCCTCTCGAACTTCCGCAACATGCTGGTCATGGAGATCGGCGGCAGCCTGTGGCTGGCCCGCGCCACGCCGCGGGCCTGGCTCGAGCAGGGCAAGAAGATCGCCGTGAGGAACTCCCCGACCCACTTCGGCGAAGTGGCCTACGAGGTCGTTTCCGACGTGGACAACGGCAAGATCAGCGCCACCATCGAGCTACCTTCGCGGAAGCCGCCAAAGGAAGTCATCCTCCGCCTGCGCCATCCCAAGGCCGCACCGATCAAGAGCGTCGCAGTAAACGGCAAGGAGTGGAAGGACTTCGACGCGGCGCGCGAGCTGGTGCGGCTGAGCGGCGTGGCCGACAAGGTTGCCGTGACGGCGAGCTACTGACGCTGTGCGGCCCAGCGGACGCTGCGGATGTCGCGGAGGGGGAACTCGCTGCCCATCACGAGGCGGGACATGCCGTGCCGGGCCGCCACCTGGTCCAGCGCGCCGGGATGGTCGGTGAGCCTGGAGATCTCGAAGCGGAATCGCGCGTCCTTCGGCGCCTCCTCCAGGAAGCGGCATATCTCGGCGGCCATCAGGCCCTGGACGACGTAGGAGTTCGCCGGCGCCTTCTGGGAGAAGCGAATCAGTTCCTCAGGCGGGACCGGCCGCCACGCGAGGCCGGTGTGGTGGAAGCGTTCGTCGCCCAAGCGGCAGTTGATCCAGAGCGGTAGGCGCCGCTCGGCGCAGCGCGTGAAGAACTCCGCGTGGGCGGGGTCTCGAGCTGCCAGTTGTGCAGATAGGGATAGACGATGCCGCCGGGAGCCGCGGGGCTCAGGTATTGGATCACCCGGCGCCAGTTGTGCGCCCTCGGATTCAGCGTGGCCAGCGCCGCGACGCGCCGGGCCTTGCGGGCCGCCCGCAGGAACTCGGCGGTCGCACGCTCCAGGTCCAAGCGGTACACGCTGCCGAGGTCGCCCGCATATGCCTTGGCGATCCCCTGGGCGGCCAGCAGGGCGTCCAGCTCGCGCGGCGTTTCGCACTCCGTCTCGAAGAACGGCCAGCGCCCGCAGAAGCAGAAGTGGTCGCTGCCGAAGTCCGGCAGGAGCGCGGCGGGCCTCAGCGGCGCGGCTGGGGGCCGCACGCTCGGCGTGATGGCCGGGCCGAAGAGCCTCAGGGCGTTCTTGTAGAGGATCTGCTGCTTCTTGCGCTCCGAGATGTCCGCGAACAGCACCTTGGCGAGTTGTGAGGCCGTGCTCCTCCCCAGGATGTCGCTGCCGAAGAGGATGCGCTCGGCGCCAATGTCCCTCACCAGGGCCTCGACCATCCCCTTCTGTGGGAAGGAGCCGGAGATGTCCACGCAGGCGTTGGGCGCCCGATGGCGGAGGATGCCGAGGCTGTGCCGCCAGTGGCCGCCGGCGTGCGCGCCGATGAGCGTCGCCGCCGGGCACCCCTCGGCGAGTGACGCAACTTCCTCGAGCGTGATCTCCCCTGGGTAGTTCGTTGCCTTGTGGAAGGTGTGGATGAGCGTGGGCAGCTTCCGCTCTGCCGCGTAGCGGATGACAGCGAGGGCGTTGCCCAGGCCGCCACTGGCGTCCTTGAGAGCGACCCAGAGCTTGAGGCCGACCGGCCCGCCCGCCAGGGCGCGCTGGAACTCCCCGCGCCAGCCGCGATTCTGGGGGTTGATGTACAGCAGCCACTTGGCCAGTCCGTTCGAGCGCTCCGCAAGGTCACGGGCCTCGTCGTTCGCCGCCCGCACCTCGTCCGGGGGCGGGTACTGGCTCGAGCGGCCGATGGACGAGAGGAGGACCCGCGACACCCCGTTCTTCCGGCACTCCTCCTGGATGGCCGCGAGTGGGTCCTGGCGCTTGGGGATCGGGTGCGCGTGGATGTCGATGATCATGGCTCTCCAGGCCTCCCTTCTCAAGGCGTTGCGGGCGCCGCCTCACGCAGGTCGTAGCAGTACAGCCCGTCGTGGCCACGGACGAACAGGCGGCCATCCACCAGCGGATAGCCCACCGGGTGGTTGGCGTAGGCCGTGTCGTGGACGTGCGGGGGCACCCACTGCCCGGCACCCGGGTGCTTGAGGTCGCCGCCCCCGCTCGCCGGCAGCACACGGAAGCCCTTCGGGTCGCCGTCGAGCATGTAGAACGACTGGCCGCCGTGCCGCCCCTCAGGCTGGATGAACACGCGGCTGTCCGCGGCGAACATCGTCTGCGTCCGCGCGCCCCCCGCCTTGGCCACCCCCACCCTCTCCCCAGTGTCGAGCTTGAGGCAGAAGGTCTCCTGCGAGCCGGCCACGTAGACGTGGCCGTTGGCGATAGCAAGCGCGAGCTTGTCCACCGCGGGATACGGGGCGGGCGCGGCCCACGCCTTCTCCAGCCCGTCCTCCTTGAGCCGGTAGCAGAGAACTTGCGTTTCCTTGGCGAAGTCCGCCTCGCCGGGTTTCTCGCCCTTGGTGGCCTCGCAGCCGACCAGGAAGCCGCCCTCGATGAGTGGCCCCACGTCGCGCGGGCTCCAGAGCGGCGTCTCGGCCTTCCAGAGCACCTTGCCCGACCCCTCGCCAGCTCCGGGCGCCCGCGGCTCGAAGCACGAGACGAGCAGGCACGCGGCGTTCTTCCCCGCGGCGTCCTTGAATCGGTGCTCCGCGAGCGCGATGACCCGGTCCTTGCCCTCCTTGCGCCAGAGGAGCAGGTTGCCGCCCGGGCCTTTCCACAGCTCCCGGCCCGTCTTCGGGTCGAGGCCGACCATCTCACCCAGGGACGCGACCAGCACGCCATCGGCCAGGAGCGGGCCGGCCGCTGAGGCGGTGAACTGCTTCGACCCCTTGCCATACTCCCACAGGAGCTTGCCCGCCCGCGCGTCGAGGGCGTAGACACGGTTGGCGTAGTCCACGACGTACACGACGCCATCGGCGACGAGCGGCACTGGGTTGAAGCCGCGCCACTTGTGGGTCTGGAGGTTGACCCCGCGCTCCTTCAGAACCGTCCTCCACACGGTCTTGCCCGTCGCGGCGTCGAGGCAGACGACAATGTCGTCGGCCAACGGCCGATGCCACTCGACGTAGGCCTGGTGTCCGAGCGGGCTGGGCGTGTGCTTGGCCGCCTCCTCGCGGAGTTGTGGTTCGTTGGCGAGCGGCCCCGCGGGACGGAAGTAGAAGACGTAGGCCAGGCCGCCGGCCACGACGGGGCTCGACGCCCCGCCGTCCACGCCCACCACGCAGGCGCGCATCTTGTAGCGGCCGTCCGGGCCTTTGCCCCACATGCACGGCAGCGGCTCCTCCGCCTTCCACAAGGGCCGGGCCGCGCCGAGGTCCGCGATCATCCTCGCCCCGCACTCGGGGCCGCGGAAGGCGGAGCCGACGCCATAGTAGCCGGGCCAGTCCTTGCCCGCGGGGAGCGCCTGCTCCTTCCTCAGTTGCTCCTCGCCGGCCAGCGTGCCCATCAAGGTGCCGGTGGCCGTTTGCTCCTTCTGGTCCTTGAGAGCGATGCGGGCGGTGAAGGTGCCGGCCACCTTGCCGCCGCTCACCCTGGCGTCGAGCGCGTAGGCATAGTCGCCCACGTGGGCGATGGGCGCCCAGACCTTGGCCATCCGCCCCTTCACCTCGCCCTTCAGCGAGTCGCCCGCGAGCTTCACCGTCACCTCGTCGGCCCACATCCGATGGCAGTCGCCCCGCGCCGGGGCGCAGAACCACACCGCCGTCGCCTGCCCCCCGCGCAGGCCGAGGAACAGGGCCACGTCCGCCCCCTTCTCCCAGCCCTTCTCGAGCTTCAGCCAGGCGGCCTGGTAGTCGCCTGCGGGCGCTGTCGTCTCGGCCGCGGGCAGGTCGCCGGCCATGGCCGGCCCCGCGCCGCCCAGGAGTGCCAGCACAACAGCAGTCCAAAGCACGTGCTTCATGGCTCTCTCCTCGTCAGGGCCTACTCGCCGTATCGCACGAGGTAGTAAGGCGTCTTGTCGCGCGCGCCGTCAATGGTGAATGCGCCGTTCTCCACGGGCACGGCCGCCTCGGTCGGCTTGCCGTCGTGGTCGAGGGCGATGACTTTCGGCGTGCCCGCCCGCCGAATGGCGATGCGGGCCTTCACAGGCTCCATCACCACCGGCCCCTCCCCCTTCGCCAGCATGCGGTCGCCCGAGGGCGAGAACTTCATCCCAGTGTTCCGGGCGCGGGCGATGGCGACAACGAGCAGCTCAGCCGCCGCCTCAACCGTCTTGTCCTTCTCTCTTGCCGTGACGTAGATGGCGGCGAAGCGGCTCTGCGGCTCGATGGCCACCCCGCCTAGCTCGCACTTCTGCCCCTCGGCGAAGCCCACCACCGCCTTCGTCCCAGCAGTGTCCATCGTGAAGAACCTGCCCCCTTCGTTCCACCGAAGCTGGCCCGTCGTCGAGACCAACGCGCCGTCCTTTGTGTGGGGCGCCAGGTCGAAGACGGGCGTCTCCTTGAACCCCTCGGGGAACGCCACGGCGCAGCGGGCGACGGCCAGGGTGCGGGCCGACACCTTGTCGTTGTCCAGTTCCTTGTCGTCGTAGCCCTGGATCACCTTGTCGCCGAAGCCCAGCCTGCCCTCGAACAGCGACGGCACGTGGACGTTCAGCGCCGCGAGCGTCTCCGATTCCTTCACGTCGCCCCGAAGAATGTGGCGGGCGACGGCGGGGAAGACGCCGAGCACCTGCGGCGCCATCACGTCCCACTGCTGCCGCCCCACCACCTGGCTGAACCCCGCCGTGTCGCGGTTCTGAAACATATACGATACATCCCACCCTTGAAGCCCCATGCCATAGGCACCGATGATCGCCGGCCCCTCGACGCCCATCTCGTTGGGGAAGACGTGAATCCACTCGGAGAACATGAACGGCTGGTTCGCCACCTGCTGCATGCCCGTGCTGAGCAGGCCCGAGCCGGCCCGCGCGAGCATCGTGGCGTTGGCACGCCCCCCGAAGTAGTTGTGGCGGTCAATCGTCCCCACGAGCGAATCGGAGTGGATGTTGGCGAAGTGGCTGAACGCCCGCCCCGCCTGCCAGTTTGTGCTCACGATCTCACCCTGGTAGCCCGCCTCGCGCACGGCCCTCAGATACCTCAGGTAGAACTCACATTGGAGCTCATAGAGGAACTGGAGCGAGTCGAGCAGCCGCCGCTTGCGGAACGCCTGCGAGCCGTCGAGCTGCGTAGGGTCCCAGAACCACGGGTTGCCAATCGGGAGTATGTTGCCCTTGTCGAGTCCCTCGCCCTCGGGCGGCCGGAAGCCCTCGTTGCCGAAGCTGTTGAAGGCCGCCTTGCCCCAGGCCGCGACGAGTCTCTCCTCGGTGCCGTACTTCTTCCGCAGCCACGCGCAGAAGCGTTCGCCCGTCTGCCGCCGAATCGTCTCGCTCGCCTTCAGCGGCGCCATCGTGGTGTAGAAGAGAATGCTCTGCTCGTTGATGATCTCGATGAACGCAATGGCCGGGTCCTCGGCATACGTCAGCCCCGTGTAGGGGTTCTTGTGCTTCAGCAGGTTCGTCGTGTGGAGGATTTGCACGTGCTGAAGTTCGGGCGAGTAGTGGACCGCGCTGTGCGGCGTCTCGATGCGGTTGCCCTTGAACGGCCCCAGCTCGTCGAGGAAGGGCACGTGCTTCTTGTCGCCCGGCCCGAGCTTCTGCGAGCCGAAGTGGGCAGAGAGCTTCACGTAGACCCCCGCCTCCTTCAGCTTCGCAACCTGGTAGTCCATGCGGTCGAGGCCGGCGGGGTCGAACTGCACAAAACTGTCCTTCGACTGGATTCCGCCCCAGCCGGCGTTGTCGGCGTACTTGTGGAGCCGCACGGCGTTGATGCCATACTTAGGGTAGAAGGCGGCGCGCTTGTCCGCCAGTTCCTTCTCAGGGGCGCACGTGCTGTAACAGAGGTTCAGGCCCCAGAGCTTGATCGGCTTGCCGTTGTAGACCAGTCCGTCGCCTTGGCGGGTGATGCGTCCGTGCTTGCCCGCGGGACGCTCGAGCCAGTCCTGCATCCCCAGCGCCCCCGGGGCGGGGTCGTTCGTCGGCCGCCATTCGTACCAGCTCTTGATGCCCGGCTCGTCGGGGACGTCGGCCACGCTCGGAAACCAGTTCATCGCCCCCGGCAGCTCGACGCTGATCTTGAGCTTCTTCGCCTCGCCCCCGGCCAGCTTGCCCTCGGCCAGGACCACCCGCGCCGGGCCATCGGAATGAATGGTGCACGGCGGCTCGAAGCGGAGGACCGTCGCGCGGCCCTCTGAGTCCGTCATCCGCACCGAGGCCACATCGGTTCCCAACCCCCGCCGCTCGAAGGGGCAGCGGACCGGCATCTGCTTCCCGCCGGCCTCGACCATCACGTCGCGCCCCTCGAACGCCTTGCCGGGGGCAAGCTCCACGCAGACCAGCGTGAGAGCCGTATCCTCCTCGGACTGAAGCTCATAGTTCACCTCGAGCCGCTTCGGGTCTGGCGACGCCGCCCGGAACGCAATGCGGAACGGCACCCCCGTCCCCCCCAGCTTCGCCCCCAGCGTGGTAGCTGCTACGCCCTTCTCCTTCTGTCCTCTGTCCTCTGCCGTCTGTCGTCTGTCGTCTGCCCTCCGCCCTCTATCCTCCAGCCCTGTCCACGCCCACCGCGGCCCCCAGGCGATGATCGCGAAGCGCAGATAGTCCCCGCCCGCATGCCCCACGAACAAGTTCCCCCCGCCCGCCGCGAACGCCGTGAACGGCCTCTCCTCCGCCGCACCCGCCGCGGCCGCCACCATTCCCACCACAGTCGCCAATACCCCAAACCCCTTCGACATCGTGAGGTCTCCTGTTCATCACTCGTCGGCGATGGCCCGCCCCGCCGAGCTTGCCCCACCGACGCGAGGCCGCCGGGAGGAGGCTCGCAGCAGTGTGACCGAATCTCTCTGACCCCCCTCTTGTGCTCCGCGACGCTACGCCGGACCTGCCTGCCTGCGTGCAGGCAGGCAGGTGCCCCGTCGCTCCGCTGTCACCCCTTGGAGGGGAATCGCATTCCCCTCCAACCCTCCCCGGCCAGTCTCGGAAACATTGAGTTTCCGAGGCTGGAGTATACGGATTCCCGACCCGGACACAACTCGTCAGGGGGTGAGGGTGATGAACGCAACCGAGTGGGGCGGGAGGGTGAACGACAGGTTGCCGCCGGCGATGGCGACCGACAGGTCGCCGAGCACATCCGCCGCGCGGTCAACGAACGGATGGGCGTCGGGGTCGCTGTGGGACAGGGTGATGCCCAGCGCCTTGTGGGGCAGAAAGCCGCGGAAGGCGATACGGCAGGGATACGAGTTATCCCACGAGCCGTTCGCCACCACTACGTAGACCTCCCTGTTGCCCTCGCTTGCGGTGACAAGCGCGGGCGTCAGCGGGCCCTTGACCTCGGTCTTGCCCACCCGGCCAGTGTGGAATGGCGCCGTGCCCTCGATGGCCAGGACGTCCTGGCCGACGTGGCGGTTGAAGGAGTGGTAGAGCCAGTAGAACATCGAGCGCTTCTGCGGGGCCTCCTGGGCGAGGAAGCCGAACCCGGGGGAGTTGAGGCGGGTGAACATCTCCCAGGAGCTGGCGCCGCGAAGAATGTCCTCGCGGGCGTAGTAGATGAGCCGCACCGCGCGATGTAAAGTGCCGTAGATATTGGCGTTGCGATTGACGTAATCGGCCCTCTCGCCCTTCGAGCCGTGGCTGTGCATGCCCCATTCAGTGTCGAGCTGGACGACCTCGCGGGCAGGATTGAACTGGCGGATGAGGGCATTCAACTTCAGCACTTCCAAGAGCTTATGGTAGTTGGCCGAGAGCACGATGTCCTCGAACCTCCAGCGATTGACGTCGGCGAAGCAGTAATGGTGGCCGACCACGAAGTCGTAGTGGCCCGCGGCCCTCTGGAGCAGGTAGCTGCACCAGGTGGGGCTGTGGGGGTTGACGGGTAGCCCGATCTTACAGTCTGGCTGGACTTTACGTAGCGCGGCTTCGACCGCGAGGAAGTGGTCGAGATAGGCGTCGGGCGTGGTGAAGACCATGCCGGAGCGGCCGAGGTAGGGCTCGTTGGCGACCTCCCAGTGGCGGAAGGCGTAGCCGCGGGCAAGGGAGTGGCGGGCGGCCTGAGCCCAGGTTCCGGGCGGCAGCTTGCTCGTGGCTCCCTGGGTCTCAAGCTCGAGCACAGTGGTCTCTTGCGGAATGCCGACGTTGCCGAGGAGTGCGGCGGCCTTGTCGAGCGCGGCTTCGAGGCCGAACGGCTCGTCGCCGACGGCGTAGAAGCGGGTCATGGGCAGGCGCATCTCCCGGATTGCCTGCTCCAGTTGGGTGTGCAGCACGTACTCGCCCTCCTTCGAGTAGGGCACACGGGACCAGCCGGCGACCCGGTGGAAGGAGACGCCGCCTGCGAGACGGGTGGCGGGGCGGAGGCGCCTTGTGGCGTCCACCGTAAGTTCAACCCGCTCGCCAGGTTGCAGCCTGTGGTCGAGGGGCTGGACCTCGACGCTGTCCAGGGGCACAAGCCGCTCCTTGCGGGGGCTGGGCGATTCCGTGACCACCACATCGTCTATCCAAAGCGTTCGCTCCTCCCGACTTACGCTTGTGGCCTTGAACGTGAGCAGGAGCAGGCGCGAGCGGTCAGCGAAGAAGTCCCAGCCCTCGTGGATCTCGAAGCGGAACTCCTTCCATTCCGGGCCGACCTCAATGGGGTGGAAACCCGGGGAAGGGGCATCCACGTAGGGGGCGATGCTCTCGTAAGCATCGAAGCCAAAAGTACTTCCGCCGAGCTTGTCGGCCCGAGCCCAGAAGCTCACGGCGTAGGCCATCGCCCGCCTCGTGCGGATCGGGTGCTCGGGCGAGGAGACCACGTAGCCAGCGGTGTCGGCCGGGTGGTGGATGCGGAAGCAGGCCCTGCCGCCGTGCGGGTTTGAGCTGTCGAGCGTGAAGTTCTTGGGGTCCTTGTACTTAGACGCGCCCCACATCGTCCATCCCGGGGGCGGGCCTCCCGGAGAAGCGCGCTCGAAGTCGCCGTTCACGATAAGGTTCTCCCCGCCCTCCGCAAGGGCGAGGAGGAGCGCAGCTACAAGCGCCGCGAAGCGCGCACGACCACCAGCGTTCGCCATCGCTTGGTCCCCCACAACTGTCCGGCAGGCCACCCAGAGCATTCCAGCAGCGCGGCAGCGGGCAGTAGCGAGCGTCCGGCGTTGCTGGACCGCCAGTTGCCTGCCCCCCTCGAGCCCATGCCACGGGCTCAGTCTACACGGCAAGCCGGGCCACGTCAAGGCCGACTACAGGGTGATTGGCGCGCCGAGGGGCAAGCCATCGCGCACGTTGAAGCCCGGCAACATGGCGTTGCGGAAGATCAACATCGCTAAACGTCCACAGGGCAAAGGCTTGCAGCGTTCTCCAGGGAATGGCGTTGCCAATCGTCAACATGCGCCTTGCGCGGTGAGAGAGAGTAGCCCCGCGCCAGTGTACATAAGTAGTGAGCCGGCCAGGACTAACGCGGAATCGTCAATGCCCGAGTGCGCGGCACGCCGATTGCCGGTAAAATGAACCTTTCAGGTGTTTGTGGTTGCACGTGTAGAGGAGTGGGCAATGGCCAAGAGGGGTTGTGGAGCGTCGGGGTTGCTGGCCGTGATGGCGGCGACGCTGGTCGCGGCGGGTGCGGCGAGCGCTGGGCCGGTCACTGACCCCAGCGTGGTCGGCTCGGACCTCCTGGCCAACAAGGCTCCGGCGGCCGGGCAAGGCCCGGGTCTGCCGACCTACCATGTGCGCTACGCCTTCGTGCCCAACGACCCTTATTTCCACAGGGACACCCCGGCCGCCGGCTGGCCCGGCCAGTGGCACCTGATCAACGAACACGTCGCCGGCCTCGACGCCGGCCTCCAGGGTGCCTGGAATCGCGATCTCACGGGTGCCGGTGTCATCATAGGCATGGTGGACGACTGCCTCCAGACGACTCACCCCGACCTGGCGCCGAACTATATTCCGGCGCACAGTTGGGACTTCGGGCAGGGCGACGCGAACCCCGACCCCGTCTACAGCAACGACCGGCACGGCGTCTCCACCGCGGGCGTGGCGGCTGCGCGCGGCGGGAACGCCCTCGGTGTCACGGGCGCCGCTCCCTACGCGGGCCTGGCGGGGCTGCGGATCGACTTCCCGAACCAGACAGACGCCATGTTCGTCAACGCCACTCTCTATCACAGCAGCGGCGGCGACACCAGCATTGGCGTGAAGAACCACAGCTACGGCATCCCCGCCCCGTACATCCCGAGCACCAACCAGGTGAACGCTCTGGTGACTTCAGCCACGGCAGGCACGATCCACTGCCTGGCCGCCGGCAACGACCGGGGGACGTCAGGGCAGGATGCCAACAAGAAGGACCTTCAGAACAGCCCGGAAGCCATCGCCGTGGCCGCCTTGGGCAGCGATGGCATGTATGCCTGGTACAGCAACTTCGGCGCAAACGTCTTCGTCACCGCCCCGTCGAGCGGTGTCTCCTACGGCATCACGACCACCGACCGCACCGGCACGTTGGGCTACAATACTGACTCGGGCGACACGTTCCCCGACGTTGACTACACGAGCGTCTTCGGCGGCACCTCGGCCTCGAGCCCGATAGTCGCTGGCATCATGGCCCTCGGCAAGCAGGTTCGCCCCGACATGGACGTGCGCCTGGCCAAGCACCTCCTGACCAGCACGTCGAAGATCGTGCATCCCACCGACGCGAGCGTGGAGAGCGACGGCGGCTGGAAGACCAACGCCGCAGGCTATCAGTTCAACCAGAACTACGGCTTCGGGCTAGTTGACGCGGACGCCTTCACCCTGGCGGCCGCGGACCCGCTCCTCGCGCTCTCCCCCCTCTCCACCGAGAGCACCGGCCGGTTCAGCGTCGGCCTCGGGATACCGGACGCTAGCCCCACCGGCATCACGCAGACCTTCCAAATCGACTCCTCGGTCCCGCTCGAGGAGATGCTGGTCTACCTGAACATCACCCACACGTATCGTGGCGACCTCGAGGCCTACCTCACGTCGCCCAGCGGCACCACCGGCCGCCTGATGATCCGCTCAGGCAGCGATGGTGCTGACAACATTGACTGGTGGTTCACCTCCAACACCTTCTGGGGCGAGGACCCGCAGGGAACCTGGTCCCTCAACGTCCGCGACGTATTCGCTATCGACACCGGCACGTGGAACTCCTTCGAGGCCCTTGCCCGCATGGGCTACACCTACCAGCGCAGCCAGGGGGAAATCCCGGAGCCGTGCACCCTGTCGCTCGTGGGCCTGGGCCTCCTGGCGTTTCTTCGCCGTCGCGCCCGCCGCTGAGGCAAGCTGGAAGAGACAAGCCCTCGACCACTGATTGAGCAGCGCTGAGGAGACGTCTGGGGTGCGCTCCCAGGAGGGGGGTCCGGCCGCGGCAATGGGCGCGGAGGGAGTCAAGCGTGGCAGAGGCGGCGTGGCAGCGGGCTCTCGGTGGCAAGGAGTTCGTGGAGGAGCCGTGCGTGGAGGCCATCGCGTAGCGAGCGGTGGGCAGGCGTGTTCCATAGGTTGTGGAGCTGATCGGGGTCCTCGTGGAGGTCGAACATCTCGCCGTAAGTCTGGCCGGAATAAACGGTTAGCTGATAGCGGTCGGTGATGAGGGTGCGGAGGCGGAGGCCAAGGTAGTCCTCGTCGTTCTCGACAATCAAGGCATCGCGGAGCGAGGGTCGCTCGCCGCGCAGAACGGGCGCGAGGGAGAGGCCGGGCCAGGGAGGGGGCATCTGCGGGCACTCGGGCTTGGCTGGCACGGGGCCTTCAGGGATGGGGACGCCCGCGAGGTCGAGGATGGTCGGGGCGAAGTCGAGGTGGCTGGCCAGGGCATCGGATACCACGCCTGCGGGGAAGCGGCCGGGCCAGGACCAGATGAAGGGGACGCGCAGGAGGCCATCGAAGTGGAACGGCCCCTTGTTGATGAGCCAGTGGTCGCCCATCATATCGCCGTGGTCCGACATGAACATGACGACCGTGTTCTCCCTAAGTCCATTGCTGTCAAGGGCATCGAGTATTCGGCCGATGTGGTGGTCGAAGAGGGACACCATGCCATAGGTGAGGGCGATGATTTCGCGGAGTTGGCCGTCGGCCATGCGGGTGGCGTGGACACGGCCGCTGAGCCAGCGGTCGCGGTCGCGGATTTCGCGGAAGTGGGGCGGTAAATCGTCCAGTTCCCCCTCGCGTCGGGCGGGGAGCGCAACATCTTGCGGGTCATACATTTCGGACCACGGAGCGGGCGGGCAGTAGGGGTGGTGGGGGTCGGGGAAGGAGCACCAGAGGAAGAAGGGCTTGGGCTGTCGGGCGGCATCGTTCAAGAAGGCGATGGTGCGGTCGGCGGCCCAGGCGGAGTGGTGTAACTCCTGCGGCAGGGCGGACTTCCAGGACTGCTCGGCCTTGTGGAGCGTGGGCGTTCCCGCCTTCGCCTGGAGAAGCTCGAAGCCGTCGGACCGCTGGGCGACGAGCCAGGCCCGGTAGTCGCCCCACATCCAGGAGCCGTGGCCGCCGGCGAACTCGACCCCTTCGAGACCGTAGTAGGGCGTGGGGATGGCGGCGAGGCGACCGCTGTCCCACATCGCCCTGCTTTCGGGGAACTCGGCGGGGTCGAGCTCCTCGATGGGCCGGCCGTTCGGCGTGCCGAAGGGGCGGAGGTGGAGCTTGCCGATCGAGTGGGTGCGGTAGCCTGCCTGGCGCAGCGCCTCGGTCATCGTCGGCACGGAACGGTCGAGGGGAATGCCGTTGGTCCGCACGCCGTGTCCGCGCGCGGTCCGCCCAGTGAAGAACGTCGAGCGTGCAGGCATGCAGAGCGGGTTGTTGACGTAGGCGCGCGAGAAGCGCACGCCTGAGTCCGCGAGGCGGTCAATCCCCGGCGTGCGCACGACGGGGTTGCCGGCGCAGCCGAGGTGGTCGGCCCGCTGTTGGTCGGTCACGATGCACAGGAAGTGCGGGCGGTTGGACACGTGTGCCTCCTGCTTGCACGGCCGAGGGCGGCCCCCAGATGGTCCGCGTGGGGGCGACCCCGCTGAGGTGAGGCGCCGGCCCTTGACGCGCCTACTTCCCAAAGCGGACTCGCGCGCTGGCGAGCATGAACCACCTGTGGAACCAGCGGGCGACTGCCTCGGGCGGGGTGACGTTGGCGATGCGGAGCGTGTTGATGCCCTTCTTGAGGGTGCCAGCAGGGATGTCGAAGGACTGCGTTGACCAGTTGCGCTTGACGACGCTCGCCTGGCCCTCGAAGAGCTTCTTCCCGTTGACCTCGATGCGAATGAGGGCGGGCGGCACGTCGTGATCGCAGTCCTGCCCTTCGACCTCGAGCCTGGCCGCGCCGTCACCGGGGAGGGCGTCGAGCTCGAACTCCACCTCTGTGAAGTCGCTTCGGTTGGCGCTGTTGCCTTTGACGTAGACGGCCACGGCGGTCTTCGGCGGGCACTGCTTGTCGTACTTCTCCGGCCCGAAGCCGGCGTAGAGGAAGTCCTCGGCGGGCAGGAGAATGCCGTCGGGCGTCTTGACGCCCTTGGGTGCCACCAGCTTCCTGTCGTGGGCCCAGGCCTGGACGAGCTTCCTCGCCCCGGGCAGCCGCGCTTCGAGGCCGACCGCCGCCAGGTCGGCCATGCGGACGAGTGCCATCTTCTCCGCCGGCGTGTCCTCGGTCAGCGCGAGCAGGCGGTCGAACTGGAACTCCATCGCGGCCTTGGTCGCCGCGTCGAGCTGAGCGGAGACGGGGTGCTCCATCCAGTCGAGGAGGAAGAGCCTCTGCTCGTTGGCCAGCCCCGAGGCGAGGCCGACGGCCCGGCACTTGGCGCAACTGCACCACCGCGACTGCCGGTGGTCCTTCCCGTAGGACAAAGCGTCGGCCTGGCGCCTCGCGGTCTCGTGTGCCTGCGACAGGCAGGCCACGGCCTGTTCCGCGAGCGCCTGGCTGTAGTAGCCGACGGGATAGAGCCGCGCCAGCTCGGGGTTGCTCTTGAGGGTCTCCTCGTAGCGCTGATGGGTTAGCTGGAAGAAAGCGGCGACGGGTTTGGCCGCCGGGCCGTAGTGGTGGGCGATGAACTCCTCGGCGATGGCGTGAGGGTCCTGCTCGGGATTCCACATCAGCCGGGCGAACAGGTATTCCCACACCGGGGTGAAGTTCTTCGGCCGCCCGTAGGTAGCCCAGATTCCCCGCAGGCCCCGCTTCGCGTAGTACCGCAGGCGCGAAGCGGTCGTGTCAACGAGTGCCGGCTGATAGGTGTCGGCCAGGTACTCGCAGACCATGTAGCTCTGGGGCACGATGGCGAGCCAGCCGTTGATCTTCGCCAGGTTCCGCTCCAGCTCGGGCGCCTTCCTGGCCATGGCGTGGTCCCAGAAGGGCACGTTGCCGCAGCCCGTGGAGCCGATGATCCAAACGTTCTTCTCCGGGCGGATGCGGGGCGGAGCCACATCCGAGCCGCCATAGGCGAAGGTGAAGATGATGCGGTCGGCGAACTGCTCGCCGACGGCCTTCGCTACGGGATTCACCCACGAGAGAAGCCGGGTGGCGTATTGGCCTGGCTCGGGGTCGAGCTTGAGGCACTCGGGGCACTGGCACCAGGTGCCGGTGTCGCCGTAGGTGATGGGGAAGAAGCGCTTGTCGGGCTCGAGCTTCACCCAGGCCAGGGCGCGCTCGGTGGCGATCCTCGTCACGTCCGGGTTCGAGAGGCACAGGGGCGTGCGATGGTCGGTGAAATCGCTCTTGCCGACCCGCTTGCCGTTCTTCAGCATCGCGTAGTATTCGGGGTGCTGGTCGTAGAAGAGCAGCTTGGGCACGAGGTAGCCGGCCGAGTGGTCCACCCACAGGTCCGAGCCGGTCTTCTTCTCATCGAAGAGTTCGGGGTTCAGCCCCTTCTTTCCATCGCCCACCAGGTAGAACATCTGCCGCCACGCCCACTGCCGTCCCGTGCGATAGGCGAAGGCCGGCCGCTCGGCCAGAGAGAGGGGCGCGACCTCGGCCCCGAGGCCCTGCGGCGCCGCCGCGCCCTGGATCGAGGGGGCGTAGAAGCGCACCCCCAGCTTCTCGAAGAAGGCGTACACACCAAAGAGCGTCGCCGCGGGGTCCGGGCCGGCGATCGCGATGCCGTCGGCGGCGCACTTGATCACGTAGCCGCCGGGCGACACGTTGTCCAGCTCCTGCTGCGTCACCTTGCCTGCCGCAATGGCCGCCTTCCCGAGGAGAACGGCCGGCTCGCCCTCCTTCGCCTCGGGCAGTGCGACGCCGAAGAGCTTCTTCATGCCCGCCTGAAGCTCCTTGACGGCCATCTGGTCGAGACCCGTCAAAGGCCCGGCGACCCGGATGCCCTTCAGGCGGGCGACGGCGAGCCCCGGCTCCCCGCCCAACAGCGGCCCGGCCGCCGCAAGCGAAAGGAAAAGGCCCACCGAGAGTGCGCGTGGCATCGTTGGTTCTCCTTCGGCCTCCCCATCGGGCAGTCGGCGCAGCATTCCAGCCTGATCAATGTCACGCCGGGCTGGTGCTCAGAGTCCACCAAGCCAATCGTATCCCTTGCATCCCGCGAGTTCAAACGCCAGAGCCGGCCGTGCGCGTCCACTGGCCCGCGCAAAGCGGCTGCGTGTGGCCGGGGTCAGGCCGCGTGGGAGAACATTGCAGAGTTGTTCAACTCCGTAATGTTCTCCCCAGCGGTCAGGGACCGAGGACCCCTCGATCCCTCGGCGCGCTCCTGGACCCCTCCATTCCCTGCGCACTTCCCCAGCGCGGTGATCTCCGAGCCAGACTCCGCGCGCGCAAGCCGGCCGCGCGACTTGACACGCGCTCCACCTCGTGGTTGATTGGCTCTGTCCCGAACCTGCAAAGGAGTGCGTGATGGCTGGCTGCACGAGGCGAGCGTTTCTCGGCGCGATCGGGGCCGGCACCTCGGCCTTCGCGGCATCCCGCGTGCTGGGCGCCGGGGAGAAGCCGGCCCAGCGCCCTAACATCGTGGTCATCCTGGCCGACGACCTGGGCTACGGCGACGTGGGCTGCTACAACCCGAAGGGAAAGATACCGACGCCCTGCGCCGACCGCCTGGCGGCGGAGGGGGTGTGCTTCACCGATGCGCACACCAGCTCGGGCGTCTGCTCGCCCAGCCGCTACACGCTGCTCACCGGGCGCTACCACTGGCGCACGCGGCTCCAGGCGGGCATCGTCGGCGTGTTCGGCAAGCCGCTGATCGCGCCCGACCGGCTCACACTGGCCGGCCTGCTCAAGGCTCAGGGCTATCGCACGGCGTGTGTCGGCAAATGGCACCTGGGTTGGGACTGGCCGATCCCGCAGGGGAAAGGCGCGGCCTTCCAGGGGAAAGCCCAGGACGCAGCGACCGATGAGCACCGCGCCGTCTGGCGCGAGGCATTCTCGCAGCCCATCGCCGGCGGGCCGACCACGCGCGGCTTCGACGCCTACTTCGGAACCGACGTGCCGAACTGGCCCCCCTACTGCTTCATCGAGAACGAGCGCACGCTCGGGGTCCCATCGGAGTTCCTGCCCGCCGAGCTGCTGCGAGGCAACCTGGCCAGCCTCCAGGGGCCGGCGCTCCCCGGCTGGAAGCTCTCGGAGGTCCTCCCCGCGCTCACGGACCGCGCCTGCCAATTCGTCAGGGACTGCTCGGCGGCGAAGCAGCCTTTCTTCCTCTACCTGCCCCTCACGTCGCCCCACACGCCCCTGGCCGTGAACGAGCCGTGGCGCGGCAAGAGCGGGCTGAACGCCTATGCCGACCTCGTGATGGAGACGGACGCGATGGTCGGCCGTGTGCTCGACGCCCTGGCCCAGAGCGGCGCGGCGGACAACACGCTGGTCGTCTTCACGAGCGACAACGGCTGCGCCCCCTACATCGGCGTGCCCGAGATGGAGGCCAAGGGGCACTTCCCCAGCGGCCCGTTCCGAGGCTACAAAGCCGACGCCTGGGAGGGCGGCCACCGCGTGCCCTTCATCGTCCGCTGGCCCGGCAAAGTGAAGCCGGGCGGCCGCTGCGGCCAAACGGTCATCCAGGGCGACCTGATGGCGACATTCGCTGAGATGCTAGGCACGAAGCTGCCCGAGACCGCCGGCGAGGACAGCGTGTGCCTGCTGCCGCTGCTCAAGGGCGAGGACCGGCCCATTCACGAGGCAGTGGTGCACCATTCCGCCGGCGGCAAGTTCGCCATACGGGCCGGCAAGTGGAAGCTCCTCCTTTGCCCTGGCTCCGGCGGCGGATTCGTCCCAAAGGACACCGATGCGGCGGCGCACAAGGCCGGCCTGCCGCCCCGCCAGTTGTACGACCTGGAGGCCGATCCGGGCGAGCGAACCAACCTCCAGGCCGAGCAGCCCGAGGTCGTCAAGCGCCTCGCGGGCCTCCTCGAGAACCTGGTGGCCGCCGGCCGAAGCACGCCCGGCGCCCCACAGAAGAACGACGTGCCGGTGGACATCTGGAAGGGGAAGAAGCTCTGAGGCGCCTCACACCGAAACCAACGAGGGCTCGCTGCATGCTTCTCACAACGCTGCTCCCCTTGGCTCTCATCCATGCCGCGGGCGAGCATCCGCCCCGCGTGCGCGTGGACCGTGCCCGTCGCGGCTTCGCCGACGCCAGCGGGCGGCCCTTCGTCCCCTTCGGCGTGAACTACTACAGGCCGGGCACCGGCTGGGCGCCGCAACTGTGGAAGCAGTTCGACGCCGAGGCCACGCGCCGCGACTTCGCGCGGCTCAAGGAGCTGGGCGCGAACGCTGTGCGGGTCTTCATCTCCTTCGGCTCGTTCTACAATCAGCTCGACAAGCTCGATCCCGACGGGCTGGCCAAGTTCGACCAGCTCCTCGACCTCGCCGACGAAGCGGGGCTATACGTGCACCCCACGGGTCCCGACCATTGGGAGGGCGCGCCCGCGTGGACCAAGGACATGAGCTTTCACAGTTGCGATGCGAACGAGGCGAGCCTCAAGGCCCTCGACGACTACTGGCGAATGTTCGCCTCGCGCTACCGAGGGCGCACCACGGTCTGGGCCTACGACCTGCGCAACGAGCCCTCCGTCGCCTGGGAGACGCCCCACATGCGAACGCAGTGGGAGGCATGGCGCAAAGACCGCGGGCAGGAGCCAGTCCCGGTCCCCGATCCCAAGGCCAATCCCCCCGTGCCGTACATTGGGGACTACCAGCGCTTCCGCGAGAGCCTGGCCGAGAGGTGGGTCGCACGCCAGGCCACGGCCATCTGCGCCGCCGACCCTGACGCCCTGGTCACGGTCGGCCTCATCCAGTGGTCAATCCCCGCGCAGAGGATCGCACTCAACCAGTATGCCGCCTTCCGGCCCGCGGCGATAGCGAAGCACCTCGACTTCATGGAACTCCACTACTACCCCCTGGTGGGCGGGTGCTACAGGTATGAGGGCGCGGAGGCCGAGGCCACGCAACTGGCCGTGCTCGAGGCGATGGCGCGTGAGGCGGCGAAGCCGGGCCTGCCCCTGGTCATCGCCGAGTTCGGCTGGTACGGCGGCGGGCCGCTCGATGCCGGGACCAAGCCCGCCACCGAGGAACAGCAGGCCGAGTGGTGCCGCCACCTGGTCGAGACCACCGCCCCGCTCGCCTGCGGCTGGCTCAACTGGGGCATGTATGACCACCCCGAGGCCAAGGACGTGAGCCGGCTCACCGGCCTCTTCACGTCCGACGGCAAGGAGAAGGCCTGGGCACGCGCCTTCCGCGACCTGGCGCACCGGTTCCGCGCCAAGCCGCCGACCTTCGCAATGCCCGAGCGCCCCGACCTGCCGTGGGACGCGTGCATCGCCAGCGGCGACGCGATGGAGAAGTTCCGCCAGGCCTATCTCAAGGCGTTCCTCGCCGACCGTCGGGCCAACTGATCGCCCTTCTTCAGGCAAGGAGTCATCCCGATGAGCAAACGTCTTCTGGTCGTCGCTCTGGCGGCGGTGCACTCAATTCTGCTGGCAGGCGAGGCACCCTTTGCCCTCCGGTATGAGCCAGGCGACCGGTATGCGCTGACGATCTCGCACCTGGCGATCCACGACCTCGCCAAGCCCGCCGAAGGCCAGCCAGGCCGACTGGTGCGCACCTGGGATGCCAAGGCGACCCTGACCTTCAAGGAGAAAGACAAGGCGCTGGCGCTCACCCTGGAGGGCCTGGAGCTGACGGGGACCTGGGACGGGGGGCCGCTGCCGAAGGACCTGCACGGGGTTGTGGACCGTGCCATCGGGAAGCTCGAGGTGCTCCTCCCCCGCCAGGAAGATGGCTCCGTGCGCCTGCCGCCAGACATCGAGAAGCAGCACTCGATGGCGACGGCCATCGTCGAGTGCCTCCTCCCCATCCTGCCCGAGGAACCGGTGGCGCCGGGCGGCCTGTGGCGCGTGAACTTCCCCTTGCCCGAGAAGTGGATGCCCGCGGTCCTGGCCCGCTCGGCGGGACGCGGGCTCTACGAGGAGGACGTGGATTACCGGCAGGTGGCCGTGTTGGACGGGGGATGGCGGCCCTGCCGCTTCGGGGATGGGCAACTGGCGAAGCTCACCTACACGGCGGCGCGCCTGGACAGCATCCGCTCGCTCAACGTCTACTTCGCTAGGACCCAAGGGGTTGTGGTGCGAAGCTCCATGTTCACGTGGCGGCGGCCGGAGCATCGTCTCGCCATCCTCCGCGACCAGCAGATCGTCGAGACGCATAGCCTCACGCGCCTCCGCTCCCCGGCGGACGGGCGTCGAAGAGAGTTCGGGCCCGTCGGGCCCGTCCCCCGAGCAGTCGAGCCATGATGGAAACCTCCTCTTGCGTGGGCAATGGCCGCGTTCGCGGCGGGCCCCCTCTTTCGCAGGGGCGAGGAAAGACCTGGCGAAGCCGGCGTCGCTCACGGGGGATGAAAAGGCCAGGAAGGACGGCCCCCGAAAAAGACTCCAGTGACACTTCGGCCAAGTGAGGGGGGTGTTCGTAGTGCGGCCTTCAGGCCGTAGCCCGCGCCCGCGATGTGCGCTGAGGCCCGCATTGAGCGACTCTGGGCGACTCTGGGCAACACTGGGTCAGGGGGTGCGCTGGCTCAGGTAGCGGGCACGGGCCTGGGCGAAGAAGGCGAGGTAGGAGGGCGTGGCGTAGTCGCGGTAGGTCCAGGGGGTGGGGGCGTAGGCGCCTTTCTTGTAAGTGAGGGTGATTTCGGCGTAGATGCCATCGCGGAGGTAGATGCGGTGGACGTAGTCCTTGGTGGTGGCGAGGACGAGTTTGGAGCCGTCGAGGTAGCCGGGGTCGAGGTTGACGGGGCGTGGGACGGGGGCGGCGAGGGTGCGGGCGAGGTCGGCTTCGAGCTGGTTGGTCTTGAGTTTGATGGCCGCGATGTCGCCGGGGCTGATGAGGGGTTCGTGGGTGACGAATTTGCGGAGGAGCGGGGCGCCCATTTCGGGGGTGTAGTAGTCGGTGAAGTCGAAGGGGATGAGGGGGCTGGCGAGGTCAATGGACCCGAAATGGACGGCGAGGAGGCGCTCGGCGGCGTCGAGCCACTCGGGGCGCTGGGCGAGCATGCCGACGAGGAGCTTCACTTGGCTAGGGGGTCTGATGTCGCCCATACGTTGTCCCGTCCGTGGCTGTATGCGCGTGCCTGCGGGGGATGAATGCATGAATGGATGGGTGGATGGGTGTCAGGCAATCATCCATTCATGCAGTCATCCAACCATCCCCTTTCGTTGCGGACACTGGCCGCCTTGAGCACCTACTGGCTCGGGCTCTCGGGGAGGGCTTTGGCCGAGGGTTCGCCGTTCTGGGCTCGGGCGAGGAGGTCGAGGATG
>Ga0194125_10003665_pt1 | contig 24596 bp, 9 predicted proteins | sample TA2KigC250mmetaG_FD_148626 | JGI IMG/M metagenome (GOLD analysis project Ga0194125, IMG submission 148626) | Freshwater microbial communities from Lake Tanganyika, Tanzania - TA2015034 Kigoma Deep Cast 250m | ecosystem: Environmental > Aquatic > Freshwater > Lake | place: Tanzania: Lake... | reverse complement strand
TCGGCATTGACCGGGGAAGCGTCTACGGCTTCGCCACCGAGCACGACCTGTGCCTCTACATTGACCTGATGCTGCTCCTGGGCAGCCTGTTCGACGAGGACCCGCAGTATCCCTGGGCCGAGGCGATCCTCAACGACAAGGGGATTACGGACAATGCCACGCGTGCCGAACGGCTGTACGACGAGGCCATGGCGTTCCTCGACGATGCGGCCGGCCAGGAGGGCGAGTACCTCACGCATGCGCTCGTCACCCTGCGCAAGACGCCCCTCAAGGATGCCTGGCAGCCGGGGCCGGGGACGCTCGAGGACAGGCTCCTGGCCCACCTCCGCGCCCTGTGGCCCCAGAAGTGCGAGCGGGTGGGGGCGGGGCCGCTGGGGCTGATGACCCACCGCGGCATCCAGGCCGCGGAGAAGCGCCGCCTGGCGGGCGAGTTCGGCGCTCTCGTCTACGTCGTGCTCATGTTCCTCCTCGGGAGTGGCTTCGACGCCGACCCGTTGCACGCCTGGGCGCAGGGCGTGCTCCGCGAGGGCGCGGGCGCGGGGAAGGCCGACCGGCTCTATGAGGCGGCTGCGGCCATGCTGGAGGCGTGGCTGGCCTGAATGGCCCATACTGGGGGTTGCTGCCATGGGATGGTGCGACAGGAAAGGCGCGGGCAAGGACGCCAAGGCCAAGCCCAAGACCCCCGTGAAGACCACCACGGCGCCCTGCCCGTTGACGCCCAAGACCTATGGCAAGGCGATCAAGATCGAGGGCGACGAGGAGTTCCGCAAGAAGACCATCAAGGCCCTCGACGACCTGAAGAAGACCCCGACGGGCAAGGCCATGCTCGAGTCGATCGAGAAGAGCGGCAAGACGGTCACCATCAAGCCCACGACGGGCGGCAACTCGGAGAGCGCAGAGACCGGCGACGGATTCGTCGGCCCCGACGGCAAGCCGGGCAAGGGCACGAACTCCACCGTGCTCTTCAACCCCGACAACCAGAAGATCGGCACGGAGCCGTGGGAGACCCGCCCGCCGGCGATCGGGCTGGCCCACGAGCTCATCCACGCGGAACAGGATGCGAACGGCACGACCAAGCGAGGGAAGACCGACAACGACAAGGTGAAGGATCCCTCGGACCCCACGAAGATCCAGCAGACCCCCACGTACGAGGCCGAGACGGCGGGCATCCCGCCGCACGACAAGGGGAAATTCACGGAGAACAAGATACGCAGTGAATGGGACCCGAAGCAGCCTGAACGCAAGTGGTACTAGACTTGGGGACAGGCCCGCCCGCCTGGCGGCCGCTGCCCTCCTCGTGGCGCTCGCGGCCCCCGCGGCTGGCGGCCAGACGGACCTCAAGGAGAAGGGAACCATGCCCGACGAATACCGCTCCGAGACCCTCAAGTGCACCCTCCGGGTGGCCGTGACCGCCCAGGAGGGGCGCGCGTTGTTCCTCACCTACACGTTCGAGAACGGCAGCGCCCAGAACGCCTATCTGTTCAACCTGCTCTTCGAGAGAATTGGGGATGGACCGGTGTTTCTGACCGACGCCAACGCCGTTCACGTGGAGGCCGATGATGGCGACGTGGTGCTCTCGCAGAAGATCGTGCCCGTGCCGGAGGGCCTGAAGGTGGAGAAGCCCGCCGTGCCATGCACCACCCTCGTCAAGCCGGGCGAGCGGTTCCAGCAGACGGTGGCCCTGGAGCTGCCGCTGCGCGTGCGGACCCCGTACTGCCGGTACGAGGAGAAGGACCTCGCGGATCGCCCCGTGTTGCGCAAGGCGTTCTTCGAACTCGGCTTCTTTCTCGCTACCCGCGAGGGGGAGAGCCTGGGCAAGAAGGTCAAGACCTCGGCAGGGGAGGCCGTCTACTTCTACCCGTTCCCCCAGGAGTCCCAGAAGCTTCTGCGGGCCGGCCCGTTCTCCCAGGCCGTGCCGGTGCGGCTCCCTCGGAAGTGAGAAGCGCCCGTTGAGGCATTGACAGATTCTGCCTGCCGGCTATACTATACCCCCGTCGGGGCGGGGACCGGAGCGGCGGCTCCGTGTGGGCGCCCTCTTGCCCCGTTGTCTGAGGAGGCGGATTAGTTATGGCGCGTTCCAGTGCCGACAGCTCCCCCGCCCGGGGGGCCATCGAGGGTTATGCTGCCATCCCCATCAGCGCCGAGCAGAAGGGGGTGCCGCTGCGGGTCTGCGTCCTCGCGCGCGCCCAGGCCGACCCCGTGGGCGGCCGGCTCGTGGTGCTGCGCGACCTCATTGACGGCCAAGTGTTCCTCGGCTGCGTGCTCGACGCCGGCGGCGCGGTCCAGCAATGGGTCGAGGTGTGGGTGCAGAACCTCGATGCCCTCCCAGGCACGGTCGCGGCCTGCCGCGAGGCCCTGAGCAACCGCGTGCTCGACGAGCGCTGGGCGCGGCACTTCCATGCCCACGAGGAGATGGACGCCACGGCCGTGGTCCGCACCGGCTGGGAGACCGAGCACCCGCTCCCCACGCTCCTGCGCCTGGGGTCACATCTTCAATTCGCGCCGGGCCGCCAGGCGCCAATTGAAGATGTGACCCCGCCCGAGCCCCTGTGCCCCGCCGACGGCGTGTCGGGCGAGCCGTGGAGGCTGTGCCAGGACGACGCTTTCCTGGCCCGCAAAGGCCTGCCGCCCTACAGCACCTCGCTCCACCGCTACCTCTACCTGCCCGGCCTCGGCGACGAATCGCCCCTCGTGCCCGCGACGAAGGGCGCGCCGACCGGCCCGAACACCCAGAGCTGGGACGCCGCGATGCGCGACTACCGCGACTGCGTGGCGCTCAACCCTAGCGGGGGCCTGATGCTCGTGCGCCGCCTCGACCCTGTGGGCTACGAGGCATTCGTGGACCTCCTCAGCGGCGGGTCGTGGGACGGCGTGCTGCACGGCCGGACGCCGCTGCCGGCCGGCGTGGGGCCGCGGGAGCTGAACCAGGCCGATCCCGCTCTGCCCCTCGGCGGGCGGCTCTTCCTGGGGCAGCACGGCAGGTGGGGGCGGCTGGTCGAGACATTTCACCTCAAGCTCCGGCTGCTGGCCGACGCTCTCCATGCCGTGCGCACCTTCGTCACCCACCAGCAGCGGCCGCTGCTGAACCTCAGTGCCGAGGGCTTCCGGGTGCAGATGGGGCGGCCGGGCTGTGGCCTGCCCTACTTGTGGACCGCGCGAGCCGTGCTGGTGGACCCCGGCGACACGGTGGAGCTGCCGATCGCAGGGAGCGATGTCCGTTACTACATCCGCGCCGGCGCCGCAGGGACCTCCGTCTACCGCCCTGCGACGGCCGGCGACCCCGTCCGCGGCCACGGCACGGCACGCATCCGCCAGGTCGTCCTCGGCTCACGGGACCTCACCGTGGTCGAGGGCACGTTCGACGTCCAGGAGCGCATCCAGGCCGGGCAGATGGACCTGTTGTGGCTGCGGCTGAACCTGGGCGAGCGACGCATGGATCTTCACGCCTACATTGACCCCCAGTCGGCCCTCGCCACGGGGGAAATCCGCTTCCGCACCGTGGGCCAGCGCCTGGGCGAGGCCGAGGCGGCGGCCCTCCGAGCCGCCGAAGGCGTGCCCCTGCGCAACACCCCATTCGAGGTCGTGCCACTCCTGAGCACGCCTTGCGACCTCTACGGCCTTGGCGTCCTCGCCGTCCGCACCCTCCTCGTTAACCCCCGCACCACGCTGCCCGTGGCCCTCGACGAGGTGCTGAGCCTGGCCCGCCAGGTGGCGGTGGACTACGACGGGTCGCTGGGCCTCGGCGAGCGCATCCGCCGCCTCTTCGAGGGCGACAAGCGCTGGGTCCTCTCCCTCGGCCCGCAGCGGCTGACGTTTGACGAGGTCGCGCCCGAGGATGCCTTCGACCTGGTGCCGGCCGCCCTGTGGTGGGACACGTTGGCGATGATCGTGCGCATGTTCCCCGGCATTGGCCCCGACAGCGCGTGCCGCGACCTCGGCGACGCCCCCACGGGTGGCCTCCACAAGGCATTTGACAAGGCCCTCGGCGACGTGGAGGGCCTGCTGACCAGGACCCGCAGCCTGGTGGTGATTGACTGGCGGTTCAACCGCGAGATCCACGCCGTCCTCCGCGCCCATCTGGGCGGCGCCGGAGGATGAGCGGGGCCGGAGCACAGGAGTTCTGAAAGGAAGACACCCATGGCACTGAGATCCTGTGGACGCGTGTGGCGAGGCTTGCTGTGGCTGCCGGTCCTGGCCGCCGCCGGGTGTAGCCCGATGGGGCGCTTCGACGTCAGCGTCACCATCGAGGAGCAGGGCTTCAGGAAGACGCTCGGCACCGTGCCCTCCATCGAGGTCCACATCGTCGGCATCAGCGATGTCGAGTACAAGGAATGGGCCGTGAAGTCCATGACCCAATACTGGGAGCCCGATGATGCGCTGCGGACGACGATGGTCCGCAAGGGCTATGCCCACGTCATGACGTTCGGCGAGGAGCAGCCCAAGCGCTGCATCCTCTACCGCAATTCCCCTGTGTGGGACATGTGGGAGGCGAAGGGCTCGCGGAACCTGTTCATCCTCACCAACTTCCCGCGCGGCGCGCAGGTGCGGGACCAGGAGGGGGAGAGCGACCCCCGTCGCCGCATCCTGCCGCTCGACAAGGCCCGATGGGCGGGGTACTACTGGGGCAAGAAGGTCATCTGGATCGAGGTGGCCCCTAGCGGCCTGATCTGCCACACCACGCCCCGGCCCCCACTGCCCCCCTCGGCCCAGTAGGGCGTGCATACCTGCACGCGGCCATTAGCGAGGCGCCATGGCGAACTACGGCGGGTACCAAACGGTGAGCCGGCTCGGGCATAGCCCGCAGGCGGAGGTCTGGACCGCGCGGGCGGCCGGCGAGGAGGCCGACGCCCTCGAGCAGCACGTCGTCAAGGTCTATCACCCCATCGAGTTCGACTTTGAGGTCGGGAGCGGTGCAGGGATTCAGGAGTTCCTCGAGGCGGCCCAGCTCCAGGGCGCCCTGGCCCAGGCGAAGCCGGATACCTGGGCGCCCATCCAGACCGCCGGCACCACCGACGACGAAGCCTTCTACGTCACCGCCTACTTCACCCATTCTGCCGAAGACCTCACAAAGGTCCAACTCGACAGCCGAACGCTCCACCGCATCCTCAGTGCTGCGGTCCAGGGGCTGCTCGACCTGCGGGAGGTCGCCCAGCGGCCCCACGGCAACCTCAAGGCCACCAACGTCCTGATCGCGACCGGCGAGGACGTGGCCCGGATGCGGGTGCTGCTCACTGACCCGCTGCCCGGGGCGAAGCTGGACCCCAGGATGGCGGCGGTGGGCGACATCCGCGCCCTCGGGCTTCTCCTCCACCGACTCGCCGTCCAGCGCCAGCCGGCCTCCAAAGGCCCCCAGCTTGTGCCCTCGGCCGAGGGCTGGAACCGCCTCGGTCGCAAGGGCAGGGCCTGGCGCGACCTGTGCACCCAACTCCTGATGACCCCCGAGAACGTCACGCTGGAGCAGGTCAGCGCGCAGTTGGCGCGCCTCTACGAGGCACCGTCGGCCGGCTGGCGGCTGCCCGTGCTCATCGGGGGGGTGGCCGCGCTGCTGCTCGTGGCCGCCGGGCTCTACTTCTTCGTCCTTCGGCACGACCACGGCGACGGGCACCGCCCCGTGGAGGTCTTTGACAAGGCGGCCTGGTCCGACATCTGCGACTCGCACTACAAGTGGTTCGCGAAGTTCCTCGACGACATGTCGGCGGCCCGCCGGGCCCGCTGGCGCGGCGAGCCGCCCCTCGACGCTGTGGTCAAGGACCTGGACGAGGCGCAGGCCGCGGGCATCGCGTTCGACCCCCGCGACATCGCGGGCAAGCCGGGGGCAGCCATCGAAGACCTCAAGGCCTGGGAGCCAGAGCCACAGAAGGTCAAGGAGGTGAACCCGAAGGTGCGCCAGGCCGCACGCGTAATCGGGACCGTTCGGGCCACTCTCTCCCCGGCGGGCTGGCGCGAACTGGCGGCCTTGAAGAGGCTGGCCGACACGTGGGCGAGCCGAGGCTGGGCGCGTCCCTCCCGCTTCGTTGCCAGTTACGTGGACGCCGTGCGGACCGACGCGAACCTGGCCGCATCCGTGGACCGCCTGGTCGCCTTCGCCCGCAACCAGACCGTCGGCGCCATCGAGCCCATCTGGGCCGCCATCGAGGAGGCCCAGAAGAAGCTAGAATCTTCCGCCGCGGAGCGGCGGACTCCGGACGACAAGGTGGTGGCGAAGTTCCTCAAGTGGGCGCAGGACGAAGGCCGCTCCGAGGGCGCGGAGGGCGTGGAGGCCGACGTCGAGGGCCTGCTCAAGAAGCTCCAGGCCGCCCGAGCCATCGGGTCCGACCTCGCACGGGCCGCCGACGACATGGCGGCGAAGAAGGTGGACTCCGAGCGCTTCCTCGCGGAGGCAAGCGTCCACACCGCCTTCGACGGTACGGTGATGGAACACACGTTCCGCCGCTGGCTCAGGGACGCCGGCGACTACTACTACCTGTCCCCCGACCCGCGCGGGACGCCTGAGGACTGGTCGAAGCGGACGGCGAAGGTGGCAGGCGACATCGCCGAGCTGGAGAAGCTGGGCGACGAAGGGAAGGGCCAGGCGGCGAAGTTCCGCCAGGCCCTCGCCAGCGCCGTGAAGGCGAAGCTTGACGCCATGTGGAAGCTCGTGCCCATCCGCCGCGACGAGCACCTCGTCAAGCGCGGCGCCGACGAGGCCCGCGAGGAGCTCGAGCAGCTCCACGCCCGCGTCCAGGGCGCCATCATCCTGTTCGCCGGAAGCTCCAAGGAGTGGCTCGAAGGCACCCTGCGCTTCGAGTTCGCCTCCGCTCCCGCCATCCAGGCCGCCTGGGAACGCGCGCGGAAGGCCCTCCTCGGCAACGTGAAGCCCGCGGACCTCGAGGCTGACCGCGACAAGTACCTCGCCCTCCGCAACCAGGTGCACCGCCTCCGAGATGGCCTCGACCGCCTCGATGGCGAGCTGCCCAAGGACCTGCCCGAGGCCGCCGAGAAGCACAGCGCACGGCAATGGTACAACGCCTTCCTGCGCCGCGCCCGCCAGAAGCGCGACGAGGCGCTTCGGGCGCTGCTCGAGGCCATCGCCGGGGGCAAGGACGTGCCCGATCTCGCCAGCGACGAGGCCGCCAGGGCCCGCGCGGACGCAGTGAAGACATTCCTCCAGTGGCGCGAGGAGCTCGCCGCACTCGTCGTCTCCTTCAGCACCGTCGAGGAGGCCCTCGACAACTGCTACCTCCTGGCTGAAAAGCCGCCGGGAATGGCGGAGCCCCTCGGCACGACGTATCGGCAACTGAGCCAGGCGCGCTTCCTCAGCTCGGAGGACGACTTGAGGCGTGCCCTCGACCCCGTTGCTCAACGCGTCGCGAGGGTCGGGGAAATCCAGGGCATCCGGGACCGCGCCGCTCTGGCCGACCGTGGCATGAGGGCCGGCTCGCGCGAGGCCGTGCTGGCCGCCTGGCGCGCCTTGGGCTCCCTGGGCGACCCCGCCTGGCCGAATAGCGCCGAGGAGCTGCGCGCCGAGGGGGTGCTCCGCCAGCGGCTGGCCGCCGAGCTCCGCTCGATCTCGCTCGCACCCCGCCGCGAGGCCCTCCAGAAGGAGGTCACCCAGGGCGGGCAGGAGCGCGAAATCCGCTGGCTCACCACCCACCTGGCTGCGCTCCGCCAGACCGTGGATGGGGCAGGCGACGCCGTGCTCGCGGCATTCGGGAAGTACGCCGACGGCCAGCTCGGGGGCGTGAGCAAGGACGACCTCGCGCCGTACCTGGAGAGGCTCAACGAGCTCAAGCCGCTGGCCGAGGCGTTGGCCGGCGTGGCCGAGCGCGACTGGCCGAAGAGGGTCGCCCGCGACCTCTTCACCAAGGAGAGCGCGGTCCACCGCGACTTCGAGAGCAACAAGGCCCCCGCCGACAAGGCGCTCTTCGCCCGCTGGCTCCAGGAGGTCAAGGACTACTACTATCTCGACGAGGCCGACCCGCTCCTGCGGCGCCGCAAGGCCGTGGGCGATGAGGAGCGAGCCGTGCGCCAGGCCCTCGGCGACCTGGCCCGGCAGAACAAGGCGGAGGCCGACCGGCTCCTGGCCCGCCTCGAGCAGGACGTGGCGCCGTGCGCGCACGTGCCGCCCATCGTGAAGGCCAAGGCCGACCTCACAGCTCGCGTGACCGCGGCCGAGAAGGCCCTGCCCGAGCTCACGAAGGGCATCGGCGCCGTCATCGAGCTCATCCGGCTCGATAACGAGATTGCCGCGAAGGTGAAGGCCATCGAGGCATCGCAGGACCCCGTCCTCGCCCGCTTCGGCACCTTTGTCGAGCAGGAGAGGAAGGGCGTCGCCGAGGGCGACGTCGCCGCGCGCAAGGCCAAGCTCACCGCCATCCGAAACACCGCCGACCAATTCGAGTCCCTGGTCAGGGGCGACTGGGCGGCCAACCGCATCGAGCGCGCTCTTTTCGCCAAGGAGAGCAAGGTCCACCGCCACTTCCAGGGCGCCCCGGCCGTCACACAGGCCGTCCTGGACGCCTGGCTCGCCGAGGTCAAGGAGTACTACGTCCTCGAGCCCGACCCACGTGGGAAGAGAGCGGACTGGGATGCCAAGGCCAAGGAGGTCGAGGCCCTGCTTGCGCGGCTCAAGAAGTTCGGCGGCGACTATGTGAAGAAGGCGGAGAAGAGGGGGGCCGAGCTGAAGGAGCTGGTGGCCAAGAGCATCGAGCCGCTGTGGACGGTGGAGCCCGTGCGCAAGAACGAGGAGCGGCTGCTCGCCCTCGTCAACTCGGCCCGCAGGCAGAGCGAGAGGTTGCGCGGCGAGGTGGAGGGGGATTTCGAGCCCGAGCCCCAATGGCGCGCCCGCATCCTCAAGAGCGAGCAAGTCGCCAAGCCCGATGCGCTCAACAAGGTCTGGCGCATGCGCCGCGATGCGCTCCTGAAGACCTACGGCCCCGAGGTCCTCCGCGCCAGTGGCGACCTCTACCTCACCATCCGCGCCAAGTTCGACGAGCTTGCCGCCTTCTATGCCGCGCTCGACGACGCGGCGGCGCTCCCTCCCCCGCCTCCCGGCTGGGCCAAGCCCCTCCTCGCCGAGGGGGCCAAGGCCCGTGAGAGCACGCTCGAGACCGCCGCCAATGCCACAATTCCTCTGGCTTCTGACGGCTTCCCATCCATCTCCGTCGAGGCGTTCAAGAAGAGCGACGCCTGGCGCGAAGTGTGTTCGGGATACACGAAGGCCCTTGCCGCCATCGCGCGCGTCGAGACGGACCTCGCGCAGCTTCAGGCTCTCCTCGACGCCGGCTACCTGCCGGACGACAAGCCCGACGGGGCGCCCCGGACCCTCCGAGCCGTCTTCGCCGATTGGGAGAAGCAGCCGCCGCCGGCCGCCCTCGTGCGCGCCTTCGAGCCGGCCATCCAGCGCGGCCGCGCCCTGCTCCAGCTCGCCGCGGCCCCGCGCCAGCAACTGGTCACAAAGGCCGCCGAGGCCAAGGAGGGCGACCCGCCCCAGGAGCTGATGCTCGTCTGGCAGGGGTTGGGGAAAGCGCCCGACTGGCCCGCCAGCCTCGACGAGCTGAAGCTCGAGGCGAAGCTGCGCGACCAGCTCGCGGCCCTCGTGGCCAAGCTTGCTGCAAAGAACGCCCATCCCGTGCGCTGGGCGGCTGACGAGTTGGCCAAGGAGGGGCCGCGCCGCTGGGAGGCCGCCTTCAATGCCCTCATCGCCCGCCTGGGCAAGCAAGGCGGCACCGATGCGGACGTGCGGGAGGCCATCGCCCTGGCGCCCCGTCTGGGGGCCGCCCGAGAGGCGCTCGCCCCAGTCACCCAGCTCCGCTGGCTCCTGTGGGAGTTCCGCCAGGAGATCGGCGCGCTCCCTGAGACGGCGAAGAAGGATGAGCTGGTTGCGGCTCTCGACGCCTTCGAGCGAAAGGTCCGGGCGCTCCCTGGCGACGTGGCGAAGCTGCCGGCCATGGAGACGCTGCTCAAGGAGGCGCGTGCCGCCCTCGCCCGCGCCGAGGAGACGGGCAGCAGCGGCCTCGATAAGGGCGGGCCCGCTGCCGCCGCAGTTGGCGTCAAGTGGGCCGCCGCGCCCGCCGGCGACGGCTCGTCGGCAGCCTACTCCTGGGAGGTCAAGGGCCACAGCCTCACCTTCGTGCGGGTCCAGCCGCGCCAGGGCGTGGGGCGTCCCGCCTACCTGTGCACCACGGAGGTGTCCCTGGGCCTCTTCATAGACGCCGTGGCCGCCGCGGAGAAGTGGCAGGACGTGAAGGAGCTGCTGGGCCTCGACCGGCTGTCTGGGGTAGACCCTCGCCGCGGGCCGCGGGGCTGGCAGCCGACGCGCGACCGCTCGGCCATCCAGCCCACGCGCGAATGGCTGGTGGCCCTGCCGGGCGTGGCCCTCCATCCGGCGGACGCCGTTCCTCCGCCGCCCTCGCGGTCGCACCCCATCCAGTACGTCGGCCCCGGGGCGGCCATCTACGTCGCCCGCCTCCTCGGGTGCCGGCTGCCCACGTCGGCGGAGTGGGCCGGCGCCCTCGACGCCTACGGAGGGGCCAAGGAGGCCGGTGCGCCCAACCTGCGCGACAAGACGTGGCAGCGGCAGCAGCAGCACGTGGCGGGACAGGGGGGACGCCTCGACTGGCCCGATGCCGGCGCCTTTGTCGCGGCACGGGCCACGACCGTCCCCAAGGTGGGGCCGGAGGCGGGCATCGTGTCCAACGAAGCCGATGGCGTGCTCTGGTTCGCCACCCCCGGCACGGGTGCCGGCATGCAGCACCTGGTGGGGAACGTGGCCGAGTACGTCTTCGACTCCCCCAGCCGCCTCGACGAGCTGCTGAAGGAGCCGGGCGGCCCTTCCGTCCGCGTGGTGCGGGACATCGTGGATAAGGGGGCCACCTTCCTCAAGGTGGCGGGCGCCTCGGCCCTCTCGCCCCCTGAGTACTGGGACGGCAGCGGTCCGCGGCCCTTCGACCGGTCGTACTCGGTGGACCTGGAGAAGGCTCAACAGGGCTACTCGGACGTGGGCTTCCGCCTGGCGTTCACCGCCCCGGTGGACCCGCCGGCCGTTCGCCTCGCGAGCGTGCTGAGAGAGCAGGGCTACCCGTAGGGCAGAAAGCGGGACATTCTCCTTTTCTGCCCCATTGCCGATTGACAAGCCGGCTAGGCCCGTGTATCCTGAAACGTTGAATGACGTTGAATGTTGAAATCAGCAATCGGCAACCCATCTGGGGGTGCGCACTGTGGCCAAGCAACCCGAGGACAGGTCGAGGCTTGTGGCGGCTGCCGCGAACCGGCTTCGGCTGGTCCAAATCGACTTCGCCGACGAGGTGCCCGAGGTGCGCCGGGGCTACCTGGCCGAGGCCCTCGAGGGCGCTCTCGCCGAGGTCCCGCCCGAGCAGCGCGACGCCTTCCTCACGGAGCTGATGGCGCGCTTTCCCACGTGGGACCCGAACCTCGCCGTTGCTGCTCCACAGGCCCAGGCGGCCGCCCCGCAGGCCCCCACGCTCTCGCGCACCGACGAGCGCGAGCTCCAGGACCCCAGCTTCCTCGTGAGCCGGCTGGTGAGCCTGGCCCCGCAACTCACTGACGAGCAGCGCTACCACGTCCTCGCGCGGCTGCGGGAGGCAGGGCTGGCGCCCCGGGCGGTGGCGGGGCTGCCCGAGGAGGCGCTCGGGCACGTGCGCCAGGTGCTCGGGCTGCCGGGTGATGCGGCGCTCGACACCGCTCGGCTCCTCGTGCTCCTGGGCGCGCTGACCGACTTCGTGTGCAGCCTCGACCCGCTGGTGTGGCGTACGTGGGGCAAGCTGGCCCCCACGTCGCGGTTCCAGGGCGTCGCGGCCCTGCGCCTCGCCCTCAGCCGCTACGTCGTCAGCGACAGCAGCGTCACCGACGCCCAGGCCGAGGAGGAGCTGCTCAAGCTGCGCCACCTCCTCGCCTCGGTCGTCGTCGCCGTGGGCCAGGCGGGCAAGATCGCAGCCACGGACGTCGTGACCAGCTTCATGGCGCCCATGGCCCCATCCAAGATCCAGGACCTGGTCCGCTTCGAGAAAGGCAGCATCTTCGTCGCCGAAGAGGTCAAGTGCTGGCGCAAGTACAAGGACCTCGCCGGCAAGATCACCGACGTTGCCGTGGAGGCCGCCATCAACGAGAAGATCCAGCGCTTCATCGAGGAACTGATGAAGCGCCGCGCCACCGGCAGGTCGGGCAGCACCACGTGAGGTCCAAGACATGGCAAAACTCGGGCAAGTCCACTGGCACGAGGGGCTCTTCCTCCAGCCCCATCACCTCCAGTTGATGCAGCACCAGGTGCTCGGCCAATTCAGCGCCGAGCGCCGCGCCGCCATGCCCTATCCCTATGGGATCCTCGACTACCGGCTCTCCTCCGATGCGCTCGAGGACTGCCTGGTCCAGTGCAACCGCCTCCACGCCATCATGCCCAGCGGCGTGATCGTGGACGTGCCGGACGGAGCCGACCTGCCGGCCCTGGACATCAAGGGCGTCTACGGCTCGAGCAGCGCCCCGTTCACCATCTACCTCGGCATCCCCCTGTGGTACGCCGCCCGGGCCAACGCCATCGAGCGCGGCAGCGCCGCCGACGCCCGGGTGAAGCGCCTCTTCCGCGTCGAGGACGTCGCCTGGCCCGATGAGAACACCGGCGAGAACCCCCAGCCGCTGCTCGTGCGCCGCATCAACGCGCGCCTGATGCTCGAGGACGAGGACCGCACGGACATGGAGGTGCTCCCCCTCGTGCGCATCATCCACGCGACCGAGGAGGACACCGGCACCCCGCGCCAGGACCCCAGCTTCATCCCCCCCTGCTTCCACCTCAACGGCTCCCCCGTCCTGCGCGACCTCGTGCGCGACCTGGCCCACCAGGTCGAGGCCACCCGCGGCGCACTCGTCAACCAGATCACCCGCCGCGGCTTCTCCTGGGAGACCGCGCGCAGCGACCAGATCGAGTCCATCCTCCGCCTCGGTACCCTCAATGCCTACGGCGCCCACCTGCGCCAGCTCGTCCAGGCCCCGTGCGTCACCCCCTTCGAGGCTTACCTCGCCCTCCGCGACCTCCTCGGCTATCTGGCTGCGCTCTATCCCGAGGACGACCAGTACGAGGTCGCCGACTACGACCACGACAGCCCGGCCGTCTGCTTCCAGGACCTGTGCGCCAAGGTCCGCCGCCTCCTGCGCGGCAAGGCCCCCATCCCCGTCCTCAAGGTGCCCTTCAAGCTCGCCGGCAACGTCCAGGTCGCGATGCTCACCGACGAGCAACTGACGCGGCCCAGCGAGTACTTCCTGGGCATCCGCACCAAGCAGGACCCCGCCGAGCTGACCAAGCTGGTGGAGAACCGCGACGAGTTCAAGCTCATGGCCCGCTCGCTCGCCGACATGGCCATCTGGGGCATCCTGCTCAAGGAGGAGCGCTTCCCGCCCTTCGGCCTCCCCGTCGAGCGCGGCCTCCACTACTTCCGCCTCTTGCGCGGCGAGAGCCGCCGCATGTGGGAGCGAATCGGCCAGGAGAAGTCCATGGCCATCCGCTTCCCGGGCGTCGAGACGTCCGACTATAGCATCACCCTCTTCATGACCATCACCGAGGAGGCACCAGAGAAGAAATGACCCTCTTGGAACTATGCGAGCCCCTGTTCCTCTACGTCTGCCGCCTCAACCGCTCGGCGCGCAAGGGCGGCACCCACGAGCTCACCCGCGTGCGGGGCGAGGTGGACGCGATCTTCGACCAGATGAAGGCCCGGGCCCCCGCCGAGCCGCGACTCGTCGGCCAGTACCCGAAGATCGAGCGGGTGCTGATCTTCTTCGTGGACTCGATGATCTCCGAAAGCAAGCTCCCCTTCGCCCGCGACTGGCACCGCAACCGCAAGGCATTCGAGCTCGACGAGCTCGCCGGCGACGACCGCTTCTGGGAGCTGCTCGACGAGACGCTCCAGGAGAACACCCCCGAGGCCACCGAGCGCCTGGCCGTCTTCTACACCTGCATCGGGCTCGGCTTCACCGGCTTCTACGCCGGGCAGCCCGAGTACCTCCGCACCAAGATGATGCAGATCGCCGCACGCATCCAGTACGCGGTGGACACGGGAATTGACACGCGGATCTGCCCGGACGCCTACGAGAACGTGAACACGGCCAACCTGGTGGAGCCGCCGGCCGTCAAGCTCGTCGGCATCGCCATCGCTCTCGTGGGCCTCATCATCGTCCTGTTCATCTCCAACATCTTCCTGTTCCGTTGGACCTCGGACGAACTGGTGGCGGCGCTCCGCCAGGTGGGCGGCCGTAGAGAGGCCGTGACTGCTCCGGAGGCCAAGACGCCCGACACCCCAGCCAAAGCCACGGAGGCCAGCCAGAAATGAGATTCTTCAGCAACCTCCTCGCCGGCTGCATGGGGCTGCCGATGCCCCTCCAGTTGATTCTCCTTCTCGTCGTGGGCGGCGGCTCGGCGGCCACGCTCGGCTACGTGCTCACCGGGTTCATGGGGCCGGCCGCCTGGATCGTCGTCGCCGGCGTCTTCCTCGTCGTCCTCCTCATCCTGGGCTTCGTCCTCCTCGTCAAGTGGATGCGGAAGCGGCGGGCGAACCCGATGGAGCGCGACATCGTGGGCCAGGCCGGGGCCGCCCCGCAGGCGGTGAGCGCGGCCAGCCGCCGCGCCGCCCTCGACGACCTGCGCCGCAACTTCGAGGCCGGTGTCGCCAAGTTCCGAGCCGCCGGCAAGAACCTCTACAGCCTCCCCTGGTACATGGTCGTCGGCGAGCCAGGCTCTGGCAAGACCGAGGCCGTCCGCCACTCCTGCATCGGCTTCCCACCCGGCCTCCACGACCCCCTCCAGGGCGCCGGCGGCACCATCAACATGAACTGGTGGTTCACCGACAAGGCCGTCATCCTCGACACCGCAGGCCGCCTCATGTTCGAGGAAGTCCCCGCCGGCACCACCAGCGAGTGGCAGGAGTTCCTCCGCCTCCTCCGCATCTACCGCTACAACTGCCCCGTCAACGGCCTCGTCCTTGTCATCCCCGCCGACACGCTCATCACGGACACGGCCGACCAGATCAAGGCGAAGGCCAACAAGATCGCCGAGCAGCTCCACCAAATCCAGCGCGTCCTCGAGGTCCGCTTCCCCGTCTTCGTCGTCATCACCAAGTGCGACCTCATCAACGGCTTCCGCGAGTTCTTCGACGGCGTGACCGACCCCGACCTCCAGCAGCAAATCCTCGGCTGGTCCAACCCCGCGCCCCTCGACGACCGCTTCAACCCCGAACTCCTCAGCCAGCACCTCGAGATGGTCTGCGACCGCCTGCGCCGCCGACGCCTCGGCCTCATGATCGACCCCATCCACACCGAGGACCCCACCGGCCACCGCGTGGACCAGGTGGACGCCCTCTATGCGCTGCCCCAGAGCCTGGCCCGCATCGCCCCGCGCCTGCGGCACTACCTCGACCACGTCTTCGCCGGCGGCGAATGGACCGGCAAGCCGCTCTTCATGCGCGGCATCTACTTCACCTCCTCCATGCGCGAAGGCCATGCGCTCGACGAGGAACTCGCCGAAGCCCTCAGCGTCCCCGTCCAGTCCATCCAAGAGGCCCGTGAGTGGGACCGCGAGCGCTCGTACTTCCTCAAGGACCTCTTCCTCGAGAAGATCTTCAGAGAGCGCGGCCTGGTCACCCGCGCCATCCACGCCGGCAAGCAGCGCCGCCGCCGCCGGGCCATCGTCCTCACCACCGGCTTCCTCAGCGTCGCTGTCCTCGCCTTCTTCACCTGGTTCGGCGCCCGCTCGCTCCGCAACAGCATCGGCATCCACCGCGACCACTGGGTGGCCGCGGCCGACACGAAGAACTGGCGCCGCGACGACGAGAAGGGGCCTGAGTATTGGAAGCCCATCGTCGCTTTCGACTTCGTCGGCAGCACCGACTACACGTACAACGGCCAGTCGCTCATCAAGGTGGGCGGCGAGGAGGTGCGGGTCGCCCAGTTCCACGCAAAGCTGGCCGAGCTGGCCGCGCAGCCCATCAAGGTGCCGTGGGTCTTCTGGCTCGCCAAGCTGGGCACCGACCTCACCTCCGACCGCCTGGCGGCCCAGCGCCTCATCCTCGAACGCAGCGTCCTGCGGCCCCTGGTGGACGCCGTCCGCCAGAAGATGGTGCTTCCCGACGGGGAGGCCGCGCGCGAGGAGGCCCTCAAGGCAGGCTGGCCCGACGACTTCACGCGCGCACTGGCCGAGCTGATCCGCCTCGAGGCCCCCGACGCTGAGCTGCCCGACCTCGCCCCTCTGTTCCAGTGCGCGCTCTACCGCCGGCCCGACAAGGAGGAGAGCAAAGAGGCCGACAAGAAGTACGAGCAGTACATCCTCAACCTCAGGCAGTACGAGAAGGACAGCGAGGGATTGGTCATGGCCCTCCGCTGGCTGGCCGCGCAACAGAAGGGGCAGCCCGGGGCCGCGCGGCAGGCCCTTGCCGCAGCCACGCCGCACGCCACCCGGGCCATCCATGACGGGGTCGAGCGCTACATCCGCCACTGGACCGCCAGGGCCGAACGCGATGCGCGCCAGCTCGACGACCTCGTGAAGCTCAAGGAGTTTATCCTCAAGGACTACAGAGACGCCGAGCAGCGCCTGCTCGACAGCGATGAGGAGTTCGGCCCACGCCTCGAGCGGCCCACGGAGAAGAAGGTGGAGGTGATCCGCGACGCCCTGGCCGCCTGGCAGGCGCGGCTGGACGAGCTGGACCAGCTCCGCGCGAAGGCCGAGAGCAAGCTGGCCGCCCTCTCGGTCCTCGATGGGCCGATCTCCCCGATCTTCGACAAGTCCACCAGCGCCATCGTCAAGGATGTCTCGGAAGCCTTCACCAAGTTCCGCATCCAGGCGAGCCTCGTCCCCTCCGCTCCCACGCCTGCCGAGGCCGCCCCAACGGCGCCCGACGCCACGCCCAAGCCGCCGGAAGCTCCGAGCCCCGACGCCAAGCGCTGGAAGGACATGGCCGCCACCATCAACGGCCGGCTCAGTGAAGCCCTCGAACGCCTCCGCAAGGTTGTCCCCGCCGCCGTCACCGCCGACATCCGCCGGGTGGACGCCGAGTTCCTCAACCAGCTCGACGCGGGCAAGGTGCTCATGGATCGCCTGGTCAAGGACGGATTGCTGAAGGCCAGGAAAGAACCCAAGGCTCGCCTCTACGAGCTGCGCATGCTCATGTACCGCCTGGGCGACGCGGAGCGGGGGAAGGGCGATGCCGTGCCCGAGGTTGTCTCGCTCGCCAAGGGCGTCGAGGCCGTCGAGGACGCCGTGGCCTCCGCCTGCACGCAGATCACGGAGCTCCAGGAGTTGAAGCCCGACGGCTTCCGGTTCAAGGACGCCGCCGCCGTGTCGGCCTTCACCGCCAAGCAGCTTGCCATGCCCCAGCGCATCTACAAGGCCCTCTCCGACGCGCTCACCAAGGCCCCCGACGCGCCGGAGAAGGTGGCGACCGAAGTGGAGCGGACCGCGAAGGCCCTCCCCGCCATCATCAGGGCCAAGCTGCCTTGCACGAACCTCAAGGGGGGGCCGTACGATGTGAAGTACCACCCCGAAGCCGTCAGGAAGGCCATCGCCGTCTGCCGCGAGGCTGGCCTGGTGCTCGCCGATCGCAAGCACAACATCCTCGAGCGCGAGAAGCTCGACACCATGCGCGCGGTCTGGCAGGGCGCCATCGCCAAATACGTCACGGGGCCCTACCTTGCCTACTGGACCCAGACCGTGCCGCGCGACCTCGAGAGTCAGGGGGTGGACTGGGCGCCCTTCGCCCAGGAGGTCGAGCGCACTGACTTCTTCGAGGTCTTCGTCACGCTCAGAGACGTCGGCACCGCAATGGGCAACGCCATGCACTCCGACATCGAGCAGGCCCTCCCCACCGACGCCCGCCAGGCATTCACCGCCGCTCGCGAAAACGTCCAGGCCCAGGTGCGCAAGCTCAACAACGAGGTCTACGTCCAGCGCTGCCGCCTCGTGCGGGCCAACTGGTGCAAGCTGGGCGCCGACCCCTTCAAGGCCCGAAGCACCCTCGCCATCCAACTCGACGACGATGTGTTCGAACAGTACCTGCCCTTCGAGTGGAAGAACCCCGAGGAGTTCCTCGACAAGTATTGGACCGAGCTCACCTACGAGTTCCTGCGCCTGCTGTGCGATGGCGCAGCCAAGCAGGGGCGGGGCCTGCTTGACGACTTGACGCGCCGCTACAGCCGCTTCCCCCTCGTCCGGCCTCAGGAGCAGGGCAAGCCGCTTGCCGCCGCCGAGGTCACCGAGGCGCGCAAGATCGTCGAGGCCCTGGTCCTCCAGTGGAAGGAGTCCCCGGCGCCCCCGCCCGCGCCGGAAGGCGAGCGCGCCACGCGCGGCCGAGCCGTCGTCCGCAAGCGCCTCGAAGAAATCCGCAGGCTCCGCATCCCGCCCGCCGAGTGGGAGTGGCTCAAGAAGGTCAAAGCCGTCCTCGACGGGCTTCCCACCGCCGACCGGGCGCTCAAGTGCGAGCTGTGGGTCCCCGCCGCCCAGCCCAACCCCACGGCGGCCCACCGCTGGGTCCACATCCGCGTCCTCCAGGGCGGCAAGGAGATCGGCAAGGGCAACACCTTGCCCGCCGCCGACTACAAGGTCTGCGACCTGTGGTACCCCGGCGAAAAGGTGGAGATTGACCTCTACCGCAACCCCGTGGACCCCGAGCCGAACCGGGCCGTGGTGGTGGACGACCCGTGGGCCATGGTGCGCCTGCTGCACCCGGGGAAGCTGACGGACCCCCTGCACCCCGGCGACAAGTTCAGCCACCTCTGGGACGTCGAGAAGCCGACCGAGAAGAAAGAGGTCTTCGACCCTGTGAAGCGCAATATCCTCCTGACCATCGAGGATGACCAGCGCCAGCCGCGATTGCTGCGGCTGCGCCTCGAGTTCGAGAAGGGGCTGCCGCGAATCGAGGACTGGCCGGCGAGCGGGGGGCAATGACCCAGCTCATTGCCCATTGCCGATTTTCGATTTCGATCTTCAATCTGCAATCGGAAATCGAAGATCGAAAATGCCCGGGCGGAGGTGAGGCTTGGCGTCCGTGTTCCGAAAGCTCTTCTCGAAGCGGGGCGCTCCGTCCGCGCCTGAGGCCTACGTCGCCGCCTTCGGCAAGCACCCCGGCTGGGACGACCACATCGAGGACCTCGGGCTCGAAACCCACCGCCTCGTCGCCGTCAAGCGTGTCCTCTACACCCAGGGGCTTGCCGGCAACATCGACTCCGGCGCCTGGGAGCGCCTCGGCGACGAGGAGCGCCTCGAGGGCTTCCACCACCTCTTCATCTGGCGCTCCGCCTACGACCTCGTGCTCGGCCACATGTGGTCCTCGAGCGACGGCAAGGGGCGCACGCGCTACCCCATGGTCCTGTGCGCCCAGGTGTGCGGCACGCCGCTCGAATGGGCGTTCCGCCACGTCCTGCCGCTCCTGGAGACGATTGAAGCCCGGTGTGTGGCGACCACCTCGGCCGCCGTGGTCCGCGCGGTCCTCGACGACGGCCGGCGGATGCTGCGCCAGGCGGCCGCGGGCGTGGCCGCGGTCGGGCAGCCGGTGCCGCCGATGCCCCGCGCCCTGGCCTATCTCGCCGACCGGCCCGAGATGGCGCCCAACCACCAGGCCCTCCACCGCGTCCTCTACCTCATCGAGCGCGAAATGGTGGCCTACCATCCTGAGGGCAGCGACGTCGCGGCCGCCAGCACGGCGCACCTGCGCGCCACCCACATGCGCGTGCCTGCCTGCGCCAACAGCGCCCAGGGCGCAGCCGCCCTCTGGCTCGGCTTCCTCCTCAGCCGCCTCGACCCCGCCGCCCCCATGCTCCTCGTCCTTCCCCTGGGCCAGCCGTGGGTGGACGTGGTGGTCGGCGAGCCGGGCGTCCAGCAGTTCTTCTGCGTCCGCGCTGCGCTCCAGGCCCTGCCCCTGGCCACCGAAATCCCCTACACGCTCGACGCGGCGTTCGTCGAGCGCGCCGAGGGCGCAATCGCCATGTCCCGCGAGGAGCGCGTGCCCCTGCCCGACGTGGTCCTCCAGTCGGGCGTCATGCCGCGCCCGAGGCCCGCCGCGCCACCGCCGCAGGCAGGAAAGGGGACATTCTCCTTTTCTGCGCAGCAGCCTTCGGCGCCCCAAGCGGGCGAAAAGGTGAATGTCCCCTTTTCTGCCCCTGCCGCGCCAGCCGTCCCCCCAGGCCCCGCGCCCACCGTAGCGGGAGCGGGGCGGCCCGACGCCGGCCTCATGGCCCCCAGGCCACCCGCGGCGCCCCCGGTCGCCCACCGAGAGGCGCCGGCGCCGCCCAGGCCCCAGCCAGGCACCCCCGCCTTCCATCAGATGGAGACGGTTCCCGCCGCCGAGCCGGTCTACGCGCGCCGTCCCGAGGCCCCGCCGGCGTGGCAGGCCGGGGCGCAGCCGGGCGCGGGCCGGCGCCTCCTGCGCCTCTGGCCCCTCTGCCTCCTGCTCATCGGCCTCGGGGCCGCCGCGCTCCTGGTCCTCCCGCTGCTCGTCCAACCGCAAGGCCCCGCGCCCCCGAAGGCCGAGGACCTCGGCCCCTTCACGTGGAAGCCAGAAGAGCACGGCAAGGCATGGCAGTCGCTCTGCGAAGCCTACCGTGGCTGGTTTCCCGGCTTCCATCGCAAGCTCACGAAGGAGCGGCTCGACCTGTGGCGGCGCGACCCCGGCCTCACCCGCCTCATCGTGACGCGGATGGACCAGGTGGGCGGCCGCTCGGTGGACCCGCGCGACATCGCCGGTGTGTCGGGCGGCGACTATGGGGACCTCGGCCTCAATCCGCCCAAGGCCGTGAGGACCCGCGAGGCCGCGGAGACCACCCGCCGCGCCCTCGACGTCGTCAAAGGCGTCCAGGAGAGCGTCGCCCGGTGGGCCTCCTACGACGACCTGAGCCTCAAGCCCCTCGCCGCCGCCTTCGCCGAACGCGGCTGGAGCAAGCAGGCCGCTGAGCTGGAGGCCGCCGCCGCCTCCCTCGCCCCCGGCCCAACCCTGGCCGAGGCCATTGACGCCGCGCTCGCCGTCAAGCTCCAGGCCGTCGCCATCGAGTTGAAGGCCCGCAAGATCGCCCAACACGAGCAGGCCGTGGGAATCCTCGGCGACGACGCCGCAGCCCGCCTCCACGACCTCTTCCTCGCCGAGAGCCGCGGCGCCGAATCATTCGACGCCCTCCTGGCCAAAGCGGACGCCGTCGAGGCCAAGACCGCTGCCATCGCCGGCAGCGCCAAGGCCCTCCAGGACATCGAGGCCGCCCTCCGCGCCGCCGATGATGAGACGCCGGCCAAGGCGTTCGTCGCCGCCGTCCGAGCCTCTGCCGGCCGCGTGGACACCCTCGACGGCATCGCGGCCGCCCTTGCCGCCCTCAAAGGCCCGGCTCAGGGCGTGAATGATGCGCTGAAGGCTATCAAGAGTCGCTGCGCCGAGGTCGAGGCCCTCCCCGACAAGCCGCTCGCCGGCAAGCTCTGGTCCCTCGCCCGCGCCCAGGCCACCGCCGCCGGCAAGCTCGACGACCTTGCCCAGCGCCTCACCCGCGCCCGCGACGACGTGGCGAAGGCGGCCGAGCGCTGCAAGGACCTCCACGCTCAGTACGCTGCCCTCAAGCCCCTGGGCGACGCCGTGCCCGCACGCCTCCGCCGGCGCCTCGACGCCGCGCTCGCCTCCGCCGCGGCCTTCGAGGAGCTCCTCAGGGCGATGGACAGCGCGAAGGCCCTCGCCGACGCCATCGCCTCGCGCTGGGCCGAGCTGGGCGGCCTGGCCAAGGCGCTGGCCGCCTCGGGCGACAAGGTGCTCGCCGCCTTCCCCCAACGCCTCGCCGCCATGGCCGCCGCCGAGGCCGACCCCGCCGCGCTCCCCGACAAGCTGGACCGCCTGAAGGCCGAGGCCGCCGCCGTCGCCGCCGTCCTCGAGGGCGACTGGAAGGCGGGCCGCGTCGAGCGCGAGCTGTTCGCCAAGGAGAGCGACGTCCACCGCGCCTTCGCCGGGAACCTGGCCGACGGCACGCTCGCCGCCTGGTGCATGGAGGCGGCCGATTACACGAGACCCGCGAAGGACGACCCCCGGCAGCCCAGGGCCTGGGCCGCGGACCTCGAGGACCTCCGCCTCCGCGTCGAGTTCCTCAAAGAGGAGCCTGAGCCCGCTAAGCGCCAGCTTGCCGACAAGTCGGGCCAGCGCTGCGCACAGCTCGACGCCGACATCGCCAAGGTCGTCCCGCTTCCGTGGATTCGCAAGCACGAGGCCGCCGTCACGCAGCGCTCCGCCGCCATCGGCGCCGAACTCGATGGCCTCAAGTCCGACCTCAAGGACGCCATCGAGCACCCGAGGAAGTGGCTCGCCCGCATCACCGCCGCCCCGCTCACCTCCTCCCAGGCCGTCAACGCCGAGTGGGTGAAGCGCCGCGACGCCCTCGTCGGCGCCGCCACGGCTGAGTCCCTAGAGAAGGACCGCAAGGGCTACATGAGGCTCTGGCGCGACGTTGAGGCCGTCCGCTCCTTCCTCGCCCAGCTCGACGACCCGCAGGCGCTCCCCAAGCCCGAGGCGCCCGCGAACGAGCTCTCGAAGGCCGTCGCCGCCCAGGTCGCAAAGCAGCGCGAGGCGGCCCTCCAGGCCATCGTCGCTGCCATCCCCTGGAAGGACGGCAGGCTCCCCGCCCTGGGCCCCGCCGAGTTCAAGCAGAACAAGGCGTGGGCCGAAGCCGTCAGCGCCTACAAGAAGTGGAGCATCCTGGCCGGCCAGCTCGCCGCCAACTGCCAGGACATCGCTGCGCTCCTCGACGCCGGCTACCTGCCCGACGACAAGCCCGAGGCCGCGCGCCGCACCGCCGCTCAGCTCCACGAGTCTTGGCCGAAGGACTTTGTGCCGAAAGAGCTTGCTCCGCTCTTCGCCCCCACGCTCGAACGGCTTGAGAAGCTCCTCGCCCTGAAGAAGCTCGACCGCAAGCAACTCGCCGAGCGCGCCGCCGCGCTCGGCAAGGACGAAGCGCCCCAGGCCGTCATGCTCATCTGGCGGGCACTCGGCGACGTGAAGGACTGGCCCGCCACCCTCGCTGAACTGAACCTAGAGCTGGCCCTCCGCGCCCGCGTCGCCGAGGCCGCCGACAAGCTCAAGGGCGCCCACGCCGTGCGATGGGTCCCCGGCGACCTGGCCCGCCAGGGCCCCCTCCGCTGGGAGGTTTGCTTCAACGCCACAGCCGCTCGCGCCGAGGCCAAGAACCTGGCTGACCCCGACGTGGCGGCCATCGTCGCGCTCGGCGGCAAGTTCGGCGACCCGGCTCAGCTCGTCAAGGCGCTCAGCCCCGCGGGCCAGCTTCGCTGGAAGCTCCGCCACTTCCGCCGCGCCGCCGCAGGCCTACGCGACGACGAACCGAAGGAGAAGCTCGACGCCGCGGTCGTCGCCTTCCTCAAGGAGGCCACCGCCCTCGGCGACGCCGCCCGCCAGCCTGCCGTTGCCAAGCTCCTCGGCGACCTCCAGGCATTCGCCCAGGAGAAGATGGCCCACGACCCAAAGGCGGGCCTCGACAAAGCCGGCCCCGCCGGCGGCCCGCTCGCCGGCAAGTGGAAGGCCGAGATTGCCGACGAAGGCAAGTCCGTCACCTTCATCTGGGAGGAGCGGGGCCACCGCCTCACCTTCCTCCGCGTCGAGCCCAAGGACCAGGCGAGTAAGGCCTGCTACCTGGCCGCAACCGAGACCCCCGCCGGCCTCTTCTTCGACGCCGTCCGCGCCGCCGACAAGTGGGGCGACCTCGCCCTCCTCCTCGACAAGCCCAGCGGCGCCCGCATTGACACCCGCAAAGGCCCACGCACCTGGGAGTGGGCGCGCCTGCGCGACGAGCTGGCCACCCCGCGCACCTGGCTCGTCGCCGAGGCCGGCGCCAGCGAACTCTACCCTCAGACCCTCAACGCCGGCCGCCCAAGCACTCAGTCCCCGATTCAGTACCTGTCTGTCCCCGCCGCGCTCGAGGCGGCGTGTATCCTCGGCTGCCGCCTCCCCTCCGCCGCAGAATGGCAGGCAGCCCTCGCCATGCCCATCGCCGGCGATGGGCACCCACCCACCGCCAAGCCCAACCTCCGCGACGCCACTTGGCGAAAGCAGCAGGAGTTCATGCGCAAGAAGGCCGAAACCGTTCGCCCCGAATGGCCCGACGCCGCCATCTTCCCCTCCCTCGAAAGCGAGGCAGGCAAGAGTGTGAAGCGGGGCGGCGACGCCCTTGTCGCCACCGACGCCGACGACGGGACGCTCTGGTTCAGCCCCGTCGCCTCCGCCGGCGGGGGCGGGTTCCAGCACTTCGTCGGCAACGTCGCCGAACTGGTCTTCGACCAGCCGGCCGCGCTCGAGGACGCCCTTCTCAAGGCGCCGCCGGTGGCGGAGGCGATTCGCGCCTTCGTCCTCAAGCACGAGGCGGCGTTCGGCGTCATCGGCGCCTCGGCGCTCTCCCCCCCCGAACTCTGGGACGGCAAGGCGCGTCCCTTCGACCGGCCCTGGCCCCTCGGCCTGGTGAAGGGGCGCGAGGGCAAGGACAGCTTCACCGACGTCGGCTTCCGGCTCGCCTTCACCGCCCCCATCGAGACCCCCGCCGACCGCCTCAAGCGCATCCTCCGCCGCGCCGGCTACCCCGGCGGGGGCACATCTTCA
>Ga0194125_10003664_pt1 | contig 24597 bp, 14 predicted proteins | sample TA2KigC250mmetaG_FD_148626 | JGI IMG/M metagenome (GOLD analysis project Ga0194125, IMG submission 148626) | Freshwater microbial communities from Lake Tanganyika, Tanzania - TA2015034 Kigoma Deep Cast 250m | ecosystem: Environmental > Aquatic > Freshwater > Lake | place: Tanzania: Lake... | reverse complement strand
GCTCTGTCCGCCCGTAACCATCAGCCCGCCCCCGCGCTTCTGCACGAAGGACACCAGGAGCTTCATGGACGTTTCCGACAGGTCATCACCGGCCCGGAACAGGTCGCGCGGCACGTCGCGCAGGATTACGACGTCGTACTTGAACAACTCCGTCTCGCTCTGGATGATGCCATCGGCCGGGTTGGCGTGCAGAGCGCCGCCCTGCACGTAAACCCCGCCGCCCGGCATGTGGCACATGGCCACCAGATGCACAAGCGGATCGGTCTCGATCGCCACCTTCATGAGCTTGTACTCGAAGCGTGGCAGGCCCTCGATCATCAGCACGTTGATCTTCTCGTCGCGCACGTCGGCAAAGAACGACACCGCGTTGCTGCCCAAGTTCACGTCTTCGCCCGGCATCGAGAGCACGTACCGGTGCAATCCCGGCTTCTCGGGTTTGTGGAACATCTCGAACCAGTCGTAGGACTCGCCGAGCACCGTGACCTCCCGGACCTTCTTCCCATCTTCCAGCAGCGTCAGGGTGCAGGACGAACTCCCCGTCGAGTCCTTCAGGGCGCCGCGGATTACAAGCGACTCGCCGAGGCGGATAACACTGCGCTCCGGTCTGGCGGACAGCCGCGACTGCGGCGTCGGCTCAGGGGTGCCGTACAGCACTACAGCCAGATCCACGCCGCGGGACTTGAGCGCCTCGCCGGTCAGGGACGGATTCTGCTTCTCCAGATCCCGTCCATCCGTCAGCAGCAGCAGGCGCTGCAGGTGGGGCCGGTCGGCCAGCTCGCGCAGTACGGCGGCATGAATGGCGGTCGGCGTCTTCGCCCCGGCATCCTCGCCGAGCGGCTTCCCGCTGAGAGTGCCCGCCTCCATCGCCACCTTGCGGCCCACGGCCTGGCGAACGGTCTCCAGATCGTCCTTCGCGGCGCTGAACCGGGGGCGGTCCTTGACATCCGCCGTGCGCATCGACCCGGAATCGTCCACCAGAACCAGCCAGGACGGGTCCTGCGCCCTGCTGATCTCGAGATTGAGATGCACACGCAGCAAGACGAGCAGAAACAGGCCCACCATACCCAGGCGGAACAGGAAAGACAGCACGCGCACACGCTTGTGCATCTTGACCGCCGGCAGGAAGTTGATCGCCGCCATGGCCAGGCCAAGGGCCACCACGCCCCACATCACCGCGCTCGGAATACCGGGCTCGGTCACGAACCGCAGCGCCGTTATTTGGTCAATGCGCGTGAAGGGATCCAGCCCAAGCCACCTAAACAGCAGACTCATGGGCCTCCTTCCTGCCCCGGGAAAACAGGGCCCCGAACAGAGTTTCCGCCACGAGGGCCACAAACACCAACGTCAGCAACAGGATGAACAGCTCGCGGCGCGGGCGGAAGAGATCGTCCACCCGGTCGGAAGTCAAGACAACATCGCCGCCGCCGCAGAGCCCCGCCAACTGCTCCGGACTCGCGACCGTGAGGTCCGACTCGTCCGGGGCCCGGTTGACGGCCAGCCACCGGTCTCGCGCGATAGCCTTTCCGGGATGGGTCGCCCGGTAGGCGCCGGCGATGTATATGTCCTTGACCATCACGTGCGTGTCTTCCGGAGCCATCTCGAAAGAATAGGTGCGCGGCCCCTCAAGAGTCACGGTGCCGCCCAGGCCACGGAATTGCGGCAGTTCCATGCGATGAAAGTCGCCGACACGGATGTGGTCCGTACGGCCCGCAACATCCTCGTCGACCGGGGAGAGACGATCCACGATTGCATGCGCCACGGACACAAAGGCCAGGTTGCGCGGCAGCGAGGTGTCATCCAGATTCCAACTGTGTGTCTGGACGCAAACCTGCCCTTTCCCCATTGGCGCGACGCCCAGGAGGAGGTCGCCGTCACGCGTCTTCAGCGCCGCCTTCATCTCGCCCTGCGCCTGCGTCGAGAAATACCGCGCAAACAGGATGTCATTGACCGTTCCCCATTCGCCCCGCACCAGGTCCAGCAGCAGCGGGTCCGCAATCGACTTCTCGTTGGTGTCCATCACCGCCGCGATCTTCGGTTCCCGCAGATCCCCCAGCTCGAACCCCGCCAGGAACGGGCCGAAGGCGCCATTGAAAACGGTGGTCGAGGTCACGTTGCTGTCCGGGACGATGTAGAGGCCTCCGCCCTGGTTCACGTAGCCCTCCAGATCCCGTATGACCTCGTCGTCCAGCATCTGGATTCCGTAGAGAACAACCATCGAGTACATCGACAGGGCTTTACGCTCGAGCTCCGTCCTCACGACGCGCTTGACTGAGATATAGGTTTCCCCCCCGGCTTCCCCGGTCGCTTCGGACGGGTTGATCGCGCAGGCAAACAGATCCGGGCCACTGCTGCCGATCGTCAACCCCTCGGGCTTGGGGTAGGACTCCGAAGTCACCAGCAGCACCTGGCGGCGCTTGAGCATGCGGACGGTCGTGTAGGCGTCGTTGTCGGCGTTGAACCCGTCTTCAGACACGTTCACGCCCAGGGCGCTGTCATTGGGCGAATCGAAGGTCTGGCGAATTTCGACGCGCGCGGTTTCGCCACTGGCCAGATTGCATGGCCGCGACGCGATGACCACCGGCCCGCTTTTCAGAGACACCACCACGGTCTGCTGCGTGGGCGACGAGTTGACCAGATGCGCGGTCGCCTTGCCGCTCGCCCCGAGGTAGACCTTTTCCGGATGAAACTCCCCGCTGTGCAACTCGACGTTCGGCAGGATCGGGACCGGGTCCGCTATGAAAACCGGTCGGATGCGGCTCCCCCGCAGCAGGTCCGCCAACCCCGGAGTGCCAAGCCGGGACCGATAGTTCCGAAGCTGCTGGTCGGAAAACACCAGCAAGGCACTGCTGGCCGCACGTTTGGATCGCAGGTCGCGCAGGGTGTCCTCGATTGCCACAAACAGGCTGCGGCCGCCGCCATCGCTCACCCATGCGTTGGTCACGGCACTCTCGAGCACCGCGATGTCACTGGTGAAGCCGGTACTCTCGAAGACCTTGTCGCCCACCAGCGTAAACGAGAAGAAGTCCCCCTGGTTCATGCCGCGGACAAGATCGAGAATGCGCGCGCGGTGCGCTTCGAACAGGGATGTCGCGCCATCGGCGCTCGGGCCGCGCATACTCATCGAGTTGTCCAGCACAATGGCCAGCGCGCGAGGGCCGGTCGTCCGACTCGGCCCGGTTATCCGCGCCATCAGCAGAACAAACAGGGCCAGCAGAAGAAGTCGCAACAAGAGCTGCAACAGATCGCGCGGCACCGGCGCGAAAGCATTCGCCACATCTCTCTGCTCAAGAAACTTCAACGTGGCCAACGGCTGCGGCTTCATGCGCTGACGGTTGATCAAGTGGATCACGATCGGCACCGCCAACCCAAGCAGACCCAGGAGCATCAGGGGATTCAGCATCGTGCCCTCCCTCGAACCAGGCGTTGCAGAAGGTGCGTAGAGAGAAGCGAGACCAAGTCATCGCCATTGTGCACACGCAGGTAATCCACCCCGTGTTGCTCGCAGAAAACGCGCAACTCGCTCTGATGCGCCTCAAGGCGCTCAAGATAGCTCGTCCTGAGCTGCATGGGATCCCCCATGATCCTCTGACCAGACTCCGGGTGCCGGAACTCGGTCATGGTGTCAAAGGGAAAGGTCAGCTCGGCCTCGTCGAGCACCTGCAACAGCGTCACATCCTGCTGCCGCACGGCCAGCCCCTTCAACGTATCGAACATCGGCTGAAAATCATCCAGGGCGTCGGTCAGAATGACGGTTACGCCCTTGCGACCGATACGCTGCATCGCCTCCCAGGCCAGCTCGCCAAATTTACCGCCACCCTTGCCCGCCGGCTCACCCAGATGCTGAAAGAGCAGGGCCAGATGCCGTTTGCCCTGACGCGCCGGAATCATCTCGTCGATGACATCGCCCAGACAGAAAAGCCCGGCCGAATCCTGCTGATTCACGGCCATCATGGCAATCGCGCCGGCAATCGTTGACGCCAGCTCCAACTTCGTCAGGCGATCGCCGGCCGCCGGAACCCGCATGGACGCCGACGTGTCCAGAAGGATATTCACCTTCATATTGGATTCCATTTCGAACCGCTTGACGTAAAGACGTTTGGTTCGGGCAAATGCACGCCAGTCGATCGTGCGGATTTCGTCGCCCTGCTGATAGCTCTTGTGCTCAACAAACTCATTCGACGCGCCGAAATCGCTCGTGCGATGCCGATTCTCATAAAGCCCACGCACCAGGAAGCGTGATCGCAGCTCAATCCCCTTCAAACGCGCAAGCAAGCGGGGATCGATGGTCAGACTGTTGCTTTCAGTTGGCATAGCGATCAGCGCGAAAGAGCCAGGGATCAGGCATCAGGAGGTCGATGCCTGTCCGAAACAAGAAACCCGACACCTCGCCTTCATCCTTCAGCCGGCACGGCCTTGAGAAGATTGTCGATGACCTCGACGTCGCTCAGGTTGTCGGCCATAGCGTTGAAGTTGAGCGATATGCGATGGCGCAACACACTGCGGGCGACTCGTTGCACATCCGCTATCGAAGCGTGCGTATTGCCGTTCAGCACCGCGTTGGCCTTGGCGCCCAGGGCCAGATACTGCGCGGCGCGCGGTCCGGCACCCCAATTCAGGTATTTCCTTACAAAATCGGGTGCCGTCGGATCCTTCGGACGGGTCGCGGTGCTCAGACGCACCGCGTAATCGACGACCGGCCGGGCTATCGGTATACGGCGCACAATGTCCTGGATCTCGATAACGTCCGCGCCGGTCATCACGCCCTGGGCCTCCCGGTCAACACCTCCCGTGGTTTGCTCCACGATCGCCACCAGTTCATCGCTGGTCGGATAGTCCACGAAGGTGTTGAACATGAACCGGTCAAGCTGCGCTTCCGGCAAGGGGTACGTGCCCTCCTGCTCCAACGGGTTCTGGGTGGCCATTACCAGGAACGGCCGCGACAGTTTGCGTGTCTCGCGACCCGTGGTCACCTCTCGCTCCTGCATGGCCTGCAGCAACGCGGCCTGCGTTTTGGGCGGTGTGCGGTTAATCTCATCCGCCAGCAGCAAGTTCGTAAAGACCGGGCCTTCGACAAAGCGGAACTCATGTTTTCCCGTGGACGGAACCTCGTCCACAACGATCGATCCGGTAATATCACCGGGCAGCAGGTCCGGCGTAAACTGAACACGGTTGAAATCCAGTTGCAGGGCCTTGCCCAGCGTGGAGATCAACAACGTCTTCGCGAGGCCCGGCACCCCTACGAGCAGGATATGGGCGTTGCAGAACAACGCCATCAGCACATCATCAATCACATCGTGCTGGCCGACAATTACTTTGCCGACTTCAACGAGAATCTGTTTGTAAGATGCCTTGCACTTCTCGATCGCCGCAACATCGGCATGCTTCGATCCATCACTCATTCCTGTCTCCTTTCGCCGCCCAGACGTGCGCTCTAGAGTTCTGCCCCGGTTACGGGGTTAATTAAGGTTTTGTCACTCATGAAACTACCCAGGCGGCCCCGCCGGGGAGCATCGCCGACGATACCGTAACGCACCCACACGCTACGGGCAATGTGCAATTGCAGAGACGTGGGCTTCTGTTGGGCCATAAGAGACAGACCTTCTACGGGTCTTCCCTTTGTCGCGAGCTTCATCGACTGCCTCATCGCCGCACACTCCCTCGCCTCTCTTTCGCCCACGGCGTCAGGAATTGATTCGTTTCGGAGGTTGGGTTGAACAGCCCCGGGAGTTGCACTTCTTTGGTGAGCTCGTCGGCCTTGATCACCCGCACGGCGCCCCTGTAACTTACAACGATCCCCACCTCGTCGCCAAACGGCGCGATGTCGGGATTCAGTCGCGTTATTTCGGAAACCATCCTTCCCTTGTCCTTCTTCACGGAGAAATTCCGGGTGAACAGGAACGGAAAATCATTGGTCTGCCCCTGCAAAGGCGCCGCAATACACCAGACGTTGTTGCTCGCGGTAAAGTTAGCCATGTTCGTGCCGGAAAACACGGGCACCCCGGGAGCAGCCAGCCAATCGGCAGGAAACGCGTTCGTGTACAAGTCGCTATGGAAGAAATCGAGGAAATACTCAGTGGAACCGGACCGACTGTTGGTCGGCCACATCACTGACATCGACTCCGTCACCCCGGCAATCTGGTTCGCGCGTATAATTGCCTCGCGCAACCGCTGTCCATTCTGAGTCAGACGCACAATATCCCGATGCCGGTTCGCCTGAATGAGCGCAGGAACCACCATCGCAACAAATAGAGCGACCACGCCGAGCGCAACAATCCGCTCCGCCATCAGCGAAACCAAACCGCCCTTGCTCTGTCGATCATCCATCATTCGATCCTCAACACCCGTCATTAACCGAAATCACTGCAGCCCGCAAAACAGCCTCTGGCATCCACCTTGTCAGCGCGGCGGCACCGTCAGCTTTGTCTCACAGGATGGACATTGAAACTCCATGCCGACCCACTCCGACTCGGCCTCGAGTTTCTGACCGCACGACGGACACGCGAATTTAAAAGACCCCCCGGAAGCAGCCTGCTCTTCCGCTGCTTTCTGCGCTGCTTCGCGCGCCACGCGTTCAGCTTCTGCCTGAGCAGCCTGCTCTTCCACTGCTTTCTGCGCTGCTTCGCGCGTCATGCGTTCAGCCTTTGCCTGCTCTTCCAACCGCGCCGCTTCGCGTGCCACGCGCTCGGCTTCTGCCTGAGCGGCCTTCTCTGCCGCCGCTTTCTCGACCGCAGCGCGCGCCTTACGTTCAGCTTCTGCCTGAGCGACCTTCTCTGCCGCTGCCTTCTGCGCTGCTTCGCGCGCCCCACGTTCAGCCTTTGCCTGCTCTTCCAACCGAGCTGCTTCGCGAGCCTTCTGCCTTTCCGCATGACGAGCCGTCTTCTCGGCAAGGAGTTGCGCTCGTATACGCGCATGCTCACCGCTGTCAGCGCCGCCCCCGCAAGACTGGCTGCGAGCCCGCAACTCGTCCCGAATCCGCAGCTCGGGTTTCAGCGGCTCGCTGTAAATCACGTCAAAGGCCTCATTGTCCTTCGGGAGCAGGTTATCGTCCTTCGTCCAAACAGCCAGGGTGACGTTCACGCGATCCGCGATCCAGCGCAATTGCGCCGCCACGTCGGCCGCGGGTCGTGTCGGCAAGGACCAGACGATATGAACAGCACGACGCGCCCTCGCCCGCGTCTCCTGCCGCTGCCCGAGGAGTCTCGCCACCTCCGCGAGAATCGCGTCGGCCATGCCGGCATCCGGCACCACAACGGCGTAGTGCCGGAACCAGGCACCGTCCAGCAGGAATTCCGTTTCCAGCGGAATGCCCGGCGTTCCGGCCACCAGTTTCTTCACCCCGGCAATCCTCCACGAGCCCAGACGGAACCGTTCCAGAACAGGCTGGTCCGGCCAGGGATCCTGAGCGCCGAAATAGATCAACTGCTCACCCTTGCGCAGCACCGATCCCGCGTAGTATTCCGGCGGCAGGCGGCCGGCGGCCGCACGGGGCGTCACCAGCAGCATGCGCGCACGCGGCGAGAACGAATCCAACCAGGGACCGCCGATCGGCACCAGCCAGCGGGTAGCCAGAGCGCTATTGAATGCTTTGAGGTAATCCCACAGAACGAAACCAATACAGGCCCACAAAACCAAACGAAGCGTGAAGCGATTGAGCCGATCGGCTATCTTCAACGCCGTCATGAGGCCACTCTTGATGTATACGAATTCATCGGTTTCAGGCGCGACTTCCTTGACATCAATATCGATGCGCTGTTTCTTTCCCTTCTCGCGCTCCCGCTTGCCGCTTTGGCGATAGGCCGGCACCTGCGCCAGGGACGTCGTCTCGTTGGTTGAGATGGCGCCATCCAGCGTAGGCGGCTTATCCCCAGCGGGGTGCGGCAGACTCTCCGCAAACTGGGCGGTCAATTCCGTTTCGCCATCCTCATTCTCGGTCATGTTGGCGCTCGCCGCCGCGACCGCAGCCTGTTCTTCACGCGCCGCGCGCTCCTCAGCCCGGGTATCGAGCCTCGCCTTCGTGCTGAGCGTAAGGGAGGAAAGCTCGGCGGTAACGTATGCCAACAGCGCCAGCGTCAGGGCGGCGAACAACAGCCCCCAGCGCGGCCGTCGTCTCAGCCCCTTTGCCAGCAGCGTGGCCGCGCTGACCCAGGCAAGGACGGAGAGCGCACCGGCCAACACGTAAAGAACGATGAACTGCAGTACGATCATCGGCGATACTTTCGAGTTAATTCCAGGTAATGGCTGAAGGAATAATAGACGACGTTTACCCCGATCTCCATGGCGCCATCGGCCAGATCCTCGCGCATTCCCGAGCGATTCACCTTCCACGCATCGTTGACGTCGCCCGGATGGTAGAACACGACCCAACGTCCATTGTGCTTAACCCCCATGCTATTGACTCCGCCATGGTGCCAGAGCGGTGGCGGGCCGTTCACGAAGCTGAACGGCAGTTGAAACAGGATGTCGTCATCCGGAATCGTCATCAAAGGTTCGCCCGGCAACACTCTGGCAATGAACGATCTGAACGCCCTGTCCCAGTTCTGACTCCCGCAGTCCGCGAAGAGCATGCCGCCGCCATGCAGGTACTCGCGCAGGATACGCATATCACTATCCGACATCGAGATGCCGCCGTGTCCGGTCATGTACACAAACGGTGGCGCATAACCCTTGGGATACTTCTTCAGGAGCCGAACGGGATGGCTCTCGCCCCTTGTCGCGCAGTTGAATCCGGTCAGGTTCTTGATTTTCGCGAGGAAATTGATGTCCGCGCGGCTGACCGCATCCATGCCGTCGTCCCACCCCTGTCCGTTGTACTCGAGACGAATGAAACGGACCTTCGAATCGTCCATACCGTCGGGCCAACCGCCAGGGCCTTCTCCACCCACCCCCATCTTTCCCGCCATGGCCATCACGCGGCTCGGATCGGCGTCGTACTGTACGCGACTGACCTGCTCGACGATCATCTCGACCTTGGAATCGTTGAGGTCCGGGAAGTTGAAGGAAATGGCGGAGTTCGGGTTGACGATCAGCTTCTTCTTTTTTTTCTGCTTTTCCACCTTCTGCACCCGTGCCACGGCCACCGCCGGGGAGCCCTTGCCCTTGGGCACGCGGTATGGATCCACGCAGCCGATATAGGAAAGCAGCCAGGGCAGAATAAGCACGAAGAATACATGCGTCCAGGCGCTGGACCAGAGGCTCTTGCGGAATCGCGGATCGGGACCATGGCTGCGCACGTTTTCGATTACGCGATCGCCGGGGGCAGGCTCCTTCGAGGGATCGTTGGTCCAGGCCCTGATCGCCGCCCGAGTCCACGCAAAGAGGTAGACCAGCCCCAGCACCGCGGCCACCAGCAGCACGGGCCAGAGAAACTGTAGTCTCCATGCCGCCACGTTCCAGGAATCGGGTGCCGCGCCACCCGGCTTGACGTCCTGGATCTGGACAACACGGACCGCCTTGAAGACCAGCATGGCGTAGAACCACGCCCCCATCCAGGCCGCGATGCATGCCTTGCGCACCACGCTCAGCACGTGCCGCCCGCGCAACCACAGACCGACAACCGACGCGATCCCCAGCAGCACCGACACCGACCCGACCACCCAGGCCGTGGCGGCTACGTACTGGCCCACGCCAGCGGCCGTAAACGCCGTCCGCAACTCGGGAAAAAGCTCCACCAGCGCATCGTAGCGCACCGTCAGCAGGATGGATTCCCGCAGCGCCACAGCCCCGGCGATGCCCATCGGAAGGCACAGGCGGACAGGCCAGGAGACATATGGACGTGGTAGTCTCATGACGTCGCGTAAACGGGTCCTCAGGGCGCAGTTCTTACCGTGTCCTCGTATCTTCCAGATCAATCCCCAGATCGGACGCGTCAGGAAGCTCCTCGGGTTTGGCGACCTCCGTGATCTTCTTCACAATCGCCGAATCCGTGGCTGAATCGGGCACGACTTCCCCATCAATCTCGATCGCCTTCGCGGCCCCGGTGGCCACAGCCACCTCGCCCGTTGCCACCACGCCGGTCGCCGTCGCGGCCTCGTTTGTGCCTGCGCCCGCGCTCGCGCCTTTCTTGGCCGCTTCAGCGCTCGCGCCTTTCTTGGCTGCTTCAGCGGCCGCCACACGCGCCGCCGCGCCGTCCGGGTCAATCCTGTCCCGTATGTACCCGGCAGAAGTCAGCAAGATCACCACCAAGTGAATCCCGGCCGCCACCAGGATCCACAACACAAGCTTCTTCCGCAGGAACCCCTGCAGCAGCACATCCGGCGAAAGCCGGCCGTAGTCTTCATTTCCAGTATTCATACGCTGTCTCCCTATTGCTCACTCGTACTTCTCAATTATCGCTTGGCTTCAGCAAATCACCCACCGCAACCACAATTCCACCGGCCCCCACGATCGCCTCCATCACCGGCTGGAAATCGTCGCGCGCGAGCCTCAAGTCACACTTGAACAGCACGCTGCGACCCTTGACATCTTTCGGGTCTTTTTCCTTCAAGCGTTTTTCGAGGTCCGCTTTAAGCGCGTCGGCGCTGGCCACCGGCTTGCCTTCCAGGTAAATCTTGCCCTCTTTGTCCATTGCAACCGACGGACTGCTACTCTCGACGGACGCGAGGTTCAGCGACGTCGGCGACTTGTATTCGATCTGGGATTCTTTGACGAAATTGCTGCACACCATGAAGAAGATGATCATCAGGAAGGCGATGTCACCCATGCTGACGATGGGCATCGTAATCGGACCTTTGCGATTGCGTCGCAGCTTCACTACTTATCCTCCGTCAGGATGCCAATTACGCCGCCGGACGCGGTGATCACCGCCATGACTTCGAAGTAGAGCTGGTATTCCACGTCCGGCGCCGAGTCGAGCAGCACCACGCGCTGGTCATCCGCCTTCGTTCCCAACTGCAGTGCCTGCAGTTCGGCGGCCAGCTGCTCCAGTGAAACGGACTTCTCGTTGAGCAACAAACGGCCCGCGCCGATATTCACCGTCGGCGTCTTCTCCGTCTGCTTGACCTCGGACTTCTCTCCCGCGGGTAACTCGGTCTGGAATCCCGTCATCTTCTGGATCGAGGTCGTCAGGATGAAGAAGATGATCAAGAGAAAGGCAATGTCCGAGAACGAATCCAGCGGAATGTCGACCGCGCGCTTGCGTTTTGTGATCGAAAAGGCCACGACGTTGCTTCCTTACTCGCCGAGCCGGGAATGATGGATGGTAATGAAGTCCAGCAGCTCCGCCGCCGCCTCGACCACTTCGGTCTCGATGCGCTCGGCGCGCGCGGTGAAGTAGTGATACGGAATGACCGCCGCCATGGCGATGAGCAATCCCGCGGCCGTGGTGATCAGCGCCTCCGAAATACCCGCGGCCACCACCGTGCCCTCCATTGATCCGGCCCCGGCGATCGCGTTAAACGAGGAAATCATGCCCGTGACGGTACCGGTCATGCCGAACAGGGGAGCCGAACTGCCGATGAAGGCCAGGACGTTCAAACGGTTCCCCACGGCCTGCACGGCCTGGTGACTGTAGTCTTGCATGGCATCCTGCACCACCGCACGCAACGAATCGACACGCTTGGTATGGTCCCGGTGATTCAGATAGGACTGCAACCCTGCCGCCACCACCGCCGACACCGGCCCGGGCGTGCTGAAGCACAGGCCCAGCGCGTCCTGATCCCGGCCCTCCCGCAACAGGGCCAGCATCTTCGCACGCATCGTACGCACATCGATTTTGCCGTTGGCCCGAAACGCAACAAAACGGTCGATCGCTATCGCCAAGGCGAGTACGCTCTCGATCACCAGCGCGATCATCAACGGCCCGCCCATCACAATCAGTTCCAGCATGGCACTTCTCCTTTAGTATGCTTAGCCAGTCTGCTTGGCCCCTGCGTCATAAAGAACCCTCATCACACGCCATCCCTCCACCGGCAGAAGTCTGAGTCTGCGCAACCCGGCGACTTCGGACGCGGCCAGCACCAATTCGCTCGTGACGGCGTTGTATCGACTCGCACCGAGATCGGCCACCGCGAACCGCTCCACGTGCGGCCGCTTCCCGTGTGCGAACACGATCGCTTCGTTCTCAAGCACGGCCAACCAAAGCGGGGCGCCGCCCCACCACGGATTGCACCATTGTCCGACATCCGCGCGCGACTTCGTCCGTAACAGGCACTCGAGTTCGCGATCCTCTCGCAGGCTGTCCAGCATGGCGTGTTCGCCCTTCGTCATCTCACCGCGCAGCCGGGCCCATGCCCAATCGGCAAACCTGGCCAGCCATTTGGATGCCGCCTGCCCGGCGCGGCTGGCCATCGCCCGGGAAACCAAAGCCGCGGCGCTTCGCACGACCCGACTCTCCCGCACGCGTTTTGCGACGCGGCCGCCGGCCTCGCATCCGCGCAAGGCGAACACTCCCAATTTCCACAACCAGTCGCTGATTGAATAGGACTCTTTCACAAGTCTTCCGGTCCTGAGTCGGCAGCCCCTATCTATTCTCGGACTGAGCTTCGTTAACACTCGCCATGAACGCGCCGTCGCCCAGCCGCCCGCGGGCATACTTGGCCCATTTCGTTTCCGGGTAGTCCCATGTCAGGTTCTTCCACATGCGAAACGCCTCGACCGCGCTCTTGCTCGCCGCGCCTACCAGAATGGCGGCTTCGCCCTCCTTGGCGTACGCATCGCCGCACCAGTACATGGCCTCGGCAACCAGCTCTTTGTCGTCGCGGTCGCCGTTGATCACCGAATAAAACTGACTCCTGCCGCGCTTGAACTCCTTCGCGTTAAGGTAGGCCTGCCCCGAGAGCAGCAGGGTCTTTGCGGCCAACCTGTGGTCGGGGAAGCGTTCCGACAGCCGCCCGAACACCTCGGCGGCCGTGACATAGGCTTCCATCAGGTTCCTCTCGAGTCGCTTCTTCTTGAGTTCGTCTTGCTCCGCTTCCGCCAAGACCTTGAGCTCCCTGCTCTTGACAATAAAGTACTGCCCAAGCCGCGCGATGGTCTCGGCAACAAGCTCGTTGCCGGGATACTTGTACGACAGTTTCACATATTCTTCGCAGGCCTGGTCGATCTGCCCGAGCTTCTCCAGCATCAGAGCCTTGTTGAACTGGGCCTTGGCCGCATACTCACTGTCGGGGAAAGATGAGACGATGCCGCTGAAGCGCTGAAGCGCTTCGGCACGATACACCGCGGCTTCCTCTTCGTCCGCGGTTGCATCCCCCAGTTCCAGGGAGAGTTCGGCGAGCAGGTACTCGGCCTGGGCCCTGCCCTCGCTCTCTGGGTAGTCCCGGATCGCCTCTTCGATCAGTTTGCGTCCCTGCGCCAACTCCGTGGCGGCTGCCCCTTCCATGCCCACCTTGCGGTGGCTCCGGGCCATTTTGAAATGGCTTTCGGCTGCCGTAAACTGGGTCTTCATCGCGATCGCCGGATCCTCGAAGACACGCGTGAACCCGCGCACCGCTCCGTCTGAGCCCATATCGATCTTGAAGGAACGCTCCAATTTCTCACCGGGGACACCACCGGCGTAGGTCACCACAACTTCGTTGCCGTAGTCCGCCCCCACCACGCCGGGGCGAGACGATTGCGCCGCCTCCCCGATCGTGGCCATTTCCAGGATCCCTTTGAACACCCCGGAATGCGGGTAGGTTTCCAGGAGCGGCAGATCGACGGGATTACCGCTCACCGTCACCTGCACGCTGACCGAATCCTTCTCGCCGGACACGTCGCCGGCCGGGTCAATCACGCGCAGGTAAACGGTTTGGCCCATGAACAGGGACTTGACCTGCTTGCTGTACTTGATGTCCATGATATCGAGGAACGGATCGCTGTGCAGCGTATAGCGCCGCACGATCATGTTGGTCCCCAGATCCCCGTTCTCGTACGCAATCAGATCAGGATTATACGGAATGCCGATCACCACGCCGTCGTTGGCGCCCCGCACCATGACCACATCCAATCGCTCCCCATCCGCAGCCAGCGCACCCCCGCCATCTTCCTCACGCGCCGCTCGTTCCTCCAGGATCGCTTCCCGGTCTTGCCTCGTCAGGGTAGATGGCTCACCCAACGCCAGCGGGATATGGCATGCGAAAATGCCCTTTGCAAATACATCGTACTCGTCGGCGCCGACCTCCGTTCCGGGCTTGAAACGACGCAGCACAACCGAGTCATATCCCGCCGGCAAGGTCGCACGGGACACCGCGCCGGGCGCTGCCTCCAGGACAATCGTACCGGGCATGTCGATCGAGAACTCGTTCTCATTGGTCACCCCTGCCAGGCGGCGAGACTCGTGAGACTGTGCAAAGACGCGGACCCTGCTCAGCTCCGACAGGAGGACGTCGGGCCAGATGACCTCGACCGGCAGGGGCACCATGACCATTCCGGTGGCCGTGTGGGCCTCCGCCGCCGACTCCCGGCGCTCGCCCATGATCACGCGCCGTGTCGGAACAAACTCTGCTCCCGGATCGAGCGGCAACACGGAGATGTCTCCTGCCGCTTTCACGGGCTGCGCATCGCCGCCTTCCGCCGACGTGATTTCGGGAATAGGTTCCGGCAGGTAGGCCGACTGGAAATCGAACACGTGGACCTCGGGCAACCCATTGCCGGCCGGCAGGCAATGGGCGCTTCGTTCCCACGGAATGCCCGGAAACACGTTCTGTTTGTCCATATACACGACATCCACTTCGTCGTTCGGCAGCAACGGCACTTCGCCCTCAGCCTTCGGTTCACCCTCTACGGGTATAAACTTCCCGATGAATACGCCGCTGCCCATCGCGGGGACCACGCCATCGGAACCTTCTTCGATCCTCCCGGCGAGTATGCTTTCGACCGCTTCCAGTTTCACCTCGCGGCCCGAACTGGTCCGGACCGTGAACGGCACAATGTCCGGCTGTTCGCTGACGTTCGCGTCATCATCCTTGATGATCACGTAAAGCTTGTTTCCGGGCCGGAAACGCTGCACCCGCACAGCTTCTGTCGACGCCCGGCCGCCAGCACTCTTCACACTCTGAACGAAACAGACGCTGATCGATCCGTTCTGGTAGGTGGCGTTGAGTTCAGCCGTGCGAATCTGCGCAGACGCGGCTATGGGTGTCGGATCCTCGTAGGTAATCGTCACCTTGTCGCCGGGTCTGATTTCCAGTACATCGTTCGTGCGCAGCCCGGTCAGGTCCATCTCCGTGGGCAGCACCCGGCGATTCTGAAGATCATGCAGGGTCAACTTCCGCAGCGCGGGAGCATCGCCTTCGAAATCGGTCAGCAGAAGTCGAAGAGCACGCGCACGCATGCCCTCGGGAAAAGCGATGTCGAATTCTTTATTGCCATTCCGCGCCGCCACGGTGGCCGGCACGAACTTCGTGGCCGCCCCGATCTGCGGATGCTTCGTCACATCGAAAGCCTCCGCCGAACAGGTGCCAAAAAACGGCGCTTCCGCAATATCCCACTGGATATCATAGGACGTTTGCACATTCCCGTTGGCCCACATATAGAGATCAAGCGTGTGCACGCCCTTCTCCAGGGACGCGGTCAGCTCCACCTTGCGGGTATCGCGGCTCATCCCGGCCGGCATCCCGTCGATCAGCAGAAAACCGCCGCCGGCGCCCGTCAACACAGGGCGGAAGGTGCGCTGTGCCCGCGCGGGCAGAATGAAGGCGCCCTGCAGATGGAGCACGTACCACCTGTTCCCGTGCCGCGGAACCCCGGCCGGATCCATGATACTGTCTTGATCGACACGTGTTATGGACAACTTGCCCGGCACCTGCTTCGTCTTTCCGGCAACAGCCCCCTCAAACGCCATGAACCCCTTGATGGCCGCCAGTTGTTTATCCTTCCTAAGCGCGGAAAACCCTTCGGCCGGCGGGCAGGGCATGACCGTCATGCGCAATGACCCGTCCCAGGGCTGGGCGGCCTTCGGCCAGCCGCCCACCGTTCTGAAGTCCATGCCGTCCATCGATGTCTGCACGAGAAATGACTTCAGCCCGCGCGTCGGCACATCCGCCTGGATGGTCATGCTCTTGAGTTCGACATTGTCGTTCATGTCGACCTCGTAGGTCTTCGGTCGCCTATTGTCCGGGCGCGCCACCCAGGGGGGATGGTTGCCGCCGGAAATGGCAAAGACCGGTTCACTCCCCTCTCTGCTGTCCGTGGCGGTCGCCGTTGCCGGAGCAATGCCCGTCTTCAGGGCGCCAGCGAAGGCTCCGGACACCGGCTCGGTCTCCGGAATGACCAGCCGCAGTCTATCGCCGCTCGATGCCGTCGCCGTCAAAACCACCTCGTCCTTTTCCGCCGTTATGGATCGGTCCACGTCGACTACGCTCACGTTGATCATGTTGCCTGGCCTGATCGTGGCGCTGCCGGCAGTCCCACCCGCAGACGCGGTCATCTCTGAATCGGACTTGATGACGAGTTCCGGAACCTCCCAGGTGGTGTCGCGCATGGCATTGTTCTTCTTGAAGCGCGGCGAATAGTCGTAGCGTACCTTATCGCCACCAAGCACCTGCAGCAGGTTGTCGCCCGGGACCGCTTTACCCAACTCCGTCGGCAGGTAACCGCGGAACTTGCTCTTTGAGTCGCCGAACGGAAGTATATTGAAGATTTCCTCGTCGCCTTTCTCGGTCCAGACGCGCACCTCGATGGCCACATTGCCGCCTACGACGGAGAGGTTCTTGTCTTCCATGCTCACGCTTAGAGGCTTGCCCGGGACCAACACCTTCAGCAGCTTCGACGCGTCGGAGATTTCCACCGCAGATGCCTCTTGCAGCTTGCGCCTTTGCAGGTTGACCTGGCCTTGCAGAAGCTTTGCGTCCGGCAATTCGGCACTGTACTGCAATGCCTCGTCCAGATACTTGGCGGCATCTTCGAGCGCCCCGTCGGCCAGCTTGACCCGGGCCAGTTGCAGGGATCCATGCGCCAGGGCATAGGAATCCCTGTTGCCCCGCAACATGTCCTCCAGCAGGTCCGTCGCCGCATCGTACTTCTCGGTGCGCCTCAACACTTCCGCCTCGCCGATCACCGCATCGACCCGCGCCCGGGTGGTGGCGTATTTCTCAGCTTGTGCGACCCGCTGGTAGAGCTCGGTCGCCGCCGGATAGATCTCCCGCGCCAGGGCAACATCCGCAAGAATCAGATCCAACCTGGCCCTACTTTCGGCATCCGGCAATTGCACCCGCTTATCCTCGACAGCCTTGACGATGACCCCGACCAGTTGCTCGGCTGAACTATATTCCTCCATCCTGGCGGACTTCGCCGCGGTCCACACCAGGAACAGCGGATCCAACTTGCCGACTTCTGCCGGCAGCAGATGGGAGACTTTGCTGTACCCGGTCCAGGCGCGCTCCTCCTTGCCTGCCAGATAGTCCGCCTGCGCCACGTAAAGGGGATATCGCTCATCGTCCTGAGACACGGGAATGACCCCGCCCATGGCGGTCAGCGACTTGGCGCGCACCGCCTCAATCCGCGCGCGATGTTCGCCTCTCACCGGCACACCCAACGTGAGTGCGGCCGAACTGAGCGCGCCCGCCAGGTCCAGTTTCCCCTTCTCGGCAAATGTCTCGGCCTGCTTAACGAGCGCCTCGTGGATGCCACCATCAGCGTCAATGTGGATGCTCCCGACCGCCAGACAGAGCGCTGGAGTCGCCTGCAGCCAGTCTGCGTCACTCCCGCGCGCTCCCAACCCCTTCAGAAGCAGTCGGATTGGCCAGGCACCTTTCCCGTAGATGGATAGCCGCGATTCCTGGCTCCACATCCGCAGCAGAACCGACAATTCCGCGACCGTGAGGTCGTCGGTCTGATTGACCTGCTCCAGGAATGCTGGCCATGTCGGCATCGGCACCATACGCGGCTGCTTGGCCGCAACGTCCAGCAGAACCCTGGCCCCGTCAAACCACTGCGCGCGCGTGCCTGACACCGTGGGCAGGGCCACATCGTCGAATCGCGTCTTGCCGAACGCAGCCTGGGCAGCGGCCACCATCTCTGCGCGCGGCCCCGCCTCCGCATGTTGCAGCACGTTCCTGAGAACGGCCCAGAACGCGTCACGTCGATAGACCGGCTTGCCCCCGTCATATCCAAACGGCAGTTTGGCAAAGCCCTTGAGCGCTGCGGCCGCCGCATTGGCTCCCTTGCGGGCCTCGTCGCGGCTGTCCTTCCAGAACAGGGGATCGGCGAGGCCGGTCCTGGCCACTTCCCCGGCAAACATTTCGTCAAAGTACCTGTCGCGCGGGTACGCTCTGCCCATCCATGGAAACTCGCTCGCCAGCAGCATCTGATACTTGGTCGCAGCATTGTAGCAATCGGCAACAACATACTCGGGATGCTTCACCAGCACCTTGTCCTCCACCAGCCTCGCAACGATCTTGCGACTGCTATCGTTCTCGGTGGCGAGTTTGCGATACAAATCCAATACGGTCGCGTCGAACTTGCCGGCCTCGAGCATGGCCAGCGTAGCCTTGGCCACCGCCGCCTCGACCTTGCTGCGAGCAGCGCCATTCGCCAGCCGCCGCCAGTCATTGCCGGGCAGCCCGCCTTGCGCATCGATGATAGTCCGGAGCACGAGGTCAGGATTGGAGCTCTGCTTCTCAACGCGCCGCATGAGCTGGTCGGCTAGCGCTTCACACTGCAGATCCAGCATGTTGACATTCCTGCGCGGCTTCAGGACCTCCTGGTAGAGCATGGTTCCATACGGCAGGTTCTTTTCGCCGTAATCACGCACCAGGGCATACGCTTTGCGCCCGGCCGCCAGGGCGGCCGCGCCATCCTTCCGTCTATCGGCGAGCATCAACTCGGCCATGTGTCCGGCCAACGCATTCGGCGCCTTGCTCGCATCGTACGACGCCTCGTCCAGGGCCACTCGAAACGCAGCGTCGATCCTGGCCATCATCGCCACGTCGGCATCCCATTGCGCCTTCTTCTCGGGCGACTTCGCGGCCCCGGCCTCCTGGCCGCGCACGCCGTTGCTCCAGACGCGAAACCTTCTCAGGCTCTCCGCAAGCACGCTCGCGCGCTCGTCCTTCGACCACGGCACCGACCTGAGCGACTCCAGGCACTGCAGGAACATGAGCTGTTCGCCGCTCTCCCATACCGACGAAAACTCCCCCTGCGCGTCCTTCAGCGGCATGGCCACAAGCAACCCGGATGCAAGCTTCACTTCGGCAAAACTGCGCGATTGCGCCCGCTTGTCCCACCGCTCAGGCTTCCGTTCCGCGACCGCAAGCGCATTGTATATCCCGCGCATCTGGTCCCGCAATTTATCGAGGTCACTCAACTGCCATTGCTCAGAGCTTTCCTGTTCGTACAGATGCTTCAGGCAGCCATAATAGTCGTCACCGGCGGCCAGTGATCGCACGAGGGCCGCACCAACGCCACCGACACCGGCCAGCGAGGGTGCCAGAGCTTTGTACGCCGCGAGGTCCTTCAGTTTGGTTTCGAACGGTACCGCACCCACCCACTGGTTGCGTTCCGGGCCCGGCGATGAGGCTTTGACCAGATCGAACCAGGCAGCCGGGGTGGCGCAGGGGGCACAACGCCCGGCCACGACAACACGCTCCGCGTCCGAAAGCCTGGCAAAGGATTCCTTGAAGAAGGTCTGTTTCCCAATCTCCCCGAGTGTCCACGACTCCCACCATTTGCCCTCGAAGTTGTTGGCCCACATCTCGCAGATGGACCGCAACGTCACACCGTTCGGCGCAGCATCGAACCAGGCCTTGGCGGCGGCCGCAACCGGGGCAAACAACTTCTCCAGGGCGGCCGCATCCTTGCCGGGGGCCGCCGCGTTGAACGCGAGGGTTTCGGCCTGGAACTTCAGTCGTGTCGAACGCTCGGGGTTTTCGCGGATCAGGCCCGCGAGCTTGCGCAGGTCCCCCAGCCCCGTATAGACGGCAGGATTGTCCCGTCTGGTGGCGTCAATCAGCCGATCCAGGTCACCCCAGAAAAGAAACCTTTCCAGTTCCAGCGGCACCTGGTCGGCGAAACACGACGCGAGCCACTTCGCCACAGCCGGCACATCCTGGTTCGCCCAGGCATTCTCGAGGTACCACGCGTCATGCTTCTTCGCGGCTACACTCGCGCGAAGGGATGTGCCGTGCGCCGTCATAAAACCATAGGCATCCCGCCCGGCATCCATATCCCGCAGCATGCGGTACAACTCGGCGGCCGCGAGCGACGCCTCTTCGGACTCTTTCGGCAATGCCAGGGCAAGCGCCTTGTAACGCGTAGCCGCCAGGCGGTAGTCGCCGGCCATGCGCGTATTCTCGGCAATCAGCTTCAGCAACGCGGTGGGCGGATTCGGGTTCTGCGTCAGGTAGGTCTTGCTGATTGCCATTACGGCATGCGGACGCGCTTGGGACAGGGCCATGGAGAGCGCCTTCATCACATCGGCCTCCGCCAACGGCGTAGTCGCGGCGGTCCGAGCAACCAGCTCATCCAGTTGCTTGCTGACCGCATCGCCGGCATCCTGCGCAAGTGCGACACCCGCCGGAACCGACGCCAGAACGGACGCCAGAATCATCATCGAGAATAGTCGTATTTTCATGCGTGTCCCATCTTCATGCTCCAATCCCGGAGAGAACACTCAAGAAGGCATTTCCCAATTTCCAATCCCTCAATTTTCGCTTCCCGGCCGGCCCCCCCCGGTCCGCTCCTGAATCTTCGGCAGAATCTGCCTGGCCTTTTCTGCAAACGGGCTCTCGGGATAATTCATGATCAGGGCCTGACATTTCTCTAGCGCCGTCGCGATATCGCCGGACTGGAATGCAACCAGCGTCCATTTCAGATACATGGAATCGAGAAAATCCGCGTCGGGATGGTCGCTGAACACCTGGGTAAGCATGACCGTGGCCTGCGGAAAGTCACGGGTGGAAATGTAGTAGTCGACAACCTTTTCGATCGCCTTTGGCGCGAACGTGGAGTCAGGATACGTTTCGGCGCACAGCTTGTAAGCCTGGGCCGCGCGCGCGGCTGAACTGTCCAGGATCGCCTTTCGCTTTTCAGCGACCAGCTCCGCGTCCGCCGCCGCCTTGCCTTGCGCCTCGAGGGCTTCGCCGATGCGGTATTGGGCTTCGCCCTTCACTCCGGAGTTTTCCAGCGCTATGACCTGCGCGTACGCCGAGAGGGCGGCTTCGTAATCCTCGTTTTCCATGTGCGCAGCGCCCATGCCGATCATCGCCGCATCCACCAGCGGCGAGTCCGGGAAGAGATTGTTGAACGCCTTGCAGGTCGCCATCGCCTCGGCGTAACGGGCCGCCACCAACTGCAGCTCCCAGGTCAGTTTGAACGCCTTGTGGCGCAGATCCATGGGAACCGTTTCCTCCATGCCAATCACATCTTCGCTGCGATCCAGGCCCATGGCCACCTTGTCCTCCGCGCCCTTTACCAGTCCCATCGACTTGAAGATACGCGCCAGCTCAAGGTACGCCTCCGCCTCGACCAGGTTCTTCCTGGCGCGAATCAAGGCATCGATCACCACGTCCTGGGCAATGCTGGGCCGGCTGTCCAGCGGCCCCAACACAGGCAGCGACGCGGTCACCGTACGGCGCTCCGGGCCCATGATTCCAAGTTCATCGATGTACGTGGCCACGATCTCGTCACCCTGCACACACGACAGGATCGCGTCGTTCTGAACCGGCACCTCTCCCTGCGGAACCGCTTCGACCTTGAATTGCCCGCTGAATCGGCCGGTGCGCACCACGGCATTGGTGCCGAGTTCCTTCATGGATACCGTCACCTGGTCACGCGTCACATAGACCTTCTCGTTGATGCGATCCATGGCCTCCAGCACATCCTCTTCCTTGCGTTCCTGCACGTAACGGGAAATCACTCTCACCGTGGCAGCGTCGGCCGCATCGGTCACGTCAAGATCCGCATCCAGCAGCAAGATGAAGCTCGGCGAGCCCAGGTAGGCCGCACCTGCGGTCGATTCCAGATCGCCCAGCATGAACGATATCCCCCCGCTGGAAACAACCTTCACCGTGCTCGTGCGCGCCACATTGATAGCGCCGGTTACGTCCGTAAGATCCGTGTAGGTGCTGGTGATCGTGTCGCCGCTCTGCAGCTGCAGTACGCCGTCGCCGGGATTCGGCACACCCACCTCGGTGGGCAGCGACCCGATCACGGTGCTGCCGTCGGCAAGCGGCAAGGTCTGCACCTTCTCTGCGTCACCACTCGTCGTCGCCACCTTCGCCTCCGTCTTCTTGTTCAGCCGGGCCAGAATGGGCAGGTCCCGGTCTTCTATCCGCACATAAAACCGTCGGCCCGCTTCCATGTACTCCACGGCCGGGCTGGTCGGATCCACGAAGGCGCCCACCAAGCTCAGCGCTTCGATCGCCTTGCTCCAGTTTTCCTGCGCAAAGTGGCACATTCCGATGTAATAGTACGCCTGGTTCGCCCAGACCGTGCCGACATACCCGGTTGTGATCTTGCGCAGCACCGGGAACGCCTCAGGAAAGCGCCGCATATTGAAATAGGCCGCCCCTGTGAGATAAAGCGATTCCAGAAACCACTCACGCTTGTCGCCCGTCAGCGCCTCCTCGCCCTCCTTGGGCTCCAAGGCGCGCAGCCTCTTCAGCATCGGGATAGCCTTCTCATAGTCACGCTTCTCCGAGTAATGGCGACCCATCGCCAGCGCAGCCGGATAGATCGATTCCGATTTCGGGTACTGCTCCAAAATGGTCTCGTACATCTTCAGGGCGCGTTCGAAATCGCCGTCCTTCAGAAGCTCCGTCGCCTTGTCGAACAGGCGCGCCGCCTCCAACGCGCCTTCGCCGCCTTCCTGCACCCTCACTTCACGCGCCGCTTGCGCCGAAGTCAGTAGCACCGCGAACATCACGGCCACAACCGCCGCAACGCGGCCTCCCCGCTGCATTCCTGAACGCGTACTCTTGATCATCGCTTTCTCCTTCAATTCCACTACAGACTCATCTTACGGAACATTGGATCCGCCAACTTGCCGCGTGCGTACTTGGCCCACATACTCTCGGGATACTCCCAGGTCAGATTGTTCAAAACCTTGAACGCTCTGGCAGCGGCAACTTGTCCGGCATACGAGTTGGGTTGCCCGGCAGGCCCTTTGGCAACGGCTAGTTTCATGAGGCTCTCGGCGCACCAATACATGGCCTCGGCAACGACCTCCCCATCGCTGCGATCGCCTTCCATCACTTCCTCGAAGGTGCGGACGGCGCGCATGTATTTCTCCGCCCGCATGTAGCACTGGGCTCCGAGCACGGTCGTCTTGGTGGCCAACTTGTGCCCCGGGAAACGAGGAGCCAACCGGCGCAGCACGTCGCCGGCGGTCGTATACATATCGACCATCTGCTTCGCCACTTGCGCCTTCTCGGCCTCCGTCGCAGCGGCGTCCATCTGCGCTTGGAACTCCTTGCCCTTGCTCAGGAAGTAGTTGCCGAGCCGGGCAATGGTCTCTGCCACCAGCGGGCTGTCGGGATACTTGTACGCAAGCTTCACGTACTCTTCGCAGGCCGGGTTGAGCTGCTGCAACTTCTCCAGCGTCAGCGCCTTCTTGAACTGGGCCTTCGGCGCGTACGGACTGTCCGGGTAGGTCAGGACGACGTCGCTGAACCGCGCCAGCGCATCCGAGGCGAGTTCTCGCTTCCTCGTCTCATCGTCCGTTGCATACGACAGTTCCAGGGCGAGCTCACCCAGCAGGTATTCGGCCTGGGCCTTGGCCTCGCTGTCCGGGAAATCCCTGACCGCCTCTTCGAGCAGCTTGCGCCCCTGGGCGATTTCCTGGTCGGCCAGCTTGTTCTGCTTGAGCTCGCGATGGCTCTTGGCCAGCTCAAAGTAGCTTTCCGCCACCGTAAACTGAGTCTGTATCGCGATGGACTGGTCTTGGAAGTTCCGCGTAAAGCACTGCACCACCCCGTCGGCGCCCATCTCGATCTTGAACGAACGCTTCAACTTCTCCCTGGTCGATCCGCCGATGTAGCTCACGACGATCTCATCGCCGTACTCCGCGCCGACAACACCGGGCCGCCGACTGGCCGCGGCTTCCTCCTTCGTGACCACTTGGATGGTCCCCTTGAATACGGCGGAATGCGGAAAAACCTCCATTAACGCCACCGGAACCGGTTCCGCGTCGCCCGCCTGGACCATGACGGTGATCGCATCCTTATTGCCGGAAACATCGCCCGCCGGATCAATGACGCGCAAGTAGGCCGTCTCGCCCATGTAGCGTGTGCGCATCGGCTCACTGAAGGCCTTATCCATCACGTCCAGGAACGGATCGGAGAAGGTTGTAAAGTGGCGGATAACCCAATTGGTCCCCAGATCGCCCTCCTCGTACGCAACCACATTCGTGTTGAACGGGAAGCCAATCACAACACCATCATTCGTGCCCAGCAGCGGCACGACGTAGAGCGGAACCTCGCCCGCCGTGAATTCGCCCTTCTTGCCTGCGGCACGCCGATCGGCCTCTTCCAGAACGCGCTCGGCCCGCTCCTCGGGCGTCAGCGTAGACGGCTCGCCCAACATCAGACCGACCCGGCACATGAACACGCCGAGATCCATGTCGGATGCCGGCCGGTCTCGCCGCCTTTGATCGACCGGCGCGGCGGGGCGCCATGTCACGCCATTGTATCCCGGAGCCGCGCGTCCACCGACCGCGCCGCCGATCTTGGCCGAAAGGGGTAC
>Ga0194125_10003663_pt1 | contig 24599 bp, 20 predicted proteins | sample TA2KigC250mmetaG_FD_148626 | JGI IMG/M metagenome (GOLD analysis project Ga0194125, IMG submission 148626) | Freshwater microbial communities from Lake Tanganyika, Tanzania - TA2015034 Kigoma Deep Cast 250m | ecosystem: Environmental > Aquatic > Freshwater > Lake | place: Tanzania: Lake... | reverse complement strand
TCAGATGAATGGATTTTCTGGGCCGCTTTTTCAACCGGTGTGGCTGCCGGTATTGGTGGCATTGTTCCTGCGCATGAACTCATACACAAGGCCAATCTGCTGAAACAGTTTTTTGGAAAATACCTGCTGATGAGTTGTGGTAACGTTTATTTCTTTACCCACCACTTGCGTATACACCATCGGTATGTAGCCACCAGTCATGATTCTGCGACTGCCAGAAAAGGAGAAAGCCTCTATGCTTTTATGCTACGCACCATTCCCGGTCAATACCGCGAAGCATGGCAATCAGAGGCAGAAATGCTGGTTAAAAAAGGCAAAAGCGCGTTTTCCTTGAGAAACGTATTGTGGGTGCAAACCCTTATTCAGATTGCCTTTTTGCCGATTGTTTATTTTGTAATCGGTCCAAAAGCGCTGGCAGCGTGGCTGCTGTATGTGCTGATAGCCCATGTGCTGCTGGAATACGTAAATTATATTGAGCACTATGGTTTGTATCGCCAAAATGATGAACGTGTTTCGGAACTTCATAGCTGGAATAGTGACAGTCGCATAAGCCGCTATCTGCTGGTGGATTTGAGCCGACATGCCGATCACCATTTTTATGCTAGCAAACCGTATCACACACTGCAAACGTATGACAACGCCCCTGAACTACCCGGCGGATATGCTGCACTGCTGGTTCCTGCGCTTCTTCCGCCCCTGTGGAAAGCCCTTGTGCATCCAAGGCTGGAAATGTGGGAACAAAATCGTAAGGTGGCTTAAACCTGTGCACGCTTTTTGTATCTAACAGGTAAAAGCGGTTCATTTTGCATCTTAATCACCATCACAATTCTCCTGAAACCTTAACCGATGAGCAGCTGGTGGGGCTTTTCATGCATGAAAACCAAAAGGTGGTGGCCTTCAATGAAATTATGAACCGGTATAGCAGAAAAGTGTATTTTCATGTCAGAAATATGCTGCCATGCCATGACGATGCTGACGATGCCGCCCAAAACACCTTTGTGAAAGTATGGGAAAATCTGGAAAAATTCAGGGGTAGCAGCAAATTGTTCAGCTGGATTTACCGCATTGCGACCAATGAAGCCCTGACCATTTTACGCAAACAAAAACCCAACGTTTCGCTGGAAGATATTTTGCCTGAAACCATTGGTATAAACCATGTCAATAACAGCGAAACGCCTGAAACTATGTTGCATAGGTTGCAAGAAGCCATGTCGTCGCTGCCACTGAAGCAAAAAATGGTTTTTTATCTTAAGTATTTTGAAGAACTGACCTATGAACAGATTTCTGAAATTACCGAAACATCCGAAGGTGCCCTGAAAGCATCATACCATCACGCTGTGAAGAAAATAGAACAACACCTTGAACGAACACTTTAAACCTTTTATCAATTAAAACATCTTACATAAAATGAAGCAGGAAAAACCCATACAACAACCCTACGAAGCACCGCAAGGCTACTTCGACGGATTCAATGCACGGGTAATGCAGAAAATTGAGCATTCCAACCCAAAGAAAAGTGGATTGAAATGGTTTGCTGGCCGAAAGTTGATTTATGCTGTGGCTGCAACATTAGTGCTGGCTTTTATAGGCGTTGGGCTTTACAAGGTTTTACAAAAAACGGACAGTCCCGAAAATAAAGTGGCTAATACCCTGAAAACTGAGACTGCGCCTGATACTGCTACCGCAGAATTAAATAAAAAAGCTGAAGATGCGATAATTCAACATTGGGAGCAGGAAGCTGCCATGCAACAGGAAGTGGCTGTGGCGGAAACGCCCAAAAACAGCGAGGAATTGAGTATTGAAGAAGAACTGGAAGCCGAAGGTTTGATAGTGATGGACGTAGAAACAGCCTGGCTTGACGAAAACAAAATTTTACCATGAGACATATAATATTTTTATCATTTTTAATAGGATTGGGAAGTGTTTATGCCCAGCCCTCAGATTCAGCGCGCAAGGCCAAAATGGAGGCTATGAAGAAAGTTCGACGTGATTTGTTCGTGCAAAAATTGTCGCTCAGCGAAGATCAGGCGCAGAAATTCTTTCCAATAATGAATGAATTTGAGCAAAAACAACGTGAATTGAAAAAGCCCTTCCGCGATAAATGGGGGGGCAAAAAGCCCGAGGATTTGACCGACGCAGAAGCGGAAACTTACCTCAACGATGCCCATAAGATGCGTGAGGACGAGCTGAAACTTGCCAAAACTTATGGTGATAAATTGAAGCCCATCATTGGTGCTAAAAAAGTGCTGATGCTGAAACGGGTTCAGCGCGAAGTGCAGATGGAAATGGTGCGCAAGTTTCGTGAAATGCGCGGAAAGGGCGATCCCGGCGGGCCGGGAGGTCCGGGTGGCCGCGGTGGAAGAGGAGCCCATCGCCCAGGTGGTAAGCATGGTCCGTCACCACCGCCGCCCGATGATTATTAATCATCCAACAAAAAGAGCATAAAACTTGTTTCTATTGTGTGAAACCTGAAGTGATTATAGTAGGCGGCGGCATCACAGGATTGTCCGCCGCCCGGCTTTTAAGCCGTAAAGGCGTTCCTTTTTTACTACTCGAATCTGAAGCGGTATTGGGAGGCAGAATTCAATCAGAAAATCACGATGGATTTATTCTGGATAAGGGTTTTCAGATATTAAATACAGCCTACCCGGAATGGGCAAACCACGATATCAATCTCAATGCATTATCCCTGAAATCGTTTGCATCTGGTGCTAAAATTTTTCAAAACGGGAAAGTCCATACCCTGGCAGATCCTTTAAGGGAAGGTCCTGTGGTATTTCAGGCGTTGTTTTCAAAATCGGTTTCAATTAAGGATATGCTACTCATTTTAAAACTGAGGAGTAAACTGAATAAACAGAACAACACTGAAGTTTTTGGCATGAAAAAGGAAACTACCCTGCATTTTTTGCAGCAATTTGGTTTTAGTCAGGCTTTTATCAATGCGTTCTTTAAGCCGTTTTACGCAGGTATATTTCTGGAAAGCGAATTGAAAACTCCGGTTTCAATGTTTTCATTTGTTTTTAAAGCTTTTGCAGACGGAACCGCAGCATTGCCCGCCAATGGTATGCAGCAATTTATAAAATTAATTTCATCGGAATTGAACGATGAAAATATTCACCTTTCTGCCAAGGTAACTGGCGTGCAGTCTGGTTCTGTGACGATTGAAGGTGGTTCAGTAGTTTCTGCACCCCATATTTGGGTTACCACAGGAACGCAGTCATTTCAAGGCTTGCAGCGCAAGGAATGGAAAGGCAACCACAATACTTCAGTGCTCTATTTTTCTGCCGATATTGCGCCTAAATGGGGCAAATTCATAGGATTAAATGCAAATGAAGGTGGTTTAGTCAACCATTTCTGCATGCCGTCAGCCGTTCAGCCGGGATACAGCCCCGAGGGCAAACACTTAATCAGTAGTTCGTTAAGGCCGGGTTTGGCATACCAGGCAGGTATGGAAAATCTGGTTGTTGATGAGTTAAAAAAGATGAACGCCATTCAGCATCCAATCGCTTTTTTGAAAGCTATCTCAGTGCCGTTAGCCCTGCCTGAACTGGATTCTATGCGATTTGAACCTGAATTGATTCAACTGCAAGAGGGAGTTATTGCTACGGGCGATTTTGCCGCCTATCCTTCTGCCAATGCTGCTATGCACGCAGGACGGTTGCTGCTGGAAACCCTGTAAACTCGATTTCGCAAAATCGGCGGCATATCCGTATTTTTGCCCTAATGTCTAATGCTCGCCGGATCTTAGAGGCCAAACGTGCCGAATCTCAGCAGGGTGGTGGTGAAAAACGTATCGCTTCCCAGCACACCAAAGGAAAACTTACCGCCCGCGAACGCCTGAATCTGCTGCTTGATGAGGGCAGTTTCTGCGAAATTGGGGCCTTTGTTACCCACCGCAGCAAGGATTTTGGCATGGAAAGTCAGCAATTTCTGGGCGATGGTGTAGTAACCGGCTACGGAAAGGTAAACGGACGCCTGGTTTACGTGTTTTCGCAGGATTTTACCATTTTTGGTGGCTCACTCTCTGAAACCCATGCCGAAAAAATCTGCAAAATCATGGACATGGCCATGGAAAACGGCGCTCCGGTAATTGGGCTCAATGACAGTGGTGGTGCCCGTATTCAGGAAGGCGTAGTTTCCTTAGGCGGCTACGCCGATATTTTCTACCGCAACGTAATGAGCAGCGGGGTAGTGCCCCAGATTAGCGCCATTATGGGCCCTTGTGCGGGTGGTGCCGTGTATTCTCCCGCCCTCACCGATTTCATCATGATGGTGGAAAATACTTCCTATATGTTTGTTACCGGTCCCAACGTGGTGAAAACCGTTACCAACGAGGATGTGAGCAGCGAACAGTTGGGTGGCGCTTCTGTACACAGCAGCAAAAGCGGAGTAGCACATTTTACCGCCGCCAATGAGGTGGAAGCTATCCTCAATATCAAGCAATTGCTGAGCTATATGCCCCAGAACTGCGAGCAAAAACCGGCTGCCTTGCCCTACCATGCAGGCAATGAATCCCGCGATGCCCTAAAAGATATTATACCCGATAATCCCAACCAGCCGTATGATATCCGCGAGGTGATTGAAAACATTGTGGACGAAGCCAGTTTTTTCGAAGTGCACAAGGCCTATGCGGAAAACATCATCGTAGGATTCGCCCGCCTGGCAGGAAAAAGCATTGGTATAGTGGCCAATCAGCCTGCCCATCTGGCCGGAGTGCTCGATGTTCATAGCAGCCAGAAAGGTGCCCGTTTTGTGCGCTTTTGCGATGCATTCAATATTCCGTTGTTGGTGCTGGAAGATGTGCCCGGCTTTCTGCCAGGAACGGATCAGGAATGGAATGCCATCATCACCAATGGCGCGAAGCTTTTATATGCATTCAGCGAAGCCACCGTGCCCCGCATAACCGTTATTACCCGCAAAGCCTACGGTGGTGCTTATGATGTAATGAACAGCAAACATATTGGTGCCGACATGAATTTTGCCTGGCCCACAGCTGAAATCGCAGTAATGGGAGCCAAAGGCGCTGCTGAGATTATCTTTAAGAAAGAAATAGATGCCGCCGCTGATTCTCAGCAGGCCCTGAAAGAGAAGGAAGCAGAATATGCAGGCATTTTTGCCAATCCTTACCGTGCTGCAGAACGCGGCTTTGTGGATGAAGTCATTTTCCCCGAAGAAACCCGCCACAGACTTATTATGGCTTTTGAGATGCTGGAGAATAAAGTTCGAAACCTGCCACGCAAAAAACACGGCAATATTCCATTGTAATGAGACTTAAATCCCTTTGTGTTCTTTTTACATGGTTGAATATTCGTTGGCTTTCCGGTCAAACGGAAACTTACCGTGCAGAAGTAGATTATTCGGCTTTTACCAAGGGTAAAACATACATCAGTGGTGGCTTTGGCCTTATCAATGCCAATTTTATTCTGGCGAGAACCCTTGAAAAATCATTGCTGGGAAGCTGGAAAGAGGTAAACTTTTCCAAGGTTCCTAATGTATATGTAAAAGGCGAGTATGCAGTTTCCAATCATCTTGGAGTAGGTTTGAATATCGCCACTGGTGGCCTAGTTGCGCATGTGGCCATGGACAGTTTGAATAATCAGAATGTGCGCATTGCCGGTGATCTCACCTATAAAAGCTGGAGCACGCTTGCTCGTATCAATTACCATGTATTAAATGATGGTGTTTGGGATTTTTATATGGGACTTGGTATTGGTTTGAGGATGAACACCGTCAGGGTCACATCAAACGATCCTATAGCAGACCGTTGGGATTTTCCTGTAAATCTTGGTGTTGTTGAAAAACGAATTCCCAGTTCATTGTCGTTTCCAAGTCTTGGTGCTGATGTAACCCTGGGATTGGCCTATAGCCTGTCTCAAAATATTGCGTTTTACACCGAAATGGGCATGGCAAAGAGCGCGCTTCAGGCTGGTTTTAGAGTTGGTTTCTAAACAGATTGTTTTCTCGTTTTTTCTTGTTTTTCTGCAAAAAATTGCGTATATTGATAAAAAAATGGCCGATTTTGGGTCTTTTTTGCCTGTTTTTTTGAAATTTACCGTTTCTTTGCCTACTCAAAATTCTAAATATGGATTTAAAAGAAATTCAGGCGTTGATCAAGTTTGTATCAACTACCGGTGTAGATGAAGTTGAAATCACCCGCAAAGATTTTAAACTAAGCATTAAAAAGAATGCCGTTCAGGTAACCTCTATGGCACCAATGGCAATACCCCAGCAAATAGCTATGCCCGCTGCTCCGACTACACCTGTAGTAGCGTCTGCTCCTGAAACGCCCGCTGCAGCTCCCGCAGCTAAAAATGATAATCTCGTTACCATCAAATCTCCTATGGTGGGAACTTTCTATCGTTCTTCTAATCCTGATATCCCTGCATTTGTAAATGTGGGTGATGAGGTTAAATCCGGCAAGGTGGTTTGTATCATTGAAGCCATGAAGTTGTTTAACGAGATTGAAAGCGAAGTGAGCGGCCGCATCATTAAGGTGCTGGTAGAAAATGCCACTCCTGTAGAATACGATCAGCCCCTGTTTTTGGTTGAGCCCGCATAATCTTCTGTAAAAACAGATTCTTATGTTTAAAAAAATCTTAATTGCCAACCGTGGCGAAATTGCCCTACGTATCATTCGCACCTGCCGTGAGATGGGGATAAAAACGGTAGCGGTATATTCAACGGCAGATAAAGAAAGTTTGCATGTGCGTTTTGCCGATGAAGCTGTTTGTATCGGCCCGCCAGCCAGCAAAGACAGCTACCTGAATATGCCCCGCATACTTGCTGCTGCTGAAGTTACCAATGCCGACGCCATACACCCAGGTTATGGATTTTTGAGTGAAAACTCCAAGTTCAGCGCCCTGTGCCGTGATCATGGCATTAAGTTTATTGGTGCCACTCCGGAGCAAATTGATTCTATGGGGGATAAGTCCAATGCAAAAGATACCATGAAAAAGGCCGGTGTGCCTACCATTCCAGGTAGCGATGGTTTGCTGGAAAGCATTGAGCAAGGCCTCAAAATTGCCAAGAAAATTGGCTACCCCGTTATCATCAAGGCTACTGCCGGTGGCGGTGGTCGTGGCATGCGCATTGTGTGGGTCGACGATGAACTTGAAAACGCCTGGAACAGCGCCAAACAGGAGGCAGGAGCCGCTTTTGGTAATGATGGTCTGTATATGGAGAAATACATCGAGGAGCCCCGCCACATCGAAATACAGATTGCCGGTGACCAGTATGGCAAGGTTTGTCACCTCAGCGAACGCGATTGTTCCATTCAGCGCCGTCACCAGAAACTGATAGAGGAAACCCCCAGTCCGTTTATGACACCCGAACTGCGCAAGAAGATGGGCAAAGCAGCAAAAGCTGCCGCCGAAATCATCAAATACGAAGGTGTGGGAACCGTAGAGTTTCTGGTAGATAAGCACCGCAATTTCTATTTCATGGAAATGAATACCCGTATACAGGTGGAGCATCCCGTTACCGAGGAGGTAATCAACTATGACTTGGTGAAGGAGCAAATCCTCATTGCGGCCGGTGTGCCCATCAGCGGTAAGGATTACGAGCCCACCAAGTGTGCCATTGAGTGCAGGGTGAATGCCGAAGATATTTACAACAATTTCCGTCCTAGTCCCGGAACCATCACCTCTATGCACAAGCCCGGTGGCCACGGCACACGGGTGGATTCACATATTTATGCCGGCTATAGCATTCCTCCTTTCTACGACAGTATGATTGCCAAACTGATTGTGTCTGCCCAAACCCGCGAGGAAGCCATAGTGAAAATGGAAAGGGCGCTGAGTGAGTTTGTGATTGAGGGGGTAAAAACCACCATTCCGCTTCACCAGCAGATTATGCAAAACGAAGATTTCCGCAAAGGAAACTTTACTACGGCATTTATGAATTCTTTTGAGATAAAGTAAACCCCATTATGGAAAACTGGAATATTATGGCAAACTGCTAAAAAAATTCCCCAATAATAAATATCAGTTAGCCATAACCTGTTTGTTTCTATTTGACAATGATTTACTCGACCATTCACGGAATACTCTGTAGATTTAGCGGAAAAAATTGATAACGCAGCAATGTCTGATTCAGATAACTCTCAGCCCCAATATTGAAGCGTGGTTTTAACGGCTAAATTACTTTTCCACCACAATTCCCACCGCCATAAACTGCACCGATATCTTGGTCTCGGTTATTTTATCAGCGTCTTCTTTACTAAGTCCTTCACGCTGTGCCTCCACACTTTGGGTGTCGCGGTAAAAATGGCCTGCTGCCACACTTTGCCTGCCCGCTATGTCTTTGGGTACGGTAAATTTCTCAAAACCCACAAACTGCTCTGCTCCGCCGTTTTTTAGTGTGTACCAGCATCCTTCGCCTGTGCATACCTGGCTTATCTGTCCTTTGATAGTTGCAACTTCTTTTCCGGTACTTTCAAATGCTTCTAATGCAACGTCAACCGTAACTGCTTTGGTTGTGTCAATTTTTTCGCCATAGGCAGCGGAACCGCTTTTGCTGCCACAGGCAAACAAGCACAGGGCAATCATACTGAAAATTATAGGTTTCATACTGCAAAGTAAACACAGAAACCGCACTTATGGTTTTGTATGCCCCATGCCCTGAATACACGGATACAGCAAGTAGCGGTTGCGCTTGTAGGTAAACTGAAACAAATCATCTTTCCACGCTTCCCTGATTTTCTTGATAGAAGTTCCATTCAACATAGCCGTGCGAAGCTCAGAACCTCCTGCCAGTTTGTCGAAGAAAGGATTAAAAAACTTTTGCTTGTCCGGACAGGCATTCAGCAGCATTTCATACCATTCCAAATACAGTTGTCGGTGACCGGAAATATAATTGCGGGCAAAATCGGTTAGCAAAAATCCCCGGCAGGTATCGCCCAAAAAAGGAGGATTCATGGCTTTGCCGGGAATGTTTTTGGGTACAAAAATGTAGTGTCCTTCTTTTAACCATGGTGCACCAAAACATTCGAAAGGTTTGTCTGTGCCACGTCCCATGCTCATTACCGTGCCTTCCATCATGCCCAACGTGGGGTAGAGCATAATGCTTTCTTGCGTAGGCAAATTGGGGGAGGGTGGCACCGGCAGGGTATAGGCCGTGTTGTGGTCCCAGTTAAGAACAGGAATCACTGTCAAACGACAGGTATCAGCTATTTTTAGCCATTTTTCCCCATTAATCATGCGTGCCAGTTCTCCAAGCGTCATGCCATGCACCAACGGTATGGGGTGCATGCCCACCATGCTCTCAAAACCGGATTTCAGCAACGGTCCGTCTACGTAATGGCCGTTGGGGTTGGGTCGGTCCAGTAACAGCAGCATTTTTCGGTTTTCTGCACAGGCCTGCATTACATAATGCAGGGTAGTGAGATATGTGTAGAAACGCACCCCAACATCTTGTATGTCGAAAACAACAATGTCTATTCCTTTGAGGTCTTTGCGGGTGGGTTTTACATGTTTGCCATACAGAGAAATGATGGGCAATTTGGTGATAGGATCTATACCGGAAGCTACTTTTTCTCCATTGGCTGCCTGCCCACGGAAACCATGTTCTGGTGCAAAAACCCTTTTCACCTTGATGTTTGATGCCAAAAGTGTATCAATTAAGTGCCGTTTGCCAACCATGGATGTCTGATTGGCTACCACTGCAGTCCTTTTCTTTTTAAGCAGTGTTAAATACATTTCTGTGCGTTCTGCACCGGTAATAATCTTTTGGGAAATGGCCAAAATCGGCACACCAAAAGCAAAAACCATGATTACAGATAAATACTTTAGGTGTACTTTTGAAGCACCAATGAATTGGCCCCTATTTCTGGCACGCCGCCTGTCTGCTTCTGGCAGGGAATCTTTCTCCAGATCCATCGTTCGTCTGGCCATTGTGGCGGTGGGGCTTAGCTCGGCGGTCATGTTCATTGCACTTTCCACGGTTTCAGGATTCCAATCAGGTATCAAAAATAAGGTTATTGGCATTAATGGCGACCTTGTTATTGACGATATTTCCAACACCGAGGGTTCAGAGCCCATTCCCATGGGCGAAAAGCAACTGGCTTTTACCCCTAATATTCAATCAGTGAAAGGCATTCAGTCGGTATCGGTTTGTGCGGTCAGGCCCTGCATTGTGAAAGGTGAAACAGAAATTGAAGGGATGGTGGCCAAAGGCGTTTCCGGCAGTTACGATTTTTCTTACCTAAAAAATCAAATCAAACGAGGCACAGTGCCAGATTTTACAAAAGATTCCAACACTGTGCTGATTTCGGAACTTACTGCCAATCGGCTGGGACTGGATACCGGCATGTACTTGCAGGCCATTTTTTTTAAGGAAGACAGCAGCGGAAACCGCCGTCCGCGTGCCATACGGCCGCTGATTGTGGGCGTTTATGCCACCGGGCTCGATGATTTCGACAAATCCCATCTTATTACCCATATAGGATTGGTGCAAAAAGTACTTCCGGCCGGTACCCGTTTTACCCAATGGGAGTTGAGGTTGAACCAAAAGGAAATGGCTGCGGCTATTGTGGATTCACTGAGCCGCAAATTGCCTCCCGGAGTATTTAACATTCAGTCTGCAGACCGCTACAACCGACAAATTTTTGACTGGCTTGCCCTGCTGGATACCAATGTTGTCATCATACTCACATTAATGCTGCTGGTGGCAGTTATTGGCATGTGTACCACGTTACTCATTCTCATTACGGAACGCACCCACATGATTGGAACCCTTAAAGCCCTTGGTGCCAGGGAATCTTCCATTCGCAGCATTTTTCAGTATCAGGTTATAGTGATCACCGGTGTAGGATTGCTGCTGGGAAATATTTTCGGACTGGGTCTTTGTTTCTTGCAGTATAAATATGGTTTTATCACCCTAAACACAGAAACCTATTACGTAAACAAAGTGCTGATTGAATTCAATCCCATTCAGATATTGTGGGTAAATATGGGCACCATATTTATTTGCTGGCTGGTTTTGTATCTGCCGGCCAGGATTATCGGGCGTCTTAGCCCCATAAAATCCATAAAGTTTCAGTAACGCTTACGCGTCAATCTTGGCGTAGCGTGCGTTGGCTTCGATAAATTCTCTGCGGGGAGGAACTTCATCACCCATCAGCATGCTGAATACACGGTCAGCTTCTGCTGCACTTTCCAGTGTCACACGCTTCAATGTTCTGCGGGCCGGATCCATGGTGGTTTCCCATAGCTGCTCTGCATTCATTTCGCCTAAACCTTTATAGCGCTGCACGTTTACGCTGTCTTCCTTGCCTTCACCGGCAAGTTGCTTAATCTGCATATCACGTTCGGCATCATTCCACGCATATGCACTCTTCTGGCCTTTTTTAACAAGATACAACGGGGGAGTGGCAATGTATAGATAACCGTTTTGAACCAGTTTGTTCATGTAGCGGAAGAACAGGGTAAGAATGAGGGTTCTAATATGTGATCCATCTACGTCGGCATCCGTCATGATAACCACTTTGTGGTAACGCAGGTTGTCTAGGATGAGTTCTTTATCGCCTTCTTCATTGGTTCCAATGTGTACACCGAGAGCGGTAAACATATTACGAACCTCTTCATTTTCATAAATTTTGTGCTCCAGGGCCTTTTCTACGTTCAAAATCTTTCCACGAAGGGGCAAAATGGCCTGAAATTCTCTGTCACGGCCCTGTTTAGCGGTTCCACCTGCCGAATCTCCTTCCACCAGAAATATTTCGCAGATTGTCGGGTCTGTTTTGGAACAATCGCTCAGTTTGCCGGGCAGCCCCATGCCACTCATGGCACCTTTGCGCTGCACCATTTCACGGGCTTTACGGGCTGCAGCACGTGCCTGAGCCGCCAAAACCACTTTGTCAACAATCACTTTGGCTTCCTTGGGATTTTCCTGAAGGAAGTTCTCCAACATTTCGCCAACCGTAGTGTCTACGGCACCCATTACCTCGTTGTTACCCAGCTTGGTCTTGGTCTGTCCTTCAAATTGAGGTTCTGCCACTTTTACGCTGATTACACCGGTGAGTCCCTCGCGGAAGTCATCACCACTGATTTCCACTTTCACCTTATCCAGCAATTTCTGCTTTTCTGCATAGCTTTTCAAGGTTCGGGTAAGGGCCCTGCGGAAACCCGCAACGTGGGTTCCCCCTTCAATGGTGTTAATATTGTTTACGTATGAATGCAGGTTTTCACTGTATCCGGTATTATACTGTAATGCAATTTCTACAGGGATACCATATTTATCACTTTCGCAGTATACGGGCTCTGGAATCAGCTTTTCACGGGTTCCGTCAATGTATGCAACAAACTCTTTCAAACCACCTTCGCTAAAGAAAGTTTCCGAGTGAAAATTGCCTTCTTCATCTTTATTGCGCTCATCAGTAAGTACCAAACGAATGCCCTTGTTTAGGTAGGCAAGCTCTCTCAAACGATTTTGAAGCGTTTCAAACTGGTATTCTGTGGCTTGAAAAATGGTATCATCAGGTGTGAAGGTAACTTCTGTGCCCCTTTGTTCAGATTCTCCCACCACTTTCACATCATACAGCGGCTTACCAATCTGATATTCTTGCTGGAAAATTTTGCCTTCACGAAAAACACGAACCTTGAGGTGTTTTGAAAGAGCGTTCACGCAACTTACACCCACACCGTGCAAACCACCAGATACTTTGTAGGTATCTTTATCAAACTTGCCTCCAGCGTGCAATACAGTCATTACTACTTCTAATGCACTTTTTTTCTCTTTTTGGTGCATGCCGGTAGGAATGCCTCGACCATCATCCAAAACCCGGATGCTATTGTCTTCGAGAATGCTGACATATATATTGCGGCAATGACCAGCCAGGGCCTCATCAATGCTGTTGTCTACCACTTCATATACCAGATGGTGAAGGCCTTTGGGCCCGATATCTCCGATGTACATCGCAGGGCGCTTGCGCACTGCCTCTAATCCCTCAAGTACGGTAATATTGTCTGCACCGTAATTCCCACTATTTTGATCGCTCATTGTTTATTCCGAAAAAGTTCGTTTTTTATTGTTTGTAAAAATACAACCAAAAGCAGGGAGCTGACATGCTTTTAAATGCCTAATTTTCCACAATTTGAACACTTTTAAGGCATTTTTAAATGCCAAAACATCAAACTTGCTATATGTACTTATGATGTTTGGTTTTAGGTATGATTAAAAGATTCTGCCTATCACACCTGAAGTTTCAAGATATCGGGTTGCACTTTGAACCTGTTTATATCGATAATCATTCAATTTGAGCAGCGTTTCTATCCAGCGCGTTTCCCGCATGTTAACCAAAAAAACTGTAGCATCACCTGCAGTAAAACGGGTTTTTTCAATTTCATATAATTGTTTGTATTGCCCGCTAATGATAGCAAAATCTCGGCTTAGCGATGCGTAGGTAATCGCTTCCCGGTACAAACCATCCACTTTTTGCTCAGTTTCACGGATTTTTTGTTTCAACTTCAATCCGGATTCCTGCCAGGCCAGCCTGGAAAGTTCAAATTCACCACGTTCTTTTCTTAAAAAAAGTGCGCTGCTGAAACCCATACCAAAAGTGGAGTTCATCCGCATGCTGTTGCCCGCAGGTAAATCAAAATAACCGGGACTCAACGCTCGGTATTTAAGGTTGATTTCCGGCAACATTGCCTGCCTATTTAGCCTCATTTCCAGTTGGTTCTTCTGAACATACAAATTCATAATTTGCAGATTGGGTTGCATGTTTTGAAGACTTTCATTTACAAGTGTGTAAGGGAAGGACTGTAACATGCTATCAAGAAAATCGAGTCCGGTATTATCCGGAATTACACCGTCCCTGACAGATATCGGTTGTTCGGCTTCATTCCACAAATGGGCGGAAAGCATAAGACGGCTTTTGTATTCTTTCACCGCCGCGTCGCGAAACAACATGTTAAAACTACCTAGCTGGGCAGATGTCTCTATGGTGTCTGCTGCAGATTTACTCCCTGTAAGAAACTCAGAACGGATGGCAAACATTCGTTCATTTAGAAGTGTCACCGCCTGCCTGCAAATCTCTTTTTCCTGCCATGCGTAATACCAGCCTGCATAATCCATGATTACCTGTTGTGCAAGCTCATTCAGCAGCTGAGAGCGCATAGCCTCGCTTTGTTCCTTAAAAAGCTGGGCTTGCCTTACGCCGGTCCTACGGGCATCTGTAACCATGTTTCGTAAAAGTGGAATGTCTACACCCGCATAAGAAAGACCATTGTCGGGGGTTTTCATGTCCGGACTTAAGTAAATCCCATCATTTTTCTCATAACCGGCCTTAATGTCCACACCATACCAGGTTGGAATACATATACCGGCTGATGTCTCATTGTAATAATTTTCTGTTTTAAAGGTTTTTTCCCGTTGGGCAAAAAATAGTTTAGGATCAAAACCACCTCTTGCATATCTCAGATATGCTTCACCCTGCTTTGGAAATAGAGCTGCTTGTTTTGTGATTGGATGATTTGCACCCACCTGCTTTAAAACCATACCCAGATTTATGTTTCCTCTGTCCTGTGCTAAGACAGGGGCAATGAAACCCGCAAACAACATCAGTATGGTTGCAATCCTCATTTTTTGGGTTTGGTTGGTGCAGTTTCGATTTTGTAATAGTCTGGAGGGAAACCATTGAGCTGTCGCCAGATTTCATACCATACACGCACCCTGTTCAGCAGCAAATAACCGTGTGAACCGGTTCCTACACGCAACTGAAGCGGCCACTGTTTCGTGCCAACTTCAGGTGCTACCAGCAATCGGTATTTCCCATTAGAAGAGGGCGTGTTGTCAATCGCGAATACCCTGCCGGGGAAGGTTCCGTAGGTATAGTTTGGCCATCCTGAGAAAACAATGGTTGGCCAGCCGTCAAAAACAAAATTCACATGCTGACCTTTTTTGACCAACGGCATATCCATGGGGTCCACATACATTTCCACCGCCAGATGAACGGCTGAGGGCATTACTGTACAAATAGCCTCACCCTCCTTTACGGTTTCGCCTATACCACTGGCCAGTGTTTTGGTTACATATCCATCCTGTGGGGCTAAAATGGTATAAAATCCGCTTCTGATGCTATAGTTGCTGTATTGGTTTCGAAGTTTGCTTATTTCCGCTTCGGTTTCCATCTGGTTGCTGATTGCGCTGAAACGGTCACTTTCTGCTTTGGCCATTTTCTCGCCATATTCCGCCGTAATGTTTCGCAATTCAAATCGGGCATTTTCCAAGGACGCACGCGCTGCCATCAGTTTGTTTTCTGCTGAAATGCGTTTGGCAATGCTTTCCTGCCATTTTACACGGCGGTTTTCTACTTCCAGTGGACTTTTTATGCCTTTTTTCTCCAGACCACTGTCACGGGAAAACTGCTGTCGGGCTGTGCTTTCGGCTGTTTTGTTGGCTGTCAGTTCAGCAGATTCGCTGTTTACCTTCATCTGCTCCTGTTCCACTTTATTCTTAGCCTGTTTGAGCTTTAAATCCTGATTGACTTCCAATTGAGCAATCTGTCGGTTTATGGCTTCGATTTTAGATGTATAGCTGTTTACGCTGCTCTCCTTAGCCCTTATCTGGGTTTCAGTTTGTTCCAGCAGTTTTGGATCCAGGTAGCTTTCCTTCACCTCGCTAATTCTTACAATGGTATCGCCTTTTCTCACATAGTCGCCTTCCGTAACATGCCATTTTTCAATTCTGCCGCCAATGATAGTTTGAATTTCCTGTGGTCGTTGATTGGGGAGAAGCGTGGTTACTATTCCTTGCGTCTGTATGTTTTGTGTCCAGGGGAGAAACATAAACAATACAATAAGCAGTGACAGCCATATCAGAACCCTGCTCATTCTTTTCTGTGTCCAGGGACTCTCTGAAAGTAGCAACTCACTTTGGTAAGTGTCTTTTTTATCTGATATCAATGCCATGTAATGTCTTGTATTGCTTGTGGAACATTGTTTTCTGAAATTTTACCCAAATCTGTCAGACCGTTTTCATCAAGATACAGGCAAGCGTCAGCGCTAGCCAAAACCGGAATTTGATTGCTAATAAAAATCACGGTTGAAGGTGTTTTTTTCAAATGATCTAAAATAGTATTCAGTTCCTTTTTGGTAAATGCGCTCCAGACATCATCTATTAAAATTAGGGGAGGAGTATGGTACAAAGCCCTTGCCAGCGGGATTTTACGTGCAATACTGTTGGGAATTCCGCTTTCTGATTCAAACTCATAATTAAATCCACCCGGCAAAGAAGAAACATAACTGTGCAAGTTTAATGTTTTGCTAAGGGCCGTTAGTTCTTTTAAATCTGGTTCATTACCCAATACAATATTTTGAGCAAGTGTGCCTTCAAATATATTGCTGCCCTGCAGGCAAATACCGGTAATACTTCCAAGGCCTTCACCAGAGATGTTTTCAACCGGAACATAATTCAGTTGAGATGCATATTCCGTTTCCAGATCTCCAATAATTGTTTTTAAAATCCGGGTTCTGCCAATTCCGGGTAATCCGCAAATACCGATTTTTTGACCAGACTGTATTTCAATGACGGGTTTTCCTGTTTTTCTCTCTACGAGCGTAACAATAGGAGGCTCTGCAGCAATACCCGTATGGGCAGCATGTTCAACACGTTCGTCGATGATGGCATCCGTAACCGAGCCTAGTTTTTCTAATGCAATTCCGGCATCATATACACTTTCTACAGAAATTACCAGTTTGCCAACTGCATCTACCAAAGAGATAATGAGAATTTCTGATGCCAGGAATTGCCCCAGACTGATATCTTCCCGTACCAATAAAAAACTGCCCAGAAAAAGCATGGCCATGGTCAATACCACTTTCATACCTATAGCTATAGCCGCCTGGTTGTATAAAATTCTGAAATGTGCCTGCCTACTGCCTACATAGCCCTTCAAATATTCGTCGGTTTTTTTCAGGTGAAAATTTTGCTCTTGCTTCAAATTAAATGTTACCCGGTTTTGGGCAATTTCCGTGAGCCAGAATGCAGTTTTAAATTTATAATTACTTTCAGATCTTGCAGATTCTACCCCACGGGTGTATGTGGCCCTCAGAACCAGAGCAACCAAAATAAGCAGTGTGAGCCCGAATATTAAAAATGAAGGATGGTATATAGCAAGCAACACTACACCGAAGATGATTTCAAGTAGGGAAGCGGTAAAACTTAACAGAAGTTTACTAAAGCTTTTCTGAACGGTGATGATATCCAGAAATTTTTCAGACAACTCCACAAAGCTGGTATATTTCCGCAGAGATCTGGAGGCAGATGCCAGTTTTTGAGAAAAATCAAAAGCAGTGCGCACAAATAATTTGCTTTGGATGGATTCCAGTATACTAAGCTGAGCCAGCCCTGTTAGTCCGGAAAGTAAAATTGCCAGTGTGATTAGCATAATCAGAATAAACCAGCTGCTGCTGAGTTTACCTGCAAGTACAAGCCCGATGATGGCTTGTATTCCCAGTGGCACAATCAAACTTATTGCACCTGCCAAAATGGCATATATGTAAAGAAAACGAATGTTTCTTCTTTCAGTTCCCGCAAGGCTCCAGATTCTTATAAATGGGCTGAGGGTATCGGGGTTAAGTTTCATTTGTAATTATACAGATCTTATATAAATGGATCAAGTGTAAATTTGTTTTCATAGCAGCACAGTTCAAAAAAAACTCCAAAGTGGCTTTAATTGTATAATTAGGGAAATTAGTGATATCTGTTTGGCTTATTTACCCCTGCCCTGAATCATAATAAGTGCTGTATAAATCATGATTTTGATATCCAGACCAATACTCATGTTTTCCAGATAGAGGATGTCATATTTCATGCGCTCCACCATCTCATCAACATTTTCGGCATACCCAAATTTCACCTGCCCCCAGCTGGTAATACCTGGTTTAATGCGGTGAAGTCTTACATAATAAGGAGCTTTTTTCACAATTTGATCAATAAAAAATTGTCTTTCCGGTCTTGGACCCACAATGCTCATATCTCCCTTCAGCACATTGATAAACTGAGGTAATTCGTCCAATCTGGACTTTCTTAGAAATGCGCCTACCCTGGTTCTGCGGTCATCCTTTTCACTGCTGAGTTGCGGCCCGCTGCGCTCCGCATCCTTTCGCATACTCCTGAATTTAAAAATCTGGAACGACATTCCCTTAAATCCAATTCTTTCCTGTCTAAAAAACACAGGGCCGGCACTATCAAGTTTAATAGCTAAGCCAATAAGAATAAATAAGGGCAGGCCAATAATTAAAGCAAACAGACTAATCACGATGTCAAAGACTCGTTTGGCTGTCTTCTGCCACTGTGGCATTACTTCAAAATCTACTTCCACCAGCATAGCTCCCAGTATGTTGTTCATTTTCACCATGCCCAGCACCATGCCATAACTGTCTGGCAATATTTTTAAATACACTTTTTCATTTTGTATTTGGTCCACCAAACCCGGAACCCAGTCGTGTTCTTCATCATCGAGGCAAATGATAACATCTTCTATACTGTGTTTCCGAATTATGCCAGATATCTGCTCTTTGTTCCCCAAGCATGGCAAATTCCCCATTTCTCTTGAGACATTGCCTTTTCCCGAAATATATCCCTCTATAAAAAACCCTTCAGACTTTTTAGCATCAGATAACTCACGATATAATTTATTGGCATTGGCTCCATTGCCAACAAGCAGTGTTTTATAGCCCCATTTGCGATGTTGAATCATGAAAATGGTTCTGCTGACTAACAAAATTCTGAAGATTAGCGTAATTCCTGTATGCAGAGAAAAATAAACGAACAACGATTTATAATAGTCTTTATAGTTGGCAACACTATCATCCAAAATAAGCATGAAGAATATGACCAAACTGCCCACAATGCCTGAAATAAATGTTCTTTCTACCTCTCTAAGACGGCTTCTTCTGAAGATATTTTTATAATATCCGCTACCCGCATAAACCATAAGCCACATGATGGGTAAGGCTATTAGGCCGGCATAAAGTTTCATATCATTATTTACCGGTATTTCATATCCATGTTTTACAGCTTCAACAACTTGTTTCCTGTATAGGAAAAATAAAAACCAGGATGCTGCCGCCGAAGTTAAGTCAGCAAAAACATGCAGGCTAATTTGAAATTTACGGTTCATTTGGGATAGCTGAAACGTATATTATCAATGAATATTTCCTGACTATTCTTCACTTCAGGAGGTTTTATCGGGCTAATCATCAGCTGTATTTCTGTATCACCTGGCTGGTTATACAATTCATAAATAAGATTAATGTAAAACCGCTTCCAGTTGCCATTGGTTTCGAAGATGTAAACGTATGGCAGGTATAATTTTCCGGAACTGTTTTTCCTGATGATCGCCATTTGAGCAGGTACAGGTGTTTTAATATCAAATTCCAATATTATATCTGTCCCCATAAGTGGTAGATTTCCAAAATACTTGAAAGACGCCATATCTACCGTTTTGGCAGTATCTGCAGCACCAATTACAATCTTCATGCAGCGCGTGTTTCCCGCATAGCGGCCTTTTAATGAAAATGGTTCAGTTGAAATATAAGATGTATCACCACCTGCTGAAAATAAGCGGACTAAACTACTGTTGTTGTCTTCAAAATCTTCCAGCCAGGCGAATTCAGTATTGCTCTTGTACGTTAGTTTTATATTGCTCGCATTGGTTATTTTGCCCTCTGTGAGGTTTATGGTCGTATCAGCTCTATTGAACAATCTGTGAGTTACATGTTGGTTTAGAGCCCCGTTCAACCTAACTGAGGGGATAATTGAAAGTTTGTGTTTACCTGTAAATAATACCGGAATAGTGCACGGGATTTCAAACAGTCCCATATATTGCTCATCCACATATACGTTAACAGCGGAGATATCTTGAATATTATTCCCCTGAGCAGGTTTAGTTTCAACGCTTACAGAATCTATTCGAATATAAGATGGAATGGGCTCGGCTTCTTTGTCACAAGCGGCAATCAATACCAGCAAGGGGAGAAGAAAAGGAATAAAAATACGGTAACCCACGCTGCGAAAATACAACATGAACGGACGTAACTCAAAAGTAATTTACTGCGCTTAAACCTCATGGTAGCGTCTTTGAACCTTTTCAGTAATCAACGATGCAAGTTTGTTTACTTCCAGAATATTTTCAAGTGAGGTTAATGGTGTTAGTCCCTTTGCAATGTTTTCCTCAAGGTTTCTAAATTCCATTTTCCAGACATCAAAAGGAATAACAGGTCTTTGTATGAGTGTTAATTCCTGCTGTTGCTGGGATTCAGTTTCCTCTAAAAAGGAGAGTTGGTCTTTATTCTCAATTTGCCTGTATTCATTAAGGGTGTTTTCCGCAAAATCCAATGAAAATAATTTGTCTTGCTGATAAATCTTCACCCGGTGTGTTCCGGGCTCTATGGCCCGCCCTGCAGAAATATGACAGACCGAATCATTATCGAACTCAATATGAATATTCAACAGATCAGGATTTTTCCCGAATAGAAACAACGGTCTGGCCGAAACATCTCGTATTCCACTTTGTGCTGTTCTGATAACCAAATCAAGATCTTGTGCCAGTTCCCTAAATAACCATGTCTCAAAGCCACCGGGTGCAGGTGGTCTGCACTCTTTCTCCAGTTTAATAAACCTTGGCTTTCTTACAAACTGAGATGCAGTTGTGCACAAGGGTTTGTTATAAAGGGTATTGGCAACGTGGAAGCAATTGCCGCTTTCGGCATGCAGTCGAATAAGTTGTTCCGTAATTCTGTTGTCTTGAATTAAAAAGCCATCTATAAGTATGTGCTTCCCGAGACGTGTAAGATTTTCAAGTAAGGATGCATCAATGTAATGCACATGTCTGTCAATTATGAAAACATCTGCTTTTTCTGCAAGTTCAAAAGCATACAGCAAATTACCTGCGCCATCTGCGTTCAATTCACTGTCAGGATCGTAATAGCCGCTAAATTGAAACGTATTGTTGTCCTGAAGCAGGTGCGTAAAAATTTCAGCTTTTCTATGTGTGCCTATAATGACAGTTTTCAGTTTCATGTAAATTATTAAATTCGGCTCGCTTATTTTTGTAACCTGTGGCAAAAATGCATTGCCATGCACAAAATAAAATTTATCGGTTTCTAACACATGTTCACAAACCCATCCATATCCGAAAGTCCTGTCATGGCGGGCAGACGAAATCAGCTAGTTGCAGAGCTAAGGCAGAAAGGAATTGCGGATGAGCAGGTTTTACAGGCCATTGGCCGTGTTCCCAGGCAATTGTTTTTCCCAAAAGATTTCGAACAGTTTGTATACAGAGATGCTCCATTCCCCATTGGCCATGGTCAAACAATTTCACAACCGTACACAGTAGCATTTCAAAGTCAATTGTTGCAAATAAAACCGGGAGATAAAGTGCTTGAAATCGGCACGGGTAGTGGATATCAGGCTGCTGTGCTATCGGCCATGGGGGCACGGGTATACACCATAGAAACGGTGCTGTCATTGCTGAAAGAAGCCCATAAAGTGCTTAAAATTTTGGACAACCAATTGCAATGTTTTCATGGAGATGGAACACTGGGTTTACCGGCATCCGCGCCTTATGATGCAATTATCGTTACTGCAGGTGCACCTGAATTGCCGAAAAACCTGACGGATCAACTTGCTGTGAATGGCCGTCTTATCATTCCCATAGGAGATCAACCGGATTCGCAAACCATGTATAGGTTTACCAAAAATGCAGACGGAACCTTTAAAAAAGAGTCTTTTGGCCCTTTTAGATTTGTACCGCTCAAGGGCAAAGAAGGCTGGAACTGAAAATCTTAAGGATTCATCAATTCTTCAATTTCCCCTGCCTCAATCGGCAATCCAGCCATAAAATCGTGAATGCCTTCTGCTGTAAGCAAAACATCATTTTCAATTCTTACGCCGATTCCCTCTTCAGGTATATAAATTCCGGGTTCAATGGTTAATACATTTCCCACCTGCAATTCTCCAAACCGATGCATCACATCATGAACATCAAGACCCAGGTGATGACTTGTGCCATGCATGAAGTACCTGGCAAAAGCACGTTTATCTTTTTTTACATAATCCATTGTCAGCAACCCTAGATTTACCAGCTGCTCTGTCATTACCTCACATACTTCCTGATGATATTCAGGAAGTTTTTTTCCGGGCTTTAAAAGTCCCGCTGCTGCCCTATGGACTTGTAAGACAGCATTGTATACAGCCTTTTGGCGAGGTGTAAATTTCCCGTTCACCGGCAAACAACGTGTTAAATCGCCATTGTAATTGGCATATTCTGCGCCAAAATCAAGTAACAGCAGATCTCCGTCTTTACATATTTTATTGTTCTCAACATAGTGAAGGACACATGCACTTGAACCACTCCCTATGATAGGGTCAAAAGCGAATCCATTAGAGCGTCGACGGGTAAATTCATGAATTAATTCAGCCTCAATTTCATACTCCCACACACCCGGTTTGACAAATGTTAACAATCGCTCAAAACCTGCACGGGTAATATTTACAGCTTCTGAGATTAAATCTATTTCCTCTTGCTCTTTGACCATTCTGCATTGTGCCAGAATGGGTGCACTTCGCGCATAATTATGAGCAGGGTAGCGGTACTTTATTTCATGGGCAAACCTAAATGCGTTCGCAGGTACTGTATCAGTTGACCTGTCATTTTCATTTAAGTTCATGTAAATAGTTTCTGCCATTAAAAACGCGGCATGTATGGTTTTTTTAAATTCGTGATACCAAAATACCCTTTCAATGCCGCTGGCCGCTGAAGCCTCTTCAGGCATCAGCCTTGCCCCATCCCAAATTGCAATCTGCACTGATGTTTCTTTGATGAAAAGCATCTCTCTGTAAAGTGGGTTTGGACAGTCAGGAAATAATACTAAAATAGTTTCTTCCTGATCAATCCCTGATAAATAAAACAAATCTGAGTTTTGCTTGAATTTATGGAATGCATCCCCGTTTCTTGGAACCTCGTCGTTGCTATGGAAAATAGCTATAGAACCTGGTTTCATCGAGGCAGTGAACTTCTTTCGGTTTTTAATAAATAATGATGTTGGTATGCGCTGGTATTTCATAATTGGTTAATTGGCAAAATTAAGTGAATTAAATTAATCACATTGATATTGAGCCAATCATTGTGATTGAAAAAAATCTAAAATACACAACATTCGCACTCCCGATGACCTATCATTTTAGTCAATACTTTGTTGAAATAATAAAAAAAGCCTATTTTTGATGCAACAACAATGTGGTTATTTGTGTCAATTACAAAGCAACCATTTTGAATAAATTGATAATGTTAAGAAAAATACTGTTTGCAATGGCCCTAATAATGGGTCTTTCCGGTAAACTCTCTGCAACCCACATGATGGGAGCCGATATGACTTACCGTTGTCTCGGGAATGGCAAATACAAAATAATTGCCAAAATTTACCGTGATTGCCGTGGGATTTCCTTCTCAGGTCCCTCGTTCCAGGCATTCGGAGGTCTTAGCGGTGGCAATGCCTGTGGTGCTTACAATCTAAGTATTACACGAACAGGAATTAGGGATGTAACACCCCGTTGTTCCTCTGCATCAAGACCTTGTAATCCTCAGAATACAGGTTTTACCGGAGAAGGTATTGAAGAACATACATTTGAAACCACTGTAGATTTTAATGCCAGTCCCCTTAGCAATTTTAAAAATAAGAGCAATTGCTGTGAGGTTACATTTGCCATCGGTCAGTGTTGCCGCAATGGCGCTATCACTACAGGACCTGCCAACAATGATTTCTGGTCTACTTGTATGATTAACATTTGCAATATTCCCAAAACAAGGAATAAGTGCAATTCAAGTCCTTCTTTGTCAAATGAACCTATTGGTTTCCTTTGTTGTAATCAGGCATACTATTTCAATAATGGAGCGATGGACACAACTGATTTCGACTCTTTTGGGTATAAACTGGTAGCAGGTATTAACTCACTGCCTACAACCAGCGTTAATTACAGTTCGCCATTCAGTCCTCGTTATCCCATGACGCCCTATTGCATCCCTCCTGGCAAGGTGGATTGCGTTCCCAATACCAGTACCAAGCCGCCGCGCGGTTTTTGGCTGGATACAAGCTCAGGTGACATTATCTTTACACCTACTAAATGCGACGAGGTAGGCATTGTCGTTATCGAAATAACAGAATATAGAAAAGACAGCGCTACCGCGAAATGGATAGTAGTAGGTAAAACCCGACGCGATATGCAATTAATTGTAAAAGACGACTGTGGTTACAATAAATCTCCTACGATTGAAGGCCCTGCCACCAACAAAGTTTGTGAGGGTGATAAAATCTGTTTCAAGATAGATGGTAAAGATGAAACATTTACTCCTTACCAGACCATCCCCGACACGGTTCAAATGAAATGGAACCGTGGTATCCCGGGAGCAACCTTCACAATACTTAACCCCAAAGACCGCGAAAAAACAGCAGAATTCTGCTGGCAAACCAAGGTAGGGCAGGCCAGTGATGTGTCTTATTCCTTTACCGTAACCGCTACCGACGATCACTGCCCCAAGCCATCGCAAGCCATCCGCGGTTTCAAGGTGAAAGTAAATCCCCGTGCCTACAGTACGC
>Ga0194125_10003661_pt1 | contig 24606 bp, 23 predicted proteins | sample TA2KigC250mmetaG_FD_148626 | JGI IMG/M metagenome (GOLD analysis project Ga0194125, IMG submission 148626) | Freshwater microbial communities from Lake Tanganyika, Tanzania - TA2015034 Kigoma Deep Cast 250m | ecosystem: Environmental > Aquatic > Freshwater > Lake | place: Tanzania: Lake... | reverse complement strand
CAGTACCAGCCTGCCGGCGAGACTATCGATGAAATTCGGTAGATAGAAGGTCAACACCGGGTGCTGAATACTGGAGCATTTTCCATAGCTAAGTCCAAAAATCCATAGCTGGCTTGTGGAATTTTCCACCTATGAAAGGTGGACTCATAGGTGGAATTTTCCATGGACTCAGCTATGGATTTTTCCACTCGCACTCGTCCTTCCACATGCCATCTATACTGGGTCACCCTCTACCAGCTAGAATTTAGAAGGAGAAAGTTACTGTTATGACCGGGTAAACCATATATGGTAAACGACGGGGTAAACGAGGTGGCAAACCATATGGTAAACCGGAACGAGCCTCTTAGAAATCAAGTTGGACAAGATCGTGGCAGGAGATTTTAACACTCACACCTCGCACCTCTATTTTACCTTCCCAACAACTTATTGAATTCCTCAACGCTTATGTTGGCAGTGCGAAGGATAGAACGCAAGGTGGCACGGTCAAGTTCATGATGCCTAGGAACAGTAACCGGTTTGCGCCCTGGGCATCTCATCCTGACATGGCTTCCTCTGGTGCGAGCTATCCAGTAACCAACGCCCTCCAGCGCTGATATGCATTGGTCTCCCGAGACGACCGGGAGTTCCGCCATTAGACACCAACCTCAACCTGGTCAAGAGTATATTCCTTGGGCAGTGTCCAGCCCTCTTCGTCCATACTTTCCAGACAGAGTTCGGCAGCTTCTTTGATATTGGTCAGAGCATCCTCTTTGGTCTTTCCCTGGGAGATACACCCGGGCAGCACCGGAATTTCGGCTACAAAATAACCATCTTCTCCAACTATGATGACAACGGGTAGTTTCATTATTTCTTCCTCCCCAAGCCTCGATTTCGATAGAGCACCTTGCCTTATCCCTCGGTCGGCGTGTATACTCTTTCATAAGTATAACCCACGGAGAGGGCAGAGGCAAGCGACACTTACCTGTCTGCCGACATTTTGCCGACAAATTGCTTAGCATCTAGCGGTACCGGATAGCAGATCCACGTACAAACTGTATTCAGATACAAAACCAGAAAGCACTCAGCACTATATACAATAATCCAGCGGGACGTCCGGTTTCTGACTCTTATAGAAAGCTATAGAACACTATTAAAAAGGTGCCGTTAAATATATACGTAGTTTAATTAGACAATCCCAATCTTTGGCATTCAGGACAGGTAGGAGAGGGCTGAAAGTCCCTGATGTGGGACAATACATATATATTATCGATGAGAGTGTCGTCAATATCCCCTCCCGTTAGCTTTGCTCTTAATGCGAAGGGCAATTCTCCAAATCTGTGTTGATAGTGGGCAGAGATGCATTTTGCTGAGCGGGGGTCAATCCAAATAATAGGCGAGTAGGTTCCGTCCCTCCTCGGCTTAATGGTTATCCCGTCGTCCACATAAATGCCAATGTCGCTTCTTCCTCTGTATGTTTTAAGAGTAGACGCTAGCAAGTCACATATTTCGGTGAGACTATCACGGTGTTTGAAGTGTTCTGGGGATGGCTGAGTTCCGTCAGTTATTGAGGCTTTAGGTTTCTCCCCGTGTTTTTCCAGTAAAAGGACGGCTTCCCTTAGGTGATTTGCAGTAACGCCAATATATACCTGAGTGGTATCTAAACTTTCATGCCCAAGTAATTCTTGGACTGTCCTGATACTTGCGCCTGCTTCTATCAGTCTTTCAGCAAAGCTATGACGCAGGTCGTGCGGACGGAGATCTGGCATGCCTACCAGCTTCCCATACTTCTTAACCACGTTGTAAATACCTTTATCCTTTAAACCAACCACCAGGTCATTAGGGGACTTGCCTAAAAGGTGTAGCTTTAAGGCTTCTTTTAAGGCTGAGGTTAGAGGGACGGTTCTTTCCTTCGCCCCTTTCCCAGAAAACCTTAAGGCATCTTCCCCTACCTGTTTTACCTTTAGTCTTATTACTTCCCCTCGCCTCAGCCCCGCATCCGTCATAAGCCGAAGGATAAGCTGATCTGTAGGGGAATCCTGAGACAGGACCAAGATTTTGTCTATGATTTCAGGTTCTACATATTTAGGCTGCCTTCTTGGCACTTTCACAGCGAAAACCAGTTGCTCCCCCCGCCAGCTATGGAAGCCCTGTAAAGCAGCCCTGTAAAGCCTTAAGGTGGAAGCACTATAGCCTTGCTTCCTAAGATGTGCCAAAAATTGCCCAGACAAGCTAAGGCTCGGTGATTGTCCTTGTAAGACTTTTTGATACTGTAATAGGACTCCTCGATAACGATAAGCTGTCTTCGTGCTCACCGAGTGCTGGAAAAGCCCTACTTTATCATACGCGGCTAACTCCCCAGCAAGTTCACCACTGATCTGGTCTACTTTCTTCGCCTTTGTCTTCGGCTTCATTTCAGGCATGTCCTTCGAGGAATTGGAATGCCCCCAAGGGAATTCGAATCCCTGTTTTCAGCTTGAAAGGCTGACGTCCTAGTCCCCTAGACGATGGGGGCGATGCAACTATGGATAGATAGGCAGGGCTTCAAGTCCAGCAGTCTCAGGAAAACTAAACATTATATTCATATTCTGTATGGCTTGTCCAGCAGCCCCTTTAACCAGATTGTCCAAACAACTGATAGCTATGAGCCTGCCAGTCCTGTGGTCAACGGTAGGATAAATGAGACAGAGATTGCTGCCCCAGGTCTGCTTGGTCTCCGGCGGACTGTCAACTACCCTGACAAAAGGTTCTCCTTTATAGTAGTCGCGGTAAAGTTCTCTTACCTTCTCATTAGCTAGCTTGCCATCATTTAGCCTGGCGTAGCATGAACTCAATATGCCTCGCGATGTGGGCATCAGATGTGGCAAGAAGGTCACCGAGAAGGAGAAGCTAGGATTTAAAGTCTCCAGTTCCTGAATAATCTCAGGCAGATGGCGGTGTCCATGCAAAGAATAGGCGCGGACGTTATCCACAGCCTCGGTATAATGGGTTGACAGGCTCAAGGTTCTGCCGGCACCTGAGACCCCTGACTTGGCATCAACAATAATGTCAGGGTGAACAAGCCCCTTTTTGACTGCTGGCGCCAAAGCCAACAGTGCACCTGTTGGATAGCAGCCAGGATTAGCTACCAAACTGGCTTTGGCTATTTCGGAGCGATGGAACTCAGGTAAGCCATAGACAGCTTTCTGTAACAAATCCGGCGCTGGATGAACGAAGTCATACCACTCAGGATACTTGCTGGCATCTTTGAGCCTGAAATCAGCACTGATGTCAACAACCTTGATACCCCGTTCAGCCAAAGGCAATATCACCTCAGCACTCGCCTTGTGAGGCATTGCCGAAAAAGCAACGTCCACTTCATCAAGCTCTGGGGTAATAGTTATGTCAATTTCAGCCAGGTGTGGAAAAACTTCAGCCAGTCTCTGCCCAGCAGCGCTTCTTCCCGTAACCGAGATGAGTTTCACCTCTGGATGCCGGTAAAGCAACCTGGCTAATTCGACCCCAGCATAGCCAGTAACATTTATGATGCCAACTCGTACCTGTGACATAATCAAACCCTATTAAATTTAATTTACACCCTTTAGGTGGCAGGTATCATTGAGAAATAAGGCCGACGGTACACCACCTCTCACCTCGAAAAGATTGATGGCACAGACATCCTGAGTTATCTCCCAGAAATGCGAATTGTCCAAACCCAGTAGAATTAAAATAAGAACTTGGCAGACCACTTTGTGCGATACCAAAACAATTGTTTCCTTCGGGTGCTGTGCTATCAAGCTGTCCACTGCCAATGCCGCTCTTTCCCTGACATCAGCGAGACCCTCGCCACCAGGAAAGTTCACCAAATGAGGACTTTCCAGCCATTTGGAATAAAGGTCGCCGTTTTGAGCAGCAGCCTCCGCCGGAGATAGCCCTTGCCAGGCCCCATAATTTATGTCAATAAGTCCATCTAACGGCTTCACTTCTAAACCAGACCGCTGAGCCAAGATTTCAGCTGTGGTCAAAGCCCGGCGGAGCGGGCTCGAGTAAATTACTGAAACCTGCCATTCAGAAATCCGATTAGCCGCAGCTTCAGCCTGTTTCATACCCACCACATCCAGCTCTAAATCTGCCCTGCCACGGAATCTTTCCACTCGGTTCCACTCTGTCCGCCCATGTCTAACCACAACAAGTCGAGTCACGATAAATCTCCCAAAATTATTTATTTCTCACCCTCACCTTATTCCTCTCCCCTCGAGGGAGAGGTTAGGTGAGCGATTATTCACAGAGCTTACCCTAAGAGAGATTCTTCGGTCGCTTCGCTCTCTCAAAATGACGAGTAAAGAACCTAGAATGACAAGCGAAGGACTCAAAGTGACATTTAATAATGCCAAAAACATCTTACCTTTCAATAACCATCGCCATACCCTGGCCGCCACCAATGCACATAGTCACCAGGCCAAGGTGCAAGCCTTGCCTCTTCATCTCGTGAAGTATGGTCACCACCAGCCTGGCACCGGTACAGCCAATCGGGTGGCCCAGAGAAATCCCGCTACCGCGGACATTGGTCTTATCCAAACTGAACCCCAATTCCCTCATGCAAGCAATAGCTTGAGAGGCAAAGGCTTCGTTCAGCTCGATTACATCCAAATCATTAACATTCACACCAGCCATCTCCAAAGCTTTCTTCACCGCCGGTATTGGCCCCAACCCCATGTAAGCTGGGTCAACACCACCTGAGGCATAAGACTTCACAGCTCCCAGTGGCTCGGGCTTCAACTCATTAGCCTTATTTCTGCTCATCAAGACCACTGCTGCTGCAGCATCATTAATACCAGAGGCATTCCCGGCAGTGACTGTGCCGTCCTTTTTAAATGCCGGGGGCAGCTTCGCCATCTTTTCCAGGCTGGTATCCATCGGCCGCTCATCAGTATCGAAGACGAGGGCTTCTCCCTTCTTCTGCGGGATGACCACAGGCACTATCTCCTGTTTGAATATGCCTTGTGTTATAGCCGCTCTGGCTCGCTGATGGCTTAGAAGCCCAATCTCATCCTGTTCCTGTCGAGAAATTTTATATGTTTCAGCAATATTTTCCGCAGTCAGCCCCATGTGATAGCCATAGAATATCTCCCACAACCCGTCATAAACCATAAGGTCAATAGCCTCGCATTTAGTGTTAATATCCATTCGATATCCCCAGCGCGCCCGAGGCAGAGCATAAGGCGCATAACTCATATTCTCCATACCACCAGCAATTACTACTTCAGCCTGACCAAGCATTATAGCCTGAGCACCAAGAGCAATCGCCTTGAGCCCTGAGGCACACACTTTGTTCACAGTAAAAGCATTTGTCTCTTTAGGCAAGCCAGCATAAATAGTAGACTGCCTGGCAGTATTCTGCCCCTGTCCCCCCTGCAACACATTACCCATAATCACCTCATCAACCTGAACCTCGGCAAGGGAATCGCTCCAGTCATAATGAGCTTTTTCTAGCTCAACCAATTCGGTAGCTCTGAATGCCTCCGAAGCATAACTAAGCAGTTTTTTGCTGGTCTTGGGTCTTAGCCCAGCTCGCTTTAACGCTTCTTTGATAACCAGGGCGCCAAGATTCACCACCGGAACGTCTCGCAAAGCACCTCCAAAAGCACCAATAGCTGTTCGAACACCGCTGACGATAACGACATCTGGCATAGTTGTTTTACTCCTTATCTGGCTTAAGAATCTGTGTCATCCACTAACTTCTGGAAAAGAGCCGGGGCTAAGCTCTTAAGAAGCTCGCGACTGAAACCGTCGGGATTACCAAACAAAGGTGTGATGGAAATCTTGTTTTTCTGCAGTGCCCAGATATCAGTTCCTGAAACAGTCTGCCACTCTGACTTGCCACGCAGAATCCAGTGGTATTGTCTTTTGCCATCATGCCCCGGTTCAATCCTGTCGGCATACCTGCGTTCACCCAGCCTGGTAATCTCTATCCCCTCAAGCTTCTCTGGGGGCAGGTTAGGCAGGTTGATATTCAATAACATTCTTCGGGATAAGCCTTTATCAACGATTTCTTTGGCTATGAGCCTGGCCAGCCTGGCAGCCACATCAAAATGAAGGCTACCAAAGGCAGCTATAGAAAAAGCAAGGGCAGGAATACCATAGAAGAAGCCTTGCAAAGCAGCACCAACTGTTCCTGAAATATAGACATCGTCCCCCAGATTCGGTCCCTCATTGATACCGGAAACTATCAAATCTACGCTATCTTTCAGGACAAGTCTAAGAGCTAGAATGACGCTATCAGCAGGACTGCCCTCTACTGAGTATGCAGCCACTCCATCCAGCGGTGTCTTTATTTCAATCATTCTCAAAGGTTGACGGAGCGTCACTGAGGTGCCAGCGCCGCTTTGGTCTCTATCTGGGGCAACCACAGTTACCGTGGCTATCTCCCGCAGTTCCTTTGCCAATGCCCAAAGCCCATCAGCATATACGCCATCATCATTGCTAACCAGTATCTTCAAAGCAGTCTCCCAAAAACCATTTGAGTTTATCACATCAGACAGCAGAGGACAAACCTACTCCTATGTGGCTATATATCTTCCAAGCTTCACGTGATATAATACACACACCATGGATGGAAAGACATTGACTCGTAAAAGGCAAGAATACCAGAAACTCCTTAATTATTCTGTCAATGAAATCGTGGCTAATCTCTCTCACTTAAACGTGGAAAAAATCAGTCTCTTCGGCTCATACGCTAGAGGAAAGAGCGACCTTTTTACAGATTTAGACGTGCTCGTGATAATAGACACGGATAAACCCTTCATTGAGAGGACAGCAGAAATCCATAGCCTGCTTGCTTTACCAGTTGACGCCGATATCCTCTGCTACACCCCGGAAGAATTCCAGGGAATGAAAGACACGCCGTTTTTAAAAAGAGTCCTAGCTGATGAGGTAGTGTTATATGAGAAAAAACCCGATTGAGGAAGGGAAAAGGTGGCTGGAACAGGCATCAGAGGACTTAAAATGGTCTAGAGACTTAGCAGAGCGAGGTGGCTATCACATTAGCTGCTTCTTAGCGCAACAGGTTGGGGAAAAGGCTTTGAAAGCCTTCCTTTACGCTAAAGGAGAGGAGCTTGTCATCGGGCACTCAGTAGAAAGACTATGTGCTTCAGCCGCCGAATTTGACAAGGAATTCACAGAAAAAATAAAGACGTGGGCCATACTTGACGGATACTATGTAACTACAAGGTATCCCAATAGCCTGCCTGATAGCATCCCAGCCAGAGTCTATACATCACAGGCTGCCACCCAAGCTGCCAACATGGCTGAAGACATTGTTAAGTTTGTCAACCACAAAATATCTAAATCTCAATCTGAATCTGAATAATGTATTGCCTTGATTCCCTTCCTGATATAAAATTAGGTCGAAGTTAGTCATCTTTTATGAGCAGCTTATGAAAGCTTTGGTATTATCTGGTGGTAAGGGCACCAGGCTGAAGCCCCTGACCAATACTATGGCTAAGCAGCTTCTTCCTGTGGCCAACAAACCAATTTTGTTCTACGTCCTCGACCAAGTCATGGAGGCTGGCATCACCGACATCGGCATTATTATCTCCCCGGAAACGGGCGAATGGGTTAAACAGGCTGTAGGAAATGGCTCAAGGTGGAATACTGAAATCACCTATATCAGGCAAGATGAACCTCTTGGTCTAGCTCATGCCGTGAAGACAGCCAAAGATTTCCTTGATGATTCTCCCTTCCTTATGTTCCTGGGCGACAACCTGATTCACGGCGGTGTTAAGAGTTTTGTTGACGAGTTCCGTAAACACAAACCTGATGCCCTTGTCCTGTTAAAGGAAGTTGCCGACCCCCGCCTTTTCGGTGTTGCCGAGCTTGACAAGTCAGGAAAAATAGTCCGCCTGGTTGAGAAACCGAAAGAGCCAAAGAGCAACCTGGCACTGGTGGGGGTTTACCTGTTTACCCCAGAGATACACCGGGCGATAGACCAGATAAAACCTTCCTGGCGCGGCGAGCTTGAGATAACCGATGCCATCCAAAAACTGTTCGATATGGGCAATGACATTCGAAGCCACATCCTTCAGGGCTGGTGGCTCGACACTGGAAAGAAAGATGACCTGCTTGAAGCCAACCGAGTAGTTCTTGATGACTTGTTGCAGCGGAGTATTAGAGGTGAAGTTGACTCTAAAAGTCAGCTACATGGTAGAGTTGAAATTGGAGAAGGGACAAAAGTGGAAAATAGTATTATCCGGGGTCCCGTGTCTATTGCTGAAAAATGTCTTATCAAGGACTCCCATATCAGCCCCTTCACCAGTATAGCTTCTGGGTCTAGAATAGAATGCTCGTACATAGAACATTCCGTTATCTTAGATGATTGCCGGGTTTGCAACATCGAGCGCCTGTCAGATAGCATTATTGGCAGAAACACAGAGGTAATAAAACATGAAGGTGGCATTAGAGCAGTGCAATTATTTATCGGCGATGATGCCCGGGTGGAACTATGAGCAGCCATGAGCCTGAGCCACACAAAGGCAATCGAAAGGAGATAAACGAATGCTGAAAGAATATCCCTTAGAAGGTGTCAGAACCCGTGAGATTAACTTAATACCTGATGAGCGGGGGTTCTTTGCCGAAGCCTTAAGACAGGACTGGAGCGACTTTATTGACGAATGGGCAACCCAGGTCAATTTGAGCTACAACTACCCAGGTATGGTCAGAGCCTGGCACAGGCATTCTCGTGGTCAGGTTGATTATTTCCTGGTAATAAAAGGTGCTATGAAAATCTGCGCCTATGATATAGCCACCAAGAGGTTTGCTGAAGTAATCGGCAGTGGAGACAAGCCAACACTAATCAGAATACCGGGGCATTACCTGCATGGGACAAAGACCGTCAGCAGTGAACCATCATTGACCGTCTACTTTGTCACCAGGCTTTACGACTACAAGAACCCTGACGAAGAGAGGGTGCCCTGGAATTCCCCTGATATCGTCCCCTCGGAGATAAACGGCAACAAAAACGACCCCCGTGTGGGCAAGCCTTGGGACTGGTTCTTCCCGCCGCACAAATAGAATATAAGGAGGAGTCTCTTGAGTAAAAATGTTTTGGTTACTGGTGGCTGCGGCTATATCGGCAGTGTCCTTGTTCCTATTTTGCTGCAACGTGGCTACAAGGTGCGAGTTTTCGACAAGCTTTACTTCGGCGAAGACCCCCTTAGGAACGTCCACGATAAAATAGAACTAATCCCTGGCGATGTTAGAAATTTCGATTCATCGATTTTGGACGGGATTGAGGGAGTCATCCATCTGGGCTCTCTCAGCAATGACCCCACTGCTGCCTTTGACCCCCAGGCTAACCGCACCATCAATTATGAAGGAACCATGAAACTGGCTAAAGCTTGCAAAGAACGAGGCATTGAGAAGTTTACCTTTGCCTCTACATGTGCTGTCTATGGTTTCCACCTTGAGGGTATAGCCGATGAGAGCTTCCCTGCTATTCCGCAAAGTGACTACGCCAAATCTAAGCTTGATGTGGACATAGACCTGCCAAAGATGGCTGACAAAAGCTTCTGCCCGGTTATTTTCCGCCAGGCCACGGTTTTCGGATTCTCACCCAGGATGCGATGGGATATAGTCATCAATGCCTTTGTCATGCATGCCTTCAAGACCGGCAGATTAGACGTCTGGTTTGGTGGCGAAGCCTGGCGCCCCGTGGTTCACGTGAGAGATACTGCCGAGGCACATATTTGCGGTCTTGAGGCTGAACCAGACAAGGTGCGGGGTGAAATCTTCAACTTGGTATACAAGAACTACCGCATCCTAGAGCTGGCACATCGAGTAAGGAAAGCGCTGGCCGGCATGGGTATCAATGTTGATGTAGATGTAAATTACGACCAGGTGGACAACCGAAGCTACAGAACTAACGGTGAAAAAATAACCAAGGTGCTGGGATTCACTCCCAAAGTTTCGGTCGAGGAAGGAGTGAAAGAGATTGTGGATGCGCTCCGAAGCGGGCAATACCGTGATTTTGACCACCCCATCTACTACAACATGCGCTGGATGAAGCTCCTCGTCGAGGTCGAAGATAGATTGAAAAAGACCGGCAAAGTTCTTTAGGATGCTTGCATGAAAGTGGCAGTAATCGGTGCTAGTGGTCAGTTGGGTAGCGACCTCTGCAAACAACTGGACGCGGCTGACCTTGTGTCCTTGACCCACTCAAACATCGAAATCACCAGTTTGGATTCGGTTAGAGACAGTTTTCAAAAATATAGACCTGACATCATCATTAATACTGCAGCATTTCACCGGGTTGATGATTGTGAGGCAGACCCTGATAAGACCTTCCGGGTAAACGCCTTGGGTGCACGGAATGTAGCTGTGGTAGCACAGAAGCTCGGAGCTAAGCTGGTGCATCTCAGCACTGACTACATCTTCGGTGGCGAGGATGAGCCACGGACTATCCCTTATACTGAATTTGATACTCCCGTTCCACCTAATGTCTATGGCAGGGCCAAGTTGGCTGGCGAAGATTTTGTTCGCCACCTGTGCCCCAGACACTTCATTGTCAGAGTCTCCGGCCTTTTCGGCGTCGCCGGCTCCAGCGGCAAAGGCGGTAACTTCGTCGAGACCATGCTGAAACTAGCCAAGGAACGAGATGAACTCAGGGTGGTTAACGACCAGGTTTTTTCCCCCACCTACACTAAAGATTTAGCCGGGAAAATAGCCCAGCTCATCACCACCGAATACTACGGTATATTCCACATCACCAACAGAGGCTCCTGCTCCTGGTACGAGTTCACTAAAGAAATCCTGAGACTGGCAGGCTTAAAGACCCCTGTCACTCCCATAACCTCAGACCAGTTTCCACAGAAAGCAAAAAGGCCCAATTACTCGGTGTTGGATAACTATCACCTGCGGCTCCTGGGCATGGACGACATGAGGCCGTGGCAAGAAGCACTAAAAGATTACCTGATAGAAAAAGGTCATATCATTTGAAATTGGCCAACAAATGTAGTGCGTCCCGATAAATCGGGATAGCCTCGCCAATGTAAAACATGTAGCCGCGGGACTTTCGGCCCCGATGAAATCGGGGAGCCTCACACAAAACCCCACGCCGGGCGACCCTAAATCCCGACTGGTCGGGATAAAGGGTCGCACTACATGTATGGGGCAAATCGAAAATGTAGCTGCGGGGCTTTAGCCCCGCCAGGGGTGGTCAGGAAAACAGTCACCACTAAAAGGAATAAATGAAAATCACTGAAATAATCATCATCGGTGCTGGCGTCATCGGTTGCAGCATTGCCTATCACCTGGCAAAAATGGGCTGCCACGATGTTATCATCCTAGAGAGGGACTATATCGGCTCAGGTTCCACCGAGAAATGCGCCGGCGGCATCAGGCAGCAGTTCTCTACAGAGACCAACGTTAAACTTTCCATAGAGAGCGTCAGATTCTTTGAGCGTTTTGAGGCGGAAATCAGTCACCACGCTGATTTCCGCCAGAACGGCTACCTGATGCTGGCAACCACCGAAGATGAGCTTGAGAGCTTCCGGCAGAACATAGCCTTACAGCGTCGGCTTGGAGCTGAAGTCCAGCTACTCTCACCACAGGAAGCAAAAGAAATTGTCCCCCGGCTTAATATCGGGGATGTTCTCGGTGCCGCCTATTGTCCTACTGATGGCTATGCCGACCCCTATTCTGTAGTCCAGGGCTTCGCCTCTGCAGCCAGGGAATTGAGGACGAAGATATACCAGGAAACAGAAGTCACCGATATTAAAAAAACTGGTCAAGTTTGGGAGGTATTAACTAAAAAGGGAGGATTTCAATCGCCTATTGTAGTCATTGCTTCTGGCGCCTGGTCTGGCAAAATCGGTAAAATGGTTGGCTTAGATATACCGGTTCACCCTTCAAGGCGTCACATTTTTGTCACCGCTCCTCTGGATGCCATCCGGAAGGACAACCCGATGGTTGTTGACTTCCACAACGGCTTCTGGTTCAGGAGAGAAGGCCCCGGACTCATTTTCGGCATGAGAAACCCTGATGAGCCTGAGGGCTTCGATACTTCGGTGGACTGGAGCTTTCTACCTAATCTGGCAGAAATAGCCTCTCATCGCTTGCCTTTTCTCAAAGACATCGGCGTAGTTAGAGCCCAGGCCGGACTTCACGAAGATACACCAGACGCCAATGCTATCATCGGTAAAGTTCCAGAAATGGATGGCTTATATCTCGCCTGTGGTTTCAGCGGTCATGGTTTCATGCACTCACCGGCGGTGGGCAGGATAGTAGCCGGGCTTGTCCTGGAGAAGTCGCCTACACCAGAGCTTTTGCCTTTCACGCTAGAAAGATTTAAACTCAAGACATATCAAAAAGAACGATACTTCATCTAGTTACCCATGCAGTCGTTGGCCTTCAGCCCACCCTTCCCTACTGTCATTGCCAGGCTTTTTCTCCTCCGTCATGCGAGTCCTTCCGCGGAAGGAGGAAGGACGTGGCACTCTCAACCCTCAGGCGACCTTAAAAGGTCGCAACTACATATGACTACATATGCTAGTGAGCATGCCAAACATATAGTCGCAGGGATTTAGCCCCACTATGGTGAATGAACGTTCCATAAGGTATCCCATAAATACGTTGTGTGCCACTAATGTACCGGACAGGTACACGCTAGGCTGTATTCTAATAACCCGCGAAGGGCAGAGTTCCACGGGCTTTGCCCGTGGGTGAATGAAAAGCGGCGACATAAGGTAAAATAGATGCGTGGAGACGAAGTTATCTGGACACAGCGTTTATCGTACAGAGTACCATATTGTGTGGGTACCGAAATATCGTCGCCGTATCCTGAATCCTGATGTAAAGGGGTATATAAGCAAACTTTTCCCCAAGGTATTGAGGAGCATACCGGGGTGCGAGATAATTGAACAGAGCGGTGTCTACTACTAAATGCCCACTTGGGCAATTTGATAAAAGGTCTTACCTCATTCTCCGCACAGAAGGGGAAATGCGGGTTCAAGGCTGTCCACCATCACGCTTGTCCCAGTTCATCGTTCTCCGGGCGTCACCCCCAACCTATCAAATGTGTATTTCTCCTCAACAGGAATGCCCGCCAGGCGCTTGGCGATATTCTTTGTCCTTTCTATATCGTAGCTACTCATTATGGCAATCTGCTCCATTCTAGGAGAGCCACCACCATGAACGCCAGCATACTGCATGACGCCAGCAAGCTCCGAGCACGATATAGCTTGTACCCAGCGGAAAGCACGGTGTATATTCTCAATCGACACATTTGGGTTCCGCATCATATACTTCTCTATAAGTGGGCGTGTCGCTGGATTCAACCAGTCACCTTCACGTGGTAAAGTTGCCGGCATCCCTCCAGCAATGTCTGCCAAAATGTCAAACTCATGGTAGATATTTATACCGGCATGCCTGCGGCTGACATTACAGTAAAGGATATCCGGAATATAGGTTCCTGAACCTGACCTTTGAGCATTAATGGCGGCTGCAATGCCCGTCCCGTAGCACAGTTCGGAGGTGCAGATCAACTCGACTAACTTTTCCCTGACATGCGCTTCCCTTTCTATTCCATTACATTCAGCCATTAAAGCAGTGGCACCTGTAAGCACATCTGTCATAGCTGGTTTACAGCCGGTATAGCTATGGCGATGGTAGAGAGCAAACAAAAGCCCTAGCCTGCCACCAAGTTCATATTCACCATTCAAGAACACCCTTTCCCAGGGGACAAACACGTTATCGAAAATCGTCATGGAGTCAGCAGAACCGTAAGGCCCTGGCATCCCCAGCTTCTTAGAGGTCTCATAACAACCGGCGCTGACAATTTGCTTTACACCCTCGTCATCGGCAGGCACGGCGCAGGAGATTGCCCAAGCTCCCTCTTCCTTGGTCAGTCGCCTTGTAGGTAGCACCATAATCCACTCCACGCAGGGAGCAACCGAATTGTGCACCTTAGCACCCCTGATAACGACCCCATCACTTTTCGTTTCCACCACGCGAAGGTAAAGGTCAGGATCCAGCTGCTCATGGGGTCTCCATGGACGATTTCCTTTGACATCCGTCTGAGCGCAGCAGCCGGTGCGGTCATTTTCCTGGAAGTCTCTGAGCCAATTTTCAAATCGCTTGTGATACTCAGTCCCATGAGCTTGGTCAGCCTCCCAACTGACTACGGAAATGGCATTGGTAGCATCGATTCCCATGCACCTGGCGATGCATGGGGTGACCTGCTGACAGGTTAGCCTGGTCATGCGCTGTTTTGCCAGCAAATCAGCAACGCTTCGGTGAACATTGCAGAACCGGTTTATTTTCTTGCCTGTCAGGTGGGATTTAACCGTGAGTATATCCTCATACTCCTTAAACTCTGGGTCGGTCACGATATCATAGGTCTTGGCCAGGACATTGACCGTACCTTCCAACCTAGGGTGGTCTCGGTCTACAAGTTCGCCATTCATATAGACATTCCGTCTCATCTTGCTCAGTCTTTTGCGATATTCACTTGATGTAATCATCATAACCTCCTGTATACAAGTCAACGTTCCTTCTTGGCTATACCACGGCTTGTTGCCTTCTCATTACTATATACCCTCCTTTTATATTAGCCTTCTTTTAGAAGCGCTTGCAGTCACAATGCTGATAATGCCGTTCCCCCACCGATGATCATTACATCCCCTGTAATGAAAGAGGCTGCGTCTGTACATAGCCATACTACAGCTTCAGCGACTTCTTCAGGCCTGCCTAATCGTCCTAGAGGCACCTCTGCTACTTGGCCTTTAGCTACATCCGGACGTTCTTTCAACATTGGCCCCAACATTTCCGTTTGGATCCAGCCTGGACAAACCGCATTAATCCGGATTCTGTTCTTCGCGTAATCCAGTGCAGCCGATTTTGTCAGACCTATAACACCATGCTTGCTGGCACTATAGACTGCTACCCTATAGCCCCCATCCACCCCAAACGTGGAAGAGCAATTAACGATGACCCCACCACCCTGCTTAAGCATCTGCGTTATCTCATACTTCATGCATAGCCACACTCCCTTGAGATTGGTATTGATTATGCGGTTCCAATTTTCTTCTGTTTCTTTAGCCAGCCGGGCACCTGTTGTCCCTACGCCAGCGTTATTGAAGGCGCAATCTAATCTGCCGTAGTTCTCGACAGTTTCCCTAACTAATGCCTCAACTTCGGCCGCATTCAAAACATCGGTCTTAATGAAGACAGCTTCGCCACCAGATTGTTGGACCATCTGCACCGTTTTATTGCCACGGTCAACATTGCGACCTGCGACGACAACCTTTGCGCCCTCTCGAGCAAACACAAGCGCTGTAGCCCGTCCAATCCCAGAGCTTCCGCCAGTTACCAAGGCGACTTTGCCTTCAAGCTTTTTCATCTATATGCCTCCTTGGCTCACATTCATTCTCTATTGCAGGCTATAGCTGCAAACAAAGCTATACACAAGCCTACAGTTCACTTAGTTCATTTCACAATAGCAATCAAAAAACAAGACATCAAAAATTGAAGAGACTAAACGATGTATCCACCCCACAAAGCTAGAGAAAAAGCATCTCAGTTAACTGAAAGCTTTATTGCAGAAGTGAACCAATATCAACATGTCGTAAAGTTGTTCGTCTTTCGTATAACTATGGACCTATCCCTGCAAAACTTCCCAGCAAGGTTTAAACTTCCAAAGCATGCTCCCCTTTGACAAACCTTAACACGTCCTCTTTGGTCTTAGGCAAAATCAGGGTTATGAAGCCCCTAAACTTTAACTTTCCCTTCTGGTCGTATAGCTCCGACTGGTACCTCATATAGTATTTTCCCCTTTTTATCCATTTGTCGTAGCCCTTTGTTTTAAGGGTAAGAATATCACCTACTCGAATTGGGTCATACCATTCAAGTATCTGGCCAGGATTTCGTGAGCCAGGAGTTCGAATCCAGCTGCCATGACCTTTGCGCAAAAGGAAGAAAAGGACCTGAGTGGTGAACAAAGGGTGGTCAACCAATCCATCATGACCGCATTTTTTGGCATATGCCTCATCGTAGAAAATAGGGTTGTCATCAGGCACCCCTTCTGCATAAGCCATCATATCTTCGGCCTTCACTTCAAACTTGATAGGCACCTCGGTTTCTTTGCCTATTTCTATCTTATCCCAAAATTCATAGTCCTTTACCTCCTTGGCCTTGAGGAAATCGGAGCCGAACTCTTTATGTTTTTGCGTCTTGTGATACTTCGCCATTTCTTCTAGATAATCCATTTTTTATACCTCCTTGCTTAATTTCGCTCACAACTTGGGCTCTGGATTCTTGCCAACTCCCTGTTCCCTGGCTAGTCTTCGTATTCGCCTGTTTCGCCTAGCCAAAGGCAGAGCTGCTCTTCATGTTCATTGTCCATCAGGATATTGTGCCCATATCAAATATTATTCCTCACTCCCAACGGTAAACTGCGATGTATCCCAATCCTCCGCTTCACGGTAGACATATAAGGAGATAACAATATTGCACCGGAAACAGTCCCACTAAGGCAGGTAAACTTGTGCGATGCCGGTGCCCACTAGTTCCCCATCTTGGTTTTTCGCCCACACGTCGAGCGTAACAAAGTTCCCTCCTCCTCCCTTGCCAACAGGATGCTTTTCAGTCACTGCGGCACCGTAGGTACAGGTGGAACCTACAGGCACAGGCTTAATGAGTTTAACCTCCATCCTCTTCATCCTACCGCCGACGGGATATGCCCAATTAGTGATAACTTTGCACATAAGGGACATAGTCTGATTACCATGCTGTACTGGAACGGGTAAGCCAAACACTTGAGCTGTCTTACACCACTCAGGGTTTGTGTGAACCGGATTATAATCAAGTGAACCTACAGCATGTTTCCAGATCGTCTCTTGATCTATATGTTCCTTAACCTCAGGTAACACATCGCCGCAGTTCACCGATTCAAAGGTTAATTTGTTTGCCATTTTCTTTATACCTCCTGCTTCAGTTCGATTACTGACCTTCCTAATGAAACTCCGAGTGAGATTCATGCTTCCAAGGCGTGCTCGCCTCTTACAAATCTTAGCACGTCCTCTTTGGTCTTAGGTAAAATTAGGGTCCCGTAACTTCTACTCTTTAGCTTGCCGTTTTGATCATACAGTTCATTTAGATACCTCATGTAGTATTTTCCCCTTTTTATCCATTTGTCATAGCCCCTCTGCTTCATGGTAAGAACATCTCCTACTCGAATTGGGTCATACCATTCAATAATCTGGCCAGGATTTCGTGAGCCTGGGGTTCGGATCCAGCTGCCATGACCTTTGCGCAAAACGAAAAAGGCAACCTGCGTACCAAAGAGGGGATGGGCGACCAATCCATCATGGCCGCATTTTTTGGCATATGCCTCGTCATAAAAAATAGGGTTGTCATCAGGCACCCCTTCTGCATAAGCCATCATATCTTCGGCCTTCACTTCAAACTTGATAGGCACCTCGGTTTCTTTGCCTATTTCTATCTTATCCCAAAATTCATAGTCCTTTACCTCCTTGGCCTTGAGGAAATCGGAGCCGAACTCTTTATGTTTTTGCGTCTTGTGATACTTCGCCATTTCTTCTAGATAACCCATTTTTTATACCTCCTTGTAATTTTGGCTCACAAATTTCACTCTGAATCTCTGGCTAGAGGTTCCTTTCCGTGGCTGACCAATTACTCGGGAGACAACTATCTATCCTGTCCTACGCTAGCCATCTCTTCCTTCGCTTATAATGCTTTACCTCGCGAAAACTCTTCTTCTCACCTATCTCGCTCAACCCGAGGTAGAATTCCTTTATATCCTCATTATCCACTAGAACACTGGCTGGACCATCAAGAACTATCCTCCCATTCTCCATAACATAACCATATTCAGCAAGCCCTAATGCTGCCCTTGCGTTCTGCTCTACTAATAGGATCGCAGTTTTATCCTCCTTGTTAATTCTCTTTATGATTACAAAAATTTCCTTTACCATGAGTGGGGAGAGTCCTAGTGAAGGCTCATCTAGAAGCAGAAGTTTGGGATGTGCCATTAAAGCTCGCCCGATTACTAACATTTGACTCTCCCCACCAGATAGGTAGCCACTTGTGCTGTTCCTGAGCATCTTAAGCTTGGGGAAGTAATTGTAAACCACATCGAGGTCTCTTTTTGTGTTACTTCCCCTTTTGTAGACACTGCCCCCAACGCGTAGGTTCTCCTCGACAGTCAGGTGTTCAAGCAGTTGTCGCCCTTCAACAACCTGAATAATTCCCATTTTAGCCGTATGTTCAGGATTTAGCTTCTCTATCCTACGCCCGTCAAACTCAATACTTCCTCTACTTACCTCTCCCTCCTCAGTACCAAGCAGGCCAGAGATAGCTTTGAGGGTAGTGCTCTTGCCGGCACCGTTGGCACCAAGGAGTGCAACGATAGTGTCATCCCCAACCTCTAGGGAAATCCCCCTCAGCACCAAAATGACACTAATGTAAGTAACCTCAACGTTACTCAGTTTCAGCACTTCTCACCTGTACCAATCGGCGATTACTTAAAAGGCTTGCCATGCTCATCAAGCCACTTGAAAACCCAAGGCAGCGTTTCAATGTCCTGCAAAAAATCGGTCGTTCCATCTTTGTATAGCCGGAACAAATAGCCAAACTGGCCGCGGGGGTCATCCTTGCTAAAGCTTATCGTGGGACATAAGCCGGTCTCAAAGTTCTTGATCTCGGGATAGCCATACAGTCCAACTGCTTCGCTTGTTAGTCTATCCCAACCTACTTTCTCTGCTGCTTTCTTTATCGCCTCGGCCATAATCATCCCCATAGAGAATCCGGCGATGCTTGGCGCAAGACGCTCTTTGGGTACATTGTAATACTCCATATACTTATCGGTCATTAGCGTGTAGAATTCGTAACCAGGCTTGCCGTAGTACCGGAAATCCCACCCAGAAACCTGAGCGACTACGATGCCATCCCAGTTCTCGGGACGCATTGCCGCCATCATATCTTTATCGAAACCATAGGAATAGAATAGCTCAAAATCTCCGCCTTTTGCTTTGGGTCCGAGCTTTATTCCCATTCCCCGCAACTCGTCCAGGACTATTATTAACTGCGAAACAACTAAAGTGGTAAAGACGAAGTCCGGCTTAGCCTTGGTAACCCTAAGTAACTGATCCATAGCACTGGTCAAGCCTCTATATGGGACAAGTTCGGTAGCTACCACCTCCATTCCCATGTTTTCCAAATATGGTGGACAGAAAAGTGGGAATCTACCACCGGGATAATCACCGAGCAGCAAGGCTACCTTGGGCTTTCTGGCCTCTTTCCAATTCTTCATAGCCCATGCCGCATAGCCACCAAAGAGGTCACTGGTATTGATACCACCGAAAATCCACCCTGTAGGTGGATAAAGAAAGGCATCAGACCCACCAATGCTGGCATAAACGGGCATCTTGTCCTCTTTGAAGTTTTCATACAGGCTGTCAAAGAAAGGACTCTGGCCCTGTGCTTCCATGGTAAGGACTTCGCTCTTGTACTGCTCGTATCCGGCACGCATTTTCTTGATATCATAGGCGGTATCAATCTCAATTATCTTTATAGGTACGCCGTCAATGCCTCCCTTTGTCTCATTGAGCCACCGCCAGTAGGTTACATAACCCACATGACCTGGATATGACATAGCACGGATGGGCCCCGTCATATCGACAAAAGCCGCAATACCTACACTTGCCGGTTTGACAACCTTACCGGGAGGTGCAGGAGGTGTCTCCTTCGGTGCACAACCAATCAACACAGGTAACGCTAACAGTAACAGGCTTATTACAACACCAAAAACAATGCTGGTTCTTTTTATCACGTCTTACCTCCTTTGTTATTCTTTGTCATTGCTTTTTGCTATACGTTTCCTTTTCTTTCTATGCGCATCACCCCCTCAAAAAATTCAATATGCGAATGGCCATAAGCGATAGGAAGTCTTAAAAATTTGCCATCTGTGAGCTAAACCCCTTGGCTCCCAGACGAGGAATACAATGATGACCAAAGCAAAGGCAAACATAGCTATTGAAGATATTTGTGCCGCTGTCAATACAGGAAGCACTGAAATCATTGCTGGTGTAAACCGGAGTACTAACTGATCTAGGAGAGTAATAAACAGTGTACCTAATATAGGGCCAAGGGTAGTACCCATGCCACCAACAATCATCATGCCCACAAACCATATGGACTGCATGAAGCTAAAATCAGTCGTGGTAAAAGCTCGCTGGTAATGGGCCCATAATGAACCAGCCACGCCAGCATAAAAAGAACAAATAGCGAAGGCTAGAACTTTTGTACGAAAAATATTGATTCCCATTACCTCAGCCGCTATGTCATTGTCTCTAACTGCAACGAAGTTCCTCCCCACCCTTGTTCGAGTTAAATTCTTGGCAAAAAATGTCATCAATGCAGTGATACCAGCAATGAGATAAAAGAGTTTTAGCTGGGTATTAAATGTTATGCCCCACAATTTGGGGGCCGAGGTGCGCAGAGCCCACTGTCCCCCTGTTAGAGACTGGAGAGGAGTCTCAATGACGTAGATGATAATGAACTGGGCTGCAAGTGTGACCAGGGCCAGATAAAGCCCCTTAACCCGCACTGAAGGCATGCCAAAGAGTATCCCAACAAGCGTCGCCATAATACCAGCCGCGGGCAAGCAAAGCCAAAATGAAAGCCCGAAATGATTCATAAGCAGCCCAGAGCTATAGGCCCCGACTGCCATGAAAGCAGCCTGCCCAAAGTTTATCTGCCCACAGTAACCCGTTACTATATTGAGACCCAGCACAGCAATCATCACAATTAACATGATATTAATAACAGTTAGAATGTGTGAGCTCAAAATAAGCGGCAGTATGGCTAGAACCATAAACAATGCTGCTATCATTGCCCAGTGAGTTCTAGTGCGAAGAACAGCGAAGACTTGCTCATATCTGGTGTTAAAGGTGCCGCAAGGTAAACTCATTCCTATATCCTTTCTATCCTTTCCAAACCGAAGAGGCCATAAGGCTTGATTACTATTGCTAACACCAATACAATATACGGAAAAGCCTCCTTTATCCCATAGCCAATATAACCCCCAGCCAAGGTCTCGAGAACCCCCACTATCAGGCAGCCGATTATGGCACCATGAATCGAATCCATACCACCGAGTATAGCTCCACCTATAGCTTTGAGACCGTAGTCAACTAGACCATAGTCAGCACCCCTGATCTGCGAGGAAAGAATTCCTCCGCATGTACCAATGATGGTTGCCATGGCCCAGACCAGGGCGATAATAGCGCTTACACTTATTCCCATGCTCCGCACTATCTGGTGTCCTTCAGCGACAGCTCTCATGTTAAGGCCTACTCTGCTGAATTGGAAGAAGATGACAAAGGCAGCCGTAATACCCCCGCCTATTATGAATGACCACAAGAGATTCGACGTAATTACTATACCACCGATGCTCATTGTTTTTGAGGGTAAGAAATAAGGGGTTGGCATAACTGCAAATTCACCCCAGATGGAGGTCACGATGGCACCGAAAAAAATATAGAGAGCGAGAGTCACCATTACTATTGACAAGTGTGGTTGACCGAGCATGGGGCGCAATGGGAACCGTTCCAAACTGTAACCCACTATGCCCATTATCAAGATACTTGCCACGATTGCAAGCCATATGGGCAAACCCAACTGTGCTGCCAGAGAAGAAAACAAATAACCACCAAGCAGTATAAGGGCACCTTGGGCAAGATTTAGAATACCAGTCGTTTTGTAAATAAGGACAAAACCCAATGCCGCCAGACCATATACAGCCCCTGCACTCAAACCACTTAAAACACATTGAAGAAAGAAGACCATGTTTCTCCTTATTCACAACTCCTTACCCTAACCACGGTTCTAGTCACCCCTTTTCTGCCATCCTGGTAGGTCACTGATGCCTCTACGGCAATCTCCTCCTTGCCACCATAGATAGCATCCACTATGGACTTGTACCGTTGCTCAATAAAACTCCGTCTCAGCTTCTGCGTCCTAGTCAACTCTGCTTCATCTGGGTCAAACTCCTTATGTAGTAAAACGTATTTCTTTATCCTGGTCGATGCTGGGAGGTTCTTATTAACCCTGTCCACATCCTTCCTAATCAGACCAGCGACGTCCTCCTTTTGAGACAAGTCAGCATAGGTCGTATAGGACACATGATTTTTCTCCGCCCACCTGCCAACGTTATCGTATTTGATAGTAATTATAGATGCAACGAAGTGCCTGTTATCTCCAAGAACAATTGCATCTTTCAGATAGGGGCTGTATCTTAATCGCCCTTCAATGTAGCCAGGAGCATAGCTTTCACCGCTGGCCATGTGGGCAAGGTCAGTAACCCTATCAAGGTAAACGACATGACCATCATCAGCAATATGTGCAGCATCGCCAGTGTGGAACCACCCATCTTTTATCGAAGCCTGGGTTTTCTCTGGGTCTTTATAGTAGCCCCTGAACATACTCTCGCTTCTAACTAGAAGCTCGCCAGCATGACTAACACGTGCCTCTACACCAGGAACTAGTGTGCCAACCGTGTCATCCTTGATATCATCCGTATCGTGACCGCTAATGTATCCAGCTTCGGTGCCGGCATATATCTGTCTCAGTGAAATGCCCAGAGAACGCCAGAACCTGAACGTGTCCGGGCTCATTGCAGCACTTCCGGTAGTAGCAACCCGCGCATTCAATAGGCCATGCCTGTCTTTGAGTTGCCTAAACAAGGTTACTTCGGCAAGCCAGATGAGTAAACGCCAGAGTAGATTTGGTCTCTGCTTGGCGTAGCTAAAATCAGCTCGCTTGAATCCCACCGGAAGGAACAAGCGGTAAAAAAGCCGCTTAAGAAAGCCAGCATCCATTACCCTCATCTCTGTCATAGCAACCATAGCCTCCCAATTCCTCGGCACATTCGCAATTAGCTGAGGACCTACTTCTCTAGTATCACGAACAAGGGTTTCAACTTCCTCAGGGTAATTCAGCGTAGCTCCGGTCAACAGGCATGGTATCGTAGCGACGAAGGTCGACCCAATAAAAGCTGAGGATGCCACTGACAATAAGTTGTAATCAGGCCTAACGCCGCACTTGTAGACAGTTCCTTCGCCGAACTTTATCAGATTTCTATGGCTCATCATGGCTCCTTTTGGTAAGCCGCTAGTTCCCGATGTATAATACAAGGCACAAAAATCCTCAGGCTCAATCGAGGCTACGCTATCTTCAAATGCCGTAGGATGTTCCTTTTCAAACTGCTCGCCCATTTCTATGAGTTCATCATAGCTCATCAAAAGGGGGTCATCGTAATGAGCCAGCCCCTTCGGGTCCCAATATATAACCTTCTTGAGTCCAGGTAACTCATTCTTGAGCTGGATGAATTTATCACACTGCTCCTGGTCGTTAGCAATAGCGAACTTAGAGTCAGAGTGCTCAGCAATATATTTTAGCTCGGAGGGAATCGAATCAGGATATGCTCCAGCAGTTAGCCCCCCTGCTGATTGAACAGCAAAAATACCCCATTCCAACTCGGGCTCATTGTCTCCAACAAAAGTCACCCTTTCCCCCTTCCCCAAACCTAGAGCCATGAAGCCAAGGGACAGATACTTAACCTTCTTATAAACATCGCCCCAAGTGTATTCCTGCCAGATTCCGCGGTCCTTTTTACGCATAGCCACCTTATCTGGCCATCTCTGAGCGTTTCCAATTAAGAGGCCGGGGATAATATAAACTGGTTTATCAGTATTCATTATAGATAGTCACCCCGAAAAAACCCGTAATCTCAATATCAAAATACTTCCTCCCCAAGGTAGACCTTGATTACCGCAGGGTTGACCTTGATTTCACTAGGAGTACCCTCAGCTATTACATGACCAAAATCAAGTACAACTATCCTGTCAGCTAAGCTCATAACCACCCCCATATCGTGCTCAATAAGGGCAATAGTATCGACCCCGTCCCTCAAGGTCGGTGTGTCGGGATACATGTTCCCCTGTCCCTCGTATATATCAATGATAAACCGGCAGAGGTCTTCCTTCTCTTCCAGATTCATACCCGCCATTGGTTCGTCCAGCAAAAGCACTTTCGGTTCTAGAGCAAGGGCTCTACCCAACTCAACCCTCTTTCTTAGGCCATATGGTAGCACACCTACCACAGTATCCCTTATAGATTCCATCTCAAGAAAGTCGATAATATCCTCGACTATGCGGCGATGCTCTATTTCCTCTTTGTGTGTTGGGCCAAAGTAAAGCGCATTAGCCAGGAAATTGGACTTCATGTAAGCTTGTCTGGCTGCCATCAAATTCTCTACTGTAGTTAGGCCACTATAGAGCTCAATGTTCTGAAAGGTTCTGGCCAGACCCATCTTGCCCCTCTGATGAGCTGCCTTGCTGTTTATTCTTTCACCTTCAAAGTAAATATTGCCTTCCTGTGGACGATAGAAGCCACTTATGCAGTTGAGTAACACGGTTTTGCCGGCCCCATTAGGACCGATAATGGCTAATATTTCAGTAGCGTTCTTTTTATTCAGGCTTTTCCGAAAGGGTAAGAATTGGGGCTCACCTACCTTGTGGTAGACTTTATAGTCTAAGCAACAAACCATAAGGAGGTAAGCCCTAAATGACATTAGCA
>Ga0194125_10003660_pt1 | contig 24615 bp, 20 predicted proteins | sample TA2KigC250mmetaG_FD_148626 | JGI IMG/M metagenome (GOLD analysis project Ga0194125, IMG submission 148626) | Freshwater microbial communities from Lake Tanganyika, Tanzania - TA2015034 Kigoma Deep Cast 250m | ecosystem: Environmental > Aquatic > Freshwater > Lake | place: Tanzania: Lake... | reverse complement strand
ATACCCGCCTCTCGAAACAAACATCGAAGGAGATGCCCGGCGCAGGCTTGCGATTGTGTTTGATGCCGAGCAGAGTCTCGTAAGTGGAGCGTGAGAAAGCGGTCATGCAGTTGTAGGTTGTAACACGCCCGAGCGGTATACAGCCTGGACAGTAACCGTAGTCATCTTGGCCTCCATCATGCCTGACGCGAATCATATCCTGGAAAAATTATTTAGAAAAGTGTTTACGCCTTGTTCACATTTGTGATAACATGGGGATATGTGGACAATTGATCTTGACGAATATCAGTACTTCACGAAAATTAGATCCAAGACCCGTCCTCGGGTCGCCCAGGGACGGGCTTCCGATCTTTTTCGTGATCTGAAGAGGTTACCTTTATGAGTCCCATCCGAATGTCGAAGGTAGAATCGGCGACGCGTGTCGCCCTTTCGTTCAACGAAGCCTTCAACCGCCATGACGTCGCCGGGATGATGCAACTGATGAGCAAGGATTGCGTCATCGAAGATTTCACGCCTCCCCCCAACGGCGCAGTTTACTCGGGGAAGGAAGAGGTGACCCGGTTTTGGCAGGAGTTCTTCCGCGAATTGCCCCGGGCCCACATCGCCATCGAGGAGATTTTTGGCCTGGGGCTTCGGTGCATCATGCGCTGGAGATACGACTGGGAGGATTCGGCGGGGAAAAGGGGGCGTGTCCGCGGCGTTGATATCTTCCAGGTCAAGGACGATCTCATCTGCGAAAAACTATCCTATGTCAAAAGATAATTCTATGTACCCAGGCAATTGCCCCAAATGCTCGAGTTGGCCAAACTCGACAGCTTCAGTTTCCGTTTCGTCAACCTGTTCGTGAAACCAGGTCTGATGATGAGGAATATGCACAGCCTTCCCGCCCAATGCAATGACCGGTAAAATATCCGATTTCAGCGAATTCCCCACCATGAGGAAGTTTTCCGGGGCGACGCCGTGCCTCTTCAAAATCTGGCGATAAGCCTCTGTGGTCTTGTGGCTGACGATCTCGACCGTTTCGAAATAACCCGATAAACCGGAACGCTCGACTTTGTTCTCTTGTTCGTATGGCTCCCCTTTCGTAATCAGGATCAGAGGATAACTGGCCGATAGTTTTGCCAGCGTCTCCCCAGCGTAGGGATTGATTTCTAGCTCCGAGGACAACATTTGCCTGATCAGTTCGACCAGTTCGAGCAGCGTTCCTCCGGTGATGGGCTGATCGGTCAGGCGGGCGACAGTTTCGATCAGCGAGAGGGCATAGCTTTTTATGCCGTACCCGTACAAAGGGATATTGCGAATTTCTGCCTGGTCGAGCTGTGAGAAGAATGGCTCGAGGTCGAATCCACCCCCAAGGATTTTGGCGATCTTCGGCCTGGCTCGGTGGTAGATGATTTCGTAATCCCAGAGAGTGTCGTCTGCGTCGAAACCGATAACCGTGATCATATCTCCATCTTGCCTGTCAACTCTTTCGAGTCACTCCAGAGAGCCGATCTCCTTCTCGACTGTCTCGAGAATCTCCCCCGACCTGACCAGTTCTTTCATGGCATTATGATCCGGGTACAGCGGCCGATCTTCGTCGAGGAAGGCCACATATTTGCGGATCACCCCTTTGGCGGCCTGAACGCCTTTGCCCGGCGAGAAATCGCGGAAGTCCAACGCCTGCGCCGCGCCCATGAATTCGATCCCTAATACCCCATAGGCGTTATCGAGAATTTGGCCGTTTTTGATCGCTGTATTCATCCCCATGGAGACGAAATCTTCCTGGTCGGCCGCGGCGGGGATGGATTGGATGCTGGCTGGGGTGGAGAGGATGCGTTGTTCGACGATCAGCATATCGGCGGTGTACTGGCTGAGCATCATCCCCGACATCATCCCGGCGCCCCTGGTGAGGAAAGGGGGCAGGCCGATGCTCAGGGCAGGGTTGGTCAGGCGGTTGAATCGCCGCTCGGAGAGCACGCACACCATCGTGATGGCCGCCCCGGCCATGTCCATCGGCAGGCTGACGGGCGTGCCCTGAAAATTCGCCCCCGTCAGGGTCAGTTTGTACTCCGGCAGGAAGATCGGATTGTCGCCGACGCCGTTGAGTTCGATCTCCACCTGGCGCCGGGCGTAGGCGATGGCGTCTATAGCCGCGCCGATCACCTGTGGGGTGGAGCGCATCGAGTAGGCGTCCTGCACCTTCACTTTCAACTTTCCTGTGACCAGGTCGCTCTCCGCGATGAGCCTGTTCAGGTTTTGGGCGGTCTTCACCGCGCCGTCGAAGCCGCGCACTTCATGCAGACGCACATCGTAGGGCTTCATATTTGCGAACAGGGCTTCCAGGGTCATGGCGCAGGCGATCTGGGCCTGCTTGATCCAGCGTTCCATTTCGTAGATGTGGATGGCGCTCATGGCGGTGAGCAGGTTGGAGCCATTGATGGCGGCCAATCCGTCGCGCGCTCGAAGACCTGGGATGGGAATGCCTGCGCGATCCATGGCTGCTTTTCCAGGCAAACGCTCGCCTCGATAGAAGGCCTCGCCTTCGCCCATCAACAGCAGGGCGATCTGCGACATGGGCGCAAGATCGCCGCTGGCGCCCACCGAACCTTTCTGGCAGACCACCGGCGTGACGCCTTTGTTGAGCATCTCGACCAGGGTCAGGGTGATCTCGGGCCGGCAGCCCGATATCCCATGGGCATGAACGTTGATGCGCCCAGCCATGGCCGCCCGCACGTACTCGATGGGCGTCGGTTCGCCGATCCCGGCGGCGTGATTGTAGATCAGGTAGCGCTGGAATTGCTCGACCTGCTCATCGGTCAGGACCACTTCCGAGAACTCGCCGATGCCGGTGTTGACGCCGTACATGATCTCATGCGCCACGATCTTCTCTTCCAGCATGGCGCGGCAAACCTCGATGCGTTCGAGCGCCTCGGGGTGAAGCTTCACCTTTTCGCCATGCCGGGCAATCCGCACCAACTTTTCGATGGTCAGCCCAGAGCCGTCCAGGACAACAGTCATTTTTCGCTCCTTTTCGTGATCTACTGATTATGATCTCCGCATACCGCGGAGCCGTTCGAAGAGTTCCTTCTCTTTGGCGCTCAGTCTCTTCGGCAGCAGCACATCCACTTTGACGAACAGATCGCCCTTCTTCTTGGGGTCGCTCAGGCGAGGCATGCCCAGGCCGCGCAGCCGGAAGGTCTTGCCGTTTTCGGTTTCGGGAGGGATGGTCAGCCTGACGCGCTGGTCTATGGCGGCGACTTCCACTTCGCCGCCCAGCAGCGCATCGAAAAGGCCAACTGGCACATTGATTCGCAGGTTGTCGCCATTGCGCTCGAAGAGGGGATGGGGGAGAACTTCGACTCTCAAGAACAGGTCGCCAGCCTGACCGCCCATCGCGCCGCGCTGCCCCTGGCCGCGCAGCCGTATCTTGGAGCCGGTCTTGACCCCCGGGGGAATCTGAGCCTCGATCTTGCGCCCATCTTCCCATTGCAACAGCCGCGACGCCCCTCGATGCGCTTCTTCGAGGGAGATCTCGACGGTGTGTTCGGCGTCCTGGCCGCGCTGAGGCCTGCGCACGCGCCGCTGACCGAAATCGGCGCCTGCCCCCCGCCCGAATCCGCCGAACAGGGTTTCGAAGAAGTCGGAGAAACCGCCCAGGCCGCCGATGCGCCCAAAGAGCTGTTCCAACTCCTCTAGGGTCATGGTGCGCGTGTAGCTGCCTGCGCCCTGGCTCTGCCAGGGACCCCAATTGAAGTCCTCCGGTTGGCCGCCGGCGCGCCCGAATTGCTGCCAGTGTGCGCCGAATTGATCGTACTTCTGTCGCTTGTCTGGGTCGGAGAGCACCTCGTTGGCCTCGTTGATCTCTTTGAATTTTTCCTCGGCTGCCTTTGCATGATCTCCCTTGTTCATATCGGGATGATATTTGCGAGCCAGCTTGCGGAACGCCTTCTTGATCTCGTCTTGAGAAGCGTTTTTGTCCACGCCGAGGATTTGATAATAGTCTTTGTAGTCCATGGGCATCCGGCTATGAGTATATCACTAAATTGAAAGGGCGAACCTTGCATGCAGGCTCGCCCTCGTAAAACCCGTAGGATGGGTTGTCAACCTGTCCTACGGATCGCGAACTATCTGGACGGATTGGCAACTCGTCCTAGCCCACCCCAGACTGATCCTGCCCCGGTCGGTTTCCACTTTGCGGATGATGACATCGAGCACATCGCCGACGCCAGGATTTTCCCCGCGGGGGATCTGGCTGCGGTGCAGCAGGCCATCCTGTTTGACGCCGATGTCTATGAAGACGCCGAAATCAACCACGTTGCGCACCGCGCCTTTCAAACGCATGCCGATGACCAGGTCTTCCATCTCTAGCACATCGCTGCGCAGGATCGGTTTGGGCAGATCTTCACGCGGATCGCGGCCCGGGCGGATAAGCTGTTCGACGACATCTTCCAGGGTAGGGAGGCCGGCGCCTAGCTCGGCGGCTAACTGTTCGAGGGGCAGGGTTGAGCGGAGGCCGTTCAGGGCTGATGCGCGTTCCTCGAGCGTGGCGCCCACCCCCAGGCCCGCGCGGCGCAACACCGCTTCGGCGACCGGGTAACTCTCCGGGTGGATGGCGGATGCGTCCAACGGGTTATCGCCGCCGCGGATGCGCAAAAATCCCGCCGCCTGCTCGAAAGTCTTCGGCCCCATCCCTGGCACCTCCTTCAAGGCCTGGCGGTTTGGGAAGGGACCGTGTGTGTCGCGATGCTCCACGATGCGCATAGCCATTATAGGGCCAATGCCGGAGACGTAACTCAGCAAAGCAGGCGAGGCCGTGTTGACGTCCACGCCGACCTGATTGACCACGCTCTCCACGACAATGCCCAGGGCTTTGGCCAGCGCCTTCTGGTCTACATCGTGCTGGTACATGCCAACGCCGATGGATTGGGGGTCTATCTTGACCAGCTCCGCCAGGGGATCCTGCACCCGCCGGGCGATGGAGACAGCCCCGCGCATGGAGACGTCCATCTCGGGGAGTTCGGCGCGGGCGAGCTTGCTGGCGCTGTAGACGCTGGCCCCGGCTTCGTTGACGATCAGGTAGTGCAGGGGGGTGGCGTGCAACGTGCCCAGGAGTTCCTGGATGAGTTCGGCCACAAGTCCTTCCGTCTCGCGTGAGGCCGTGCCGTTGCCGATGGCGATCAGCGTGACATGATGCTGTTCGATGAGCGACGAAAGCGTTCGTTTGGCCTTCTCGATCTGTTTCTGTGGCTCATGCGGGTAGATCGTCTCCGTGGCCAGCGGCTTGCCGATGATATTGATCACGGCGACTTTACAGCCGGTGCGGTAACCGGGGTCAATGCCCATGATGGTATGTCCGCTCAGCGGCGGCTGGTTGAGCAGGTTGCGAAGGTTGGCGGCGAAAACTTCGATGGCGTGTTCTTCGGCGATTTCGGTCAGGCTGCGGCGCACGTCCCGCTCGATGGCCGGGAGCAGCAGGCGTTGAGCGGAATCCTCGATGGCCTGATCCATTTGTGTTTTCAGAGGAGACCGCCGATCTGGTCGGAAGCGGGATTCGACCGCGCCGCGCCATTCCCGTTCGGGGACCGAGACGTCCACGCGCAATATTTTTTCGCGCTCGGCGCGGTTGATGGCCAGGATTTGGTGGGGTTGCAGGCGGTCGACGCGCAGGTCGAAATCGTAATAGGTCTCGTAGACCTTGCGAGGATCATCCGCCTCTTCGGTCTTTTGCGCCCGTTGTTGCCCCCATTGCAGGGCTTTCTGGCGGGTCTCCTGACGGATTTCCGCGTTATCGCTGATCACTTCTGCGACGATGTCCCGCGCCCCGGAAAGGGCTTCTTCGTCGCTGGAGACTTGTGAATTGATGAACGGCGCAGCCAGCTCTGCGGGAGTTTCCTGACTGACGATTTGCGCCAGGATCATGTCGGCTAACCCCTGGAGGCCTTTCTCTTTTGCAACACTGGCGCGGGTCTTCCGTTTGGGTTTGTAAGGCCGGTAGATATCTTCCAGCCCGGTAGACGTCTCGGCTTCCTGGATGGCCGCGTGCAATTCAGGGGTCAACGCGCCTTGTTCCTGGATGGTTTTGATCACAGTCTGCCGGCGTTCGTCCAGGGTGCGCAGGGCCTTCAGGTTCTCTTCGATCTGGCGAATCTGTTCCTCGTCGAGTCCGCCGGTGGCCTCTTTGCGGTAGCGGGCGATGAAAGGAACGGTGTTCTCGGCGTCGAGCAGATCAACCGTGGCGGCGACCTGCCCGGGCGTGATAGTTAATTTTGCGGCAATATTTTCGATATGGTTCATATAGGAGTTGCAGCGATTTCAATCATCCGTTCGATGGCTGAGCAGTTACACTTTCGGATTTTATTTAGCTGCTTGCGCTTTCCTGTCGTTCATGATTTGTATGAACAGGGGCGCCAGTTGAGGATCGAAGTGCATGCCAGACTCTTTCGAGATGATCTCGACCACCTCCTCATGCGTCCTGGCTTTGTGATAAGGCCGCGTAGTGGTCAGTGCATCGTAGACATCGGCCAGCGCAAGGATTCTGCCCTGGATGGGGATATCTTTCGACTTCAGGCCCTTCGGGTATCCGCTGCCATCCCACTTTTCGTGATGATACAAGATATAGGGCAGGGTGCCTCGAAGGTGGGCGATATCCTGGAGCATTTTTGCGCCGGCGATGGTGTGTTTCTTCATCAATTCCCACTCGTCGTCTGTGAAAGGGCCTGGTTTATTGAGGATCTGGCTGGGGATGACGATTTTGCCTATATCGTGAAGACGAGCGCCGAACTCCAACATGCGGATATGTTGTGCAGGCCAGTTGAGCGCTTTGGCCATCCAGAGGGAATACGTTGACACCCTCTCGACATGGCCGCGGGTGTATTTGTCTCGTCCCTCGATGGCGTTAGCCAGCACCTTGACAGTATCCAGGTAGGCTTTTCCAACCTGCGCGACCTCCACGGCTGCTGTGCGGTAGAGGCGGGCGTTGATGATCCTCACCAGATCGGCAGGCTCGATTGGCTTGGTGAGATAGTCCTCGACGCCCAATTCGCGCCCCCGCTGGATATCCTCGGAGGTGCTGTGGGAGGTCAGGAAGACGAAGGGAATCGCCGTCCATCGAGAGTTCTGCCGCACCGCCTTGTAGAATTCGATCCCATCCAACTGGGGCATGTTGATGTCCGAAAGGATGAGATCGGGTGTCTCCTTTTCGAGCAGCGCCAGGCCCTCGAGGCCATTCTTTCCTTGTCTGGTTTTATAGCCCTCCAGTTCGAGAGCTTTCGAAATCACGGTCCGAATCTGAGCGCTGTCCTCGACGACCAGGATCAAACGTTCGGTGATGGGTACATTGGATGCGTCGTTCATATTTAACAGAGATAAAAGCCACCATTTGTAGATCGCGCCCTTGAATCAATGACTGGGCCTGATTATACTTTGACTACATTGACAACATCACATTCGCTTGTTTGTCGAACTACTCACATTATGAAGCTCAACGAACTGCTCGAGTCTTTGCCGGATAATTATACCCCCGTTGACCGCGAACTGATACAGCGGGCCTACCGTGTTGCCACAAAAGCGCATGGGAACCAGAAGCGCGCTTCCGGCGAGCCATACGTGACCCATTGTGTGGCGGTGGCGAGGATTCTATCCGATATGTACGTCCCGCCGAATGTTGTTGCGGCAGGGCTATTGCATGATACGGTGGAAGATACCAAAGTCGCCATCGAGGATATCCGCAATGACTTCGGCGAGGATATCGCCAGGCTGGTTGACGCCGTCACGAAATTGACCTCTCTGCCGCGAGTCTCACGGGGGGGAGATCGAATCGAAGAGCCGGGAGTGGATGACGTTGAGGTAACCACGAAAAGTCAGGAGCAAGGTCAGGCCCTGGCCTCGGCCAGCCTGCGGAAGACCTTTCTGGCTATGGCCGACGATCCGCTCGTCGTTCTGATCAAGCTTGCCGACCGGCTGCACAATATGAAGACGTTGGGTTTCGTGCCAGCCTCGAAACAGAAGCGCATAGCCCAGGAAACCATGGATATATTCGCCCCCCTGGCAAGCCGGTTGGGTATCTGGCAGATGAAGTGGGAATTGGAAGACCTCTCCTTCCGCTACCTGGATAACGATAAATATATGGAGATTGCGGGGAAGCTGGATGAGAGGCGCTCCGAACGCGAGAAAAGATTGGAGAAGATCAAAGGGCGTCTCACGGAGGTCTTGGAGCAAGCTGACATAAAAGGCGTCTCTATCTCTGGCCGCCCAAAACACATCTATTCCATCTACCGGAAAATGAAGCGCAAGGGCGTCCCATTCGAGGAGGTCTATGATGTGCGCGGCGTGCGGATCATCGTCCCAGAAAAAGCCGATTGTTATGTCGCCCTGGGGGTGATCCATGCCTATTGGCGGCCGATCCCGGGTTCTTTCGATGATTACATTGCTGCGCCGAAGGAGAACTTCTACCGTTCGTTACACACTGCTGTCATTTTCGACGATGGCGGCACCCTGGAAGTGCAAATCCGAACCATGGAAATGCACCGGAGCGCGGAGTATGGCATTGCGGCTCACTGGCGCTACAAAGAGGGGGAAGCCGACGATCCAGATTTCGAACGCCGGATCATGTACTTGCGTCAATTGATGGATTGGCGGCAGGATGTGGATGACGCCCAAGAGTTCGTTGACGGCATGAAGTCTGATGTGTTCGGCGATCGGGTGTATATCTTCACCCCCAAGGGCGATATCATTGATTTGCCCCTGGGGGCGACGCCGATTGACTTTGCCTATCATGTGCATACTGAGGTGGGGCATCGCTGCCGGGGAGCAAAAGTCAGCGGTAAATTAGTGTCCCTGGATTATCAATTGCAGACCGGGGATCAGGTAGCCATCTTGACCGCCAAGCGTGGTGGCCCGAGCAGGGATTGGCTGAATCCCCATTTGGGGTTGGTCAGAACGCAACGAGCGCGTTCCAAGGTCCGAAGGTGGTTCAAACAACAGGCGCGCGACCAGAACATCAAGCATGGGCGCGAATTATTGGAGCGCGAATTACGCCAGTTGGGCCTGGTAGATGAAAACCTGGATCAATTGGCGCGCGCCTTGAACTACAAATCCGTAGACGATCTGGCCGAAGCGATCGGGTGCGGGGACCTTTCTCTTTCGAAAGTGTCCAATGAACTGATCCGCATTGAAGAGGAAGATGACGATGGATTCGAATTCCCGGTTCCGCCGGTTCCCGATTACGAGCAGAAAACGACCGAGGGGATCACCGTCCGGGGGTTGAAGGGTTTGCTGACGCGCATGGCGCTCTGCTGCAATCCTGCGCCGGGCGATGAGATCGTCGGCTATGTCACGCGCGGGCGCGGCGCAACCATCCACCGACGGGATTGTCCCAACATCCTCAACGTCAACGAAAAGGAACGCCTGGTCAGGGTTTCTTGGGGCGAGGCCAAGCAGACCTTCCCGGTGCCGGTTCGCATCAAGGCCTATGACCGCGAGGGCTTGATGCGGGATGTATCTACCCTATTATCCGATGAGGGGGTCAGCATGAATCGAGTGCATGTTGACGTCAATCGCCGCAACATGGCCGTCTTCGATCTGGTCCTGGAAGTGCGCGATATCGGCCATCTCAGCCGCATCCTGGATCGCGTGGAGCAGTTGGCTAACGTGGTAGACGCTCGACGCGTGCGCCCTGGATAATTGGCGGGGATGGTATAATTTCGCCCCGATTATGACAATCATCACTGACCTGACTCCCATTCCGCAGGCGCGCCAGAAGCTCATGGCCGCCTTCTCGCCCGTCGAAACCGAGCGAATTCCCCTCTCCCAGGCGGCAGGCCGGGTGTTAGCTGAGGCGATCTGTTCGCAGTCCGATTTGCCTGCCTTCGCCAATTCCAGCATGGATGGTTTTGCCATCCGCACCGATGATGCTCGCGGCGCGGATCAGACCCATCCGGTCACTCTCGCCGTGGTCGAAGATATCCCCGCCGGGGCCTCGCCGAAGGTTTCCCTTGGGGCCGGCCAGGCCGCCCGCATCATGACCGGCGCGGCTTTGCCGCCAGGCGCAGATGCGGTTGTGCGCGTGGAAGATACCGATTTCGGTTTGCGCGATCCGGGATCGTCTGCGCCGAAGCGGGTGCAGGTGTATCAATCGGTTGCTGTGGGCGAAAACGTGCGCCCCCGGGGGCAGGATGTGCGCGCGGGGGAAACAGTGCTCAACCCTGACCGTCGTCTGCGCCCCCAGGATGTCGGGGTGTTGGCCATGTTGGGAATGCCAGATGTTCCCGTATACCGGCGTCCCCGCGTCGGTTTGATGTCCCCAGGAGATGAATTGTTGCCCCTGGGCGCGCCGCTGGAAGCTGGCAAAATATACGAATCGAATTCTTATATGCTTGCGGCCCTGATTGCCCAAAGCGGGGGAGACGTAGCGCGATTGGGCATCGTCCCCGATACGATGGAGGCAGTGCGCCAGAGTTTGCAGGGCGCAATTGCTGGGGGTGTTGATCTGTTGCTCTCCACGGGGGGCGTGAGCGTGGGCGCGTTCGACTACGTCCGGGCGGTTCTCGAACGGGAAGGCGAATTGATCTTGTGGCGCGTGAATATGCGTCCGGGCAAGCCGTTGGCCTTTGGGAGTTATCAGGGCGTTCCCTATTTCGGTTTGCCGGGAAATCCGGTCTCCGCCTATGTGGGCTTCCAGGTTTTCGTCAGACCCGCGCTCAGGAAAATGGCCGGGCTGCCCGAAGAAGCGCGCCTGACGAGGAAGGTCTGTTTGTCCGAGCCGATCGAGTCCGATGGCCGAGAGAGCTATCTGCGCGTCAGCGCGACGCACCAGGGTGGCAAATGGTTTGCGCGCTTGACAGGTCATCAAGGATCGGGTAATTTATATTCTCTGGTGAATGCAAATGCTCTGTTGATCGTCCCGGCGGGTGTAACCTCATTGCCCGTTGGCGCTGAATTGGAAGCCTGGTTTTTCGAAGGATTAGACTCATGACATCATCACCCTTACCAGCATCGAAGACCGAGGCGCGCTTGCGCTGGTCTGCCATCGGTTTAGCCCTGTTGGGTTTGGCCGATTCTGTTTACTTAGCCTGGCTCAAGCTCGCGAATACAACCGCGGCCTGCGCCGGGATTGGGGACTGCGAATCTGTCAACAACAGCCCCTATTCCGAAATTGCCGGCGTCCCCATCGCTGTCTTGGGGGCTGGCGCATATCTGGCGATCTTGTTTTTCCTGGCGATCGAAGCGCGGTCTTCATTTTGGCGTGACTACGCGCCGATGATCGTGTTTGGCATCAGTTTGACCGGGGTTCTCTATTCCGCTTACTTGACGTATGTCGAAGTGGCAATCCTGCATGCCATCTGCCCCTATTGTGTGGTTTCGGCTATTTTACTTGTTGCATTATTGGCCATTTTTGTGGTACGCTTATGGCGTGACGACGAAAATGGATTCTGACTGAGGAGATTTCGAAAGATGCCTAAAATTCGCTGTCTCTATGTGGGGTGCATATATCTCGAAAAAGGTTATTGTAGCGCACCGCTGATCAATCTTGATCCCGATGAAGGTTGTCTATCGTTTACCCAACTGGATGATCCCTTTGAAGTAGAAGTGAGCGAAGAATGGGAAGACGAACTCGAAGGCTTCGAAGATTGGGAGGAAGACGATTTCGAGGACGATTGGTTAGAGGACGAAGATGAAGACGACGACGATGATGTATAGTGTCTGAGTGAGAAACTTTGCACAGAAATCTTGTACCGCGCCATTTGCAGGCGCGGTTGCTATTTATTGGGCAATCCTGTGGGGCATCATTTCCAGCACGCTGATTGGCTGCGGTAATAGCTCCACATCGAGCCAGGGTTCGCCGGGAACGGAACGCCTGGTCATCGTGTCATCGTTTACACCCGCCGCCTCGGCTACTGCCACATCAGAACCTCGATCATCCTCTGTGTTATCCCCGCAACCATCGTTTACCGAAACGCCCACAGCAACACTCTCGCCGGTGTCAGAGTCCATCGGACCTTTTCTTCCATTCGAGACGCAAGAAGACCAATCCTTTGGTGAAGTATTTGACATGAAGGTCTCACCCGAGGGTGTCCTGTGGCTTGTGACCAGCCAGGGATTGCGCAGTTATTGGGACAATGCCTGGACTATACATCCCGATCATGGCGAGGTCCTCCTCGGTTTCGACGCACTCGGGCGCGCCTGGATCGCTCCCAATGACGGCGAAAGGATATCCGCCTGGGATGGCGAGAAATGGAAAATCTATGGTCTGGAATCTGGCTGGACGCCTGCCGGGCCGGTGTGGCGCGCCGGGACGTTTGCCACCGTCAGCGAGGAAGTCGTCACTGACGAGCGCGGCTGGGTTTGGCTTGCCACCCAGAGAGATGTGCGCAGGTTCGATGGCGAGCAATGGCGCATCTACGATGCCGAGGATGCGGGTTACTATCCTACCGAGGAGATGTTGGCGCAGGGCTTCGAGTATTTCCTCACCGATGTGGCCCTCGACAGCGTCGGGGATGTGTGGATAGCCGATTGCGCCTGGGAGGGACCAGGCGCCGAAGGGCAGGGAGCGCGCTGGTTCAATGGCAGGTATTGGTGGGGTCGCTATAGCCAGGTAGTCGGTTCTGGCTGCGTCGAGGATATCGAAGTTGATCAATATGGCCGCATTTGGGTTGGCGTAGACGAGACTCTATGGCGATACTCACCCCGATGGGGCTGGAAGAAGTACGACATGCCGATGATTGATCCTGCCTGGGGAACGCGTTGGGGCTATATCGCTGAAATTACCTTGGGCGGCGAGGATACCGCCTGGGTCACGATGGCCCCGTGCAGCGGCGCCAGATGTGATACCGACCTGTTCTTACTCTATCGTCTGACCGGCGACGAATGGACCCTGGTGAGCGAACATGGCCCTGGCGATCTGGCTTTGGATTCTACTGGCAGAGGCTGGTTGTGCGATAGAAATCATCTCTACAGCGTTACTGACGCATCGAGCGAGTTGATCGCCGATTTGAGGCCGTTTTACTGTATCGTCGAAATGGATACGAATGGCAGAGCCTGGCTGGCGCAACCTGGTCAATCTATACTTTGGGTAACTGCTCAGACTCCGCCCCAACCCACCCCGACTGACTGAGTGGTCCGGCTTCCCGCTGTGATGAGCATTTTGCGAAGTTCGAAGGATAGGCCAAGATGTACCATTCCAAGATTCGAATCAATGGCATTGATATTCACTATGAAATCACAGGCGAGGGCCAGCCTCTCCTGCTGATCCATGGCCTCGGCTCCAGCACGCGCGATTGGGAGATGCAGGCGCCGGTTTTCGCTAAGCACTTCAAGGTGATCGCGTTCGACGCCCGCGGGCATGGACGATCGGATAAGCCGCCTGGGCCGTACAGCCTGCCCATGTTTGCCGACGATGCAGCCGCTCTGATGCGCGCCCTCGATATCACCCCCGCGCACGTGGTCGGCATCTCCATGGGAGGCATGATCGCGTTTCAGTTGGCCGTGGATCACCCTGAGTTGATCAAGAGCATGGTCATCGCCAATGCCACGCCAGAGCTGGTCGTACGCTCGTTCAAAGAGCGTCTGATCGTGTGGCAGCGCGAATGGATCGTGCGCCTGATCGGCATGCGCAAGATGGGAGAAGTCCTGGGGGATCGCCTCTTCCCCAAACCTGAACACGCCGAAATACGAAAAATATTCATCGAGCGTTGGGCAGAAAACGACCCGCGCGCCTACCTGGCCTCCATGCGCGCCCTGGTGGGCTGGAGCGTGATGGAGCATATCGAGACAGTCGAGATTCCCACTCTTGTGATCGCCGCTGACCAGGATTACACCGGGGTCAGTTTAAAAGAAGCCTTTGTCGCCAGGATGCCGAATGCAAAGTTGCTGGTGATCGAGGATTCGCGCCACGCCACGCCAGCAGAGAAGCCCGAAGAATTCAACCAGGCTGTAATGGATTTTTTCATGCGGTGAACGCTTACGTCACCCGTTTGGCGAAGACAGACGGGACAAGATCGCCAGTGTCTCCGCCTTTCCCCCAGAACCTTCTTCTCCTCCGGGGCCGACGCAGGAAGGGCAGCCATCGCTGCACTTGCAATTGCCGATCAGTTCCCTCGCATGGCGGATGAGTTCGTCGTGACATTCGTAGAGACGCTGGCTGAATCCAATGCCGGCGGGGATCATCTCATAGATCACGATCACCGGCCCGGCTCCGCTGTCCGCCAGCGACGATCGGGGGTCGGAGTGGACCCCCAGGTCGCGCGCATCGCACATCAGGAAGAGCGGCGCCAGATGACCCAGGGCATAGGCTGCTCCAGAGAGGCCGCTGCGCACCCGCACAGCGCTCTCGACGCGCTGGTGACACGCCGGGCAGACCGTGATCAAATTTTCGAGCCGGTTGGCCTCCCGAGGTATGTCGAACGCCTTGAAGGGAATCTTATGATGGACGTGGTGAGAAATCTCCCCTTCGATGGCTCCGCAAACCTGACAGGAATACGCATCGCGTTCGAGCGCGGCCTGGCGTTGCGCTCCCCAATTGGAGCCGTAATCGTTGCGGTCGCTCCCCCACAACCCCTCGGCGCGCAAATCTGCGACGACCTGCTCGTATAACGATAGCCAATACCCGGCGGTCAGCAGTTCGTTGGGGGGCAGTTCTAATTCCCGGAAACCCAGCTTTTCGTGACTTTCCCAGCGGATCATGTGGAAACCGCTCACCCGGCTGATCACGGCGAGTTCTCCATGGGCTTTCGATCCGCCTGGGATGGCCTCGACCTCTCGGAGGTCCAGCAGCCGAATCTCCGTCTCCCTCCGCGGGCGGGTGAAATAATCTACCTGCGTTGGTTGCAGGATAGCGAGATGATTTTCCAAATCCAATGTTTCCACCAGGTAGGTCTCCCCCTCGTGCAGGTAGATCGCGCCAGGATGCGCCATCCAGGGAGCGGCTTCGCTTTCGACTTCGCCAATTGTTTCGGCGTTGCTCTTTAGGAGGATGGGATGCGCCGAAGCGCTGCGCAAGGAAATATCCGCCGAGGGGTAGTGGTCGCCCATCCAATAGAATCGATCCCTGGATTTATGCAAGATCCCGCCCTCGTGAAGAAAGTTCAACATTTCTGTAACCTGGGCTGGCGCGACGTTCCCAAAGGCTTCCCCATCCCGGAAGGGAAGTTCGAAGGCTGCGCACTGCAAATGCTTGAGCAGGATCAATAGATTGTCCGCGTTGATCAGGGCGTGTTCGGGGCTGCGCTGAAAGAAATATTCTGGGTGCCTGGCCAGGAACTGGTCCGATGGCGATGGCCCAGCAACCAAAACAGATAGAGAGGCTTCCCGCCCGCGCCCAGCGCGCCCGGCTTGCTGCCACGTCCCGGCGATCGTCCCAGGGTAGCCCGCCTGCACCGTCGCCGTCATCCCGCCGATATCAATGCCCAATTCCAGCGCGGTCGTGGTGACGACCGCTCGCGCCTCGCCCTCCCTCAAGCCTCGCTCGATCTCCCTGCGATGCTCCGGTAAATACCCGCTGCGATATGCCCTCACCCCCCGGCCTTCGCCATGCTCAACCCTCCCCCCTCTCCCTCTCCCAGCATTGGGAGAGGGGGGCAGGGGGGGTGAGGGTGAGGTCCTCAAATACCTCAACATCACCTCCACCGTGCGCCGCGTCCGACCGAACACGATGGTCTGTAGGTCGTAGCTGAGCAGATCATCCGCCAGGCGCACACTCTCCGCCAGCATACTGGCTCGCAGACCCAACTCGGGGTCCACGATGGGAGGATTGTAAAGGAGGAAATGCTTAGCCCCTCTTGCCGAAGCATCGTCGGCGATCAGGGCGACGGGTTCTTCGATCAACTCCTGGGCCAGTTCCGCCGGATTGCCGATGGTGGCTGAGGTGAGGATGAACTGCGGTTCGGAGCCATAGAACCTGGCGATTCGCTTCAACCGCCGGAGCACGTTGGCGACATGCGACCCAAAGACGCCCCGGTAGACGTGCATTTCGTCAATGACCACATATCGCAGGTTTCTGAAGAAATCCGCCCAGGCCGTGTGCCGCGGAAGGATGCCGATATGCAGCATATCTGGATTCGAAATGACCAGCCGCGATTTTCTGCGAATCGCCGCCCTGGCGCTCTGACTGGTATCCCCATCATACGTCGCCGGCGCAATCGAAAAGGACTGGTCACTGTCCACTGCCAACAGCTCACTGATCCCTGCCAACTGATCCTGCGCCAGCGCCTTGGTAGGGAAAAGATATTGGGCGCGCCCCTCGGGAGACCTCAGCAAGAAATCGAGCACCGGCAGGTTGTACGCAAGGGTTTTGCCACTGGCTGTATGCGTTGCCAGGACGATGTGGCGGCCGGCCCGAATCTGATCCCAGGCGTCTTTCTGATGGCAGTAGAGAGCGCTGATCCCTGAGCGCTTCAAGGCCTGGGCAAGCCCCTCATGTAGATCATTTGGAAATGGTACGAAAGTAGCCGCGCGCGCCGGGATCGTTTCCCAGGCGGCGATATTCCCCCCAATCGTCGGATCGGATCGCCAATGGCTTAACAGAGCTGCTAGAGACATATCCGATCCTGGTTGATGAAAGTGCTGATGCTAGGCTTCTTCCTTGGATTCCTCTTCGCTTTCGCCTTCTTCTTTATCGTTCGTCTGCAAGCCATCTTTGAAGGCGCGGATACCCGAGCCGAGTTCGCCAGCAATCTTGGTGATGCGCCCAACGCCGAACAGGAGCAGTACGATCACTAGAATGATAATCAGTTCAGTAGGTCCAAAATGCATAGTTGCTCTCCGAATGTTTTTTCGCTCCGCGTATTCTGTATCTCCGCGGTGTTATCCAATCGATATCGGTTCCGTCTTTGGGATGTACTGACTAAGTTTACAATGAATTGCCTGAAAATGCAATGCAACTTCAGGAACCTTGTTCCTGCCTGAATTCGGAAGACAGATGCCCCAGGTCAATGGTCGCTTCGTCGCAGAAGAGCATCGCCCTTTCGATCGCATTGCGCAGCTCACGGATATTCCCAGGCCAGGCATGATTGTGCAGAGCAGCCATGGCGCGCTCGGAGATATGCGTGATATTCAACCCCATGCGCCCGTTGTTTTCCCGGATGAAGAGGCCGACGAGTTCTGGAATATCCCCCTTGCGCTCCCGCAGCGGCGGGATGTGCAGGTCCACGACCTTCAACCGGTAGTACAGGTCTTCTCTGAATTGACCCTCTCTGATCAGGGCTTCGAGATCTCGGTTGGAAGCTGCCAGGATTTGCACATCCACTTTGATCAGGTTCGTCCCGCCGACGCGGCGGAAGGCCTTTTCGTCCAGGGCGCGCAATAATTTCGCTTGCATATCCACAGGCAGGGAGGCGATTTCATCGAGGAATAAGATGCCCTCGTCGGCGATTTCCATCAGGCCGGGCTTGCGCTTTTGCGCGCCAGTGAAAGCGCCGGCCTCGTAACCGAATAGCTCCGCTTCGAGCATGGTGTTCTGAATGGCCGCGCAGTTGATCCCGATGAAAGATTTCCCCGCCCGAGGGCCCATCTGATGGATGGCGCGCGCCAGGATTTCCTTGCCGGCGCCGGTTTCCCCAGTGATCAGCACCGAGACCGAGGCCTGCGCGGCTCGTTGCGCCAGATCGAGCTGTTCGCGCATTTCGGAGCTTTTGCCGACGACGAAGTTCAATTCCCCGCGCTGTTGATCTCGGAAGTGAATCAACTCCCGCCGCATGGCGACGATCTCTTTGGCGCGTTGGATGGATGATTCCAGCCGGTCGAATTGAATTGGTTTTTGAAGAAAATCATGCGCCCCGTTTTTCATGGCTTCCACGGCCATGTCAATATCCCCATACGCCGTGATCAGGATGATCGGCGGGCGCACGGCCAATCGAGCTGTCTCCTCCAAAAGGTCTGGGCCGTATCCATCGGGAAGCTGCACATCCAGGAGGATGATGTCGGCGTTCTCCTGCTCGATATGTCCTCGCGCCTCTTTGAGATTGGCGGCGGATAGAACTTCGTACCCCTCGCTTTCGAGATAGTCTCCAAGTTGCGTGCGGGCGTTTTCTTCGTCATCTACAATTAATATCGTTGCTGTCATGGCGTCATTCTTTCCGGGGGGATTGCTGCTGGGAGTTGAATGTGGAAGGTAGTCCCTCCAGGGAAGGAGGTCAGGGTGATATTGCCTCGATGCGCAGTGATGATCTGTTTCGATATCGCTAACCCTAAACCGGTCCCGTGGGGATTCGTGGTGAAGAACGGCTCGAAGATTTTCTCCTGATTCTCCGCGGGGATCCCCGGCCCTGTATCCGAAAGATCAACTTGCACAAAGGGCTTCCCGCTGGGAAACTTCGCTGTAGATAATTTCACCGCGAATGCACCGCCTGTGTCCTGCATGGCCTCGACCGCGTTGCTGATGATGTTGGTGAAAACCTGTTCCAGACCTCTGCTATCTCCCAGAACATCCGGGAGATCGTTTGACGCCTGGAGATGCGTCTGGATGTTGACTTTTTTGAAGCGCGGTCCCCAACGCTTGAGAATCTGTTGGAGGAGTTGTTTCACATTTACCGGCGCGAACACATAGTTTCCGGTACGCGAAAAGGTCAATACGGAATCCATCAATGTGGTCAGGCGTTGGCAGTCCTCTTTCATGTTCTGGATACGCTCTTGTTCGGGATCGTCTTTATCCAGGGCGCGCTCCAGCAATTGCAGCGCCATGTTGATATTGTTGATCGGGTTGCGAACTTCATGAGCAAAAACGGCGGTGACTTCTCCCAATAGGGCGCGTTGTTCCAACTGCTGGGATCTCAACCGAATCTGCTCGTTTTCACTTAGATCCTGTATGAAGATCAGTTCGCCAGCGACCGAGCCATCGTCGAGGATGGGGTTGATCTGCAAATCGGCCGGAAAGGAGCTGCCATCTCGTCGGTGCAGATGAATATGGCCGAGACTGGGAGTTGGATCGCCGTGCAGCGCGCGCCGCAGGGCAGGCATCAGCCGATCGCTGCCGATGATCACGTTATCAACGGACAGTCCGATGACTTCTGTGCCGGCATAACCAAGAATGAGTTCAGCCGCCGGGTTGAGCGCCTGGATCTCCATTTCCGGAGATATGATCATCATGCCATCTTTGATGTTTTCCTGGACGGCAACCCCGGTGCTGAGGCGGCTCTCGCTGTCTGCCAGTCGCTTGCGGAGATTGGTCAGCAGGACGTTGTTATGGATGATCGCCCCCGCGAATCCCGCCAGGATATTGAGCAGTTGAAGGGCATTCTCAGGCGGAGGCGATTTCCCCCCCGCCAGGATGATTCCCAGCCAGGCTTTCTGCTCGTCGTGCAGTTCGCTCTCCTCGATGGGCGCAGATGCCAGATACGAGAACCCCGCCGCTCGGGCCGACTGGTGAATCATCGTCACGATTGCCCTCTCACCTCGCCGCCAGATCGAAGGCTGGAGCAGTCGGTTCAGGTTTGGCGGGGCGATCTCGGTCGGAAATATCCCCACGTCGCCGCCTGACGTTTTGATCTGCCGCAGGCTGGGGTTTTGTCCTCGCCCTACATAAATGGCCAGGGAGCTCTCTGGGAGGAGTTTTCCGCCGATCTCGAGAACCTGCCCCAAGGCTTCTTCGGGATCCGATTCTCGTGTCGTCGAAGCGAGCGCCAGCAGTTGGCGGTTCAATAAGTCGGCAATGAGCGAATCGCTGGCCTGCCTGGTTTTTCGCAGGTTGACCTCTTCGAGGATGATCAACGCCCAGGAGTGATTTTCGCTCAACGGTTGGACGCGCACAGCCACCGCCACGATTTGCTGATGGCGCGTGATGAGTTCGAGCCGTGGAAGCGTATCCTCTTTCGGTCTGCTGCGCATAGTCCTTATAGAATCCAAATCTCCCCGCAATATCCCACTGCTATCCATCCCAACTAACTCGTTTCGCGTGTAGGCGGTCAATTCCATGAGCTTGGGATTGGCCGATACGATTTTATGGCTTTTTTTATCAATCAGCAGCACGGCCTGATCGAAAGTATCGAGGATGAAACTGAGATCTGCGGCGCTGATCAACGGTCGGGTTGGGGGGTGGGAGCGGGAGAATGGATTGAGCATATCAGATTCCCGCCATACTCTGCCGTGTTCGTGCAGAGAGAATGCCTTCCATCGCGCGATACTTGGCTACGGTGCGCCTGGCAACATCATAGCCCATCTCCCCAAGCCTCTCCGCGATTTCGGTATCGGTCAACGCCTCTTTTTCTTTGCCGACGATCTCCCGGATCACCGCTCTGATCGAAAGGCTTCGTTCGAAGAATTTGCTCAGCGGGATGATGCGGCCATTCGGGAGGCAGGTAGTCTTTCCCGAAACAGCGCGCGAGACGGTCGACTCGTGCACTCCCAAGACCTGAGCCAGGCTCGCTCTCGTGATCGGTTTGAGGTGCTTATCGCCCTGCAAGATGAATTCTCGCTGATGTTTCGTGAGGAGGGAAAGAAGTTGTTGCATCGTGTTGCTCCGCTGCCGCAGACATTTGATCAGCAGCGTGGCCTTTTCCAAATCTTGCTGCCACTTCTCGATTTTTTCGACGGGCGCGTCTTCGAATACCTGGCGAAAAAGGGGGTTGACCCGCAGCGATCCCTTCAGAGGAAAGAGGATCTCGATGACCAGCGGCCCGCTCATTTTGCCATTCAAGTGGCTGATCAGGATATCTGGATGATGATAGCGTTGCGGAGAGGGTTCATTTCCCTGGCGGATACTCCCCCAATGGGTGCGGGCGGGATAGGGGGTCAGGTTGGTGCTGATAAACCTGGAGATTTCCTCCGCCTCCAGGGGGGAGACGCCCAATAATTTCCCTAATTTCGTATAGTGGTGACGGCTCAGTAAATCCATCCCCTCGCGGATAGCTCTCACGATTTGATCTGGCATTTCTTGCGAGTCTGACAACACTTCGATCTGAATCAGCAACGCCTCTTGGGGGGAGCATGAGCCAACCCCGATGGGTTCCGCGTGCTGGATCATCGCCCGAACCTTCTGGACCCTTTCCGGCGATACGTGATGATAACGACTGATTTCCAGCGGAGATATGGGCAACAGGCCGTCTTCATCGAGGCTGGTGAGGATATGGGCTGCAATAGGGCGGTCTTCTTCGGCCAGTTCTGGCGCGATTTGCCTCAAGACGAAGCTGGGAAGGTCTACTGCTGGCGCCATGTTGTCATCGGGCAGCTCTTCTGGTGAAATGTTGTGGGACGTTCCCGAGCTTTGCGTTTGGAAATATTCGCTTCGCGACGAGGTAAAGACAATCGGTTCTGAAGCTTCTGGGTCGTGTGGCCGGCTACACAGGGGGCAGGGGATCGATTCGATTAAGAGACGGCCGCAGGTGCGGCAGCGGCGCGCCTCCAACAACTCCAGGGCCGGGTTGGTGGCTAATTCCGCCTCGATCTTTTGTTTTAGCTCAGCGGAGGTCATTCCCAGCAGCGTCATGGTCTGCGCCAGATGCGCTGTGGTTTGTGGTCTGGTCTCGAGTCGGTGAGTGGGGTACATGGCAATTACATCCTCGAATAGTATAGCTGTTTATCTCTTTCGTTGCAATATACGTGCCACCCAGGTTGCAAGATGAATGCCTGTAATAACATGAAACTGGTACAATGGGGCATCATGGTCGAATTGACGATTATCGGTGGCGGCCTGGCGGGCAGTGAAGCGGCCTGGCAGGCCGCCCAAAGAGGCGTCCAGGTCAGGCTGTACGAAATGCGCCCCCACGTCGAGACCGGCGCGCATACCGGCGCTGATCTCGCTGAACTGGTTTGTTCTAACTCGCTGGGGTCCGATCTGCCTGATCGCGCTCCCGGCCTTCTCAAGAATGAACTGCGCCGGATGGGTTCGCTCTTGCTCGAGTGCGCTGACCAGACTGCCGTACCTGCCGGCGGCGCTCTGGCTGTGGATCGTCAGGCATTCTCTCGGCTGGTGACTTCTCGTATTCGAGAACATCCCAACATCGAGGTCATCCGCCAGGAAGTCGCCTCGATCCCAGATGGGCCGGCTGTCATCGCCTCGGGGCCATTGACCTCACCCGATCTGTCCGAGGCGATTGCCAGGCTCGCCGGCCGCGAGCATCTATATTTCTTCGATGCTATTTCCCCTATTGTCACCCTCGAGTCGATCAATATGGATATTGCCTATCGCGCTTCGCGCTATGACCGCGGCGATCAGGTGGGTGGGGATTACATCAACTGCCCGATGACGGAGGCCGAATACGACGCCTTCGTGGACGCCCTGCTGAGCGCTGAGCGCATCGAACTTAAGTCCTTCGAACAGCAGTTGGAGAGCGGCGTTCGAGCAGGAATGCACACTTTCTTCGAGGGATGTTTGCCTGTCGAAGTCATTGCCCGGCGCGGGAGGAAAACGCTGGCTTTCGGCCCCTTGCGTCCTGTCGGCCTGGCGGATCCACGCACTGGCAGGCGGCCGTATGCCGTGGTGCAGCTCCGTCAGGACGATCTGGCGGGTATGATTTACAACCTGGTAGGATTTCAGACCAATCTGAAATTCCCCGAACAGCGGCGGGTCTTTCGCATGATCCCTGGGCTGGAAAGAGCCGAATTTGTCCGCTATGGACAAATGCATCGGAATACCTTCATCTTTTCGCCTGCGCTGCTTTGCCCAACGCTGCAGTTTCGCCGCCGCGGCGATTTGTTCTTTTCCGGTCAAATCACCGGCATCGAGGGCTACGCGGGAAATATTGGCACTGGGTTATTGGCCGGTTGGAACGCCGCCCGTTACCTTCTTGGCCAGTCGCCGCTCCAATTCCCCGAGGAGACCATGCTGGGCGCCCTGTGTCACTACATCACCCACGCCAGCGCGGCCGACTTCCAGCCCATGAAAGCCAATTTTGGGTTATTGCCGCCATTGGGCGAGGAGGGGAGGGGCCAGCGTAAATCCCGCCGCGTTCGTCAGCAGATGTATGCCGAACGGGCGTTGAGCGTATTAGACGCATATTTGATCGCTCAATAGCCCGTCCCCGGGCGACCTGAGGTCTGCTTTTTCGTGAAGCACCAATATTGCGTATAGCCATTGCAACTAATAATTACCACACTCCAATGACAAACTCCCAAAAAACCAACATCACCACAGCCATGATCTCAATTGGAGCGCTTTTCGTTGCGATCTCCATTGCTATCGTTGGGTTTATCCCGCCATCTAGCCCCTTCGATGGAGACCGCGCGTTGGCCTCCATCGAATACCAGCTCTCCCTTGGACCACGCGTCCCTGGCAGCCCCGGGCATGCCCAACTGGTCGAATGGCTGCAAGACGAACTCGAGGGGCAGGGGTGGGATACGCACGTTCAAGAGGCCGTTATGATGGATCATCCCATCAAGAATATAATCGCCACACGGGGCGAAAATAACGCCGCAGGCCCCTGGATCATCCTCGGCGCACACTACGACACTCGAATCTACGCTGACCGGGATGCCGATCCGGAGAAGCGCGGCCAGCCAGTGCCGGGCGCCAATGACGGCGCCTCGGGCGTAGCCGTCTTGCTAGAGTTAGCCAGGATCCTCCCAGAGGATACCCCCGGCGCGATCTGGCTGATTTTCTTCGATGCCGAGGATAATGGCAGAATCTCAGGTTGGGATTGGGTCCTCGGCTCGCGCGCCTTCGTCGAAACGCTGTCAGAAAAACCAGATGCAGTAGTCATCGTGGACATGATCGGGGACGCCGATTTGAATATCCTGATGGAAAAAAGCTCAGATCAGTCGCTGACCAGCGAGCTTTGGGAGCAAGCCGCAGCCTCGGGGTACAGCAACCACTTCATCCCTTTGCCTGGGCGCAACATCCTCGATGACCACACACCCTTCCTGCAAGCGGGTATCCCCGCAGTTGATTTGATTGATATAGATTATCCTTACTGGCACACCACGGAAGATACGCTCGACAAGGTCTCCGCTGAAAGTCTGCAAGCAGTAGGCGATACGCTCTTCGCCTGGATCGTAGGACAGGATCGAACGGATTAGCCCGAAAATAGGGTGTGCGAAGGGGGGGGCAGCCGCTTTGCGTTCGCACACCCTTTTTTCGGGAACTTCCCCGTTTGGCTGAGTAGTTACCCTACAACTTGGCAAATGCTCGAGCATCGCTTAAACTTAGCGTATGCGAGTTGTCGAGTTGCTTGATCAGGTGCGTAACCGGTGGGCAGAGCGAGTTGCCCATCGGTTGGCGCGCGGTGAAAGTGTTCGGGAGAGTTTCCAGGACGAGTTGAAACGCTATTTCGACCTGATGCGGCAAGCCATCATCAGCGGCAACCCGGCCTGGCTCGATGAAATCTTAGAGGAATGGATAGCGGCCCGAACCCAATCGGAACGCGAACAACGGGAGGCCAGCCTCTCGCCGATCCTCGGGCACATCCTGATTTCGTTGAATCATGTCGCTCGGGAATACCTGAGCCACGAAGACGCCCTGGAATTGATCGGCGCGGTTCTGCCAATTCACACTCATGTTGTGCAGTATTCTTCCCGCCTGGAGACAGAGATCTACGTGCAACATATCGCCAGGGAACTAGAACAGGCCCGTGCTACCCTGGAACGCCTCGACGCCAGAAAGTCGGATTTCATTTCCGTAGCCGCCCATGAGTTGCGCACCCCGCTGACCTTGATCGAGGGCTATTCCTCGATGCTGCTGGATAACTTTCCCAAGGACGATCAGGTGCGCGA
>Ga0194125_10003658_pt1 | contig 24626 bp, 29 predicted proteins | sample TA2KigC250mmetaG_FD_148626 | JGI IMG/M metagenome (GOLD analysis project Ga0194125, IMG submission 148626) | Freshwater microbial communities from Lake Tanganyika, Tanzania - TA2015034 Kigoma Deep Cast 250m | ecosystem: Environmental > Aquatic > Freshwater > Lake | place: Tanzania: Lake... | reverse complement strand
ACAGAGAAGACGCAGAAGACGCAGAGATTACTGCGTTCCTCGCAACATTGACTTCGTCTTTTCTCTGCGCTCTCGGCGCCTCCTCTGCGACCTCTGCGGTGAGAAAAAAACGACGTAGGAAAAGGTTACACTGTTTTTTGGAACTTGCTTAAGTAACTTCTAAAAAATTTTGTTGACTTTGAGCACCCCATACGCATCAACTTAAGATTTGTGGAGAATAATGAGTGGAAAACAATGTGCTTATCACCGGTCTAAAGACAAAAGCTAAAGCAACAGTGTTCGCTTCGCTCACCAACGGCTTCGCCTTAAGGTTGGTTTTTAAATTCCAAACCAGCACCGTGCCTTCAGTCTTTATCTTTAGATCGGTGTAATAAAATGTTAGCCATTATTTATGCATAAGTTGATGCGCATTTCTTGAAATTTCTCATTCACTTTCCCCTCAATTGCATCTCCTGCGTGTATATAAGCCCCCCATTTCAACGTAAGTTTATCCAAATTTTTCGGGAAGATGTGTTTCGTGGAAAACACTCCGTAGCCGCGCGTGAAAAACAGGGCTGGATAGTCGGGGTTTTCGGGATGGTCAAAAAGGGCGATTCCGCTTATACCATCACCAACGGTCCCGGAATAATCACACCATGAAACTCGCTGGTCGCGAGTGGCTTCCTCGCCGATTTTTCCCTCTGAATTTTCAATCTTTCCTGGCTTTTCACGTTGCTTGCCTCTTTCGGTTACGCGCATCGTATCTGCGACGCGAGCGTAAAAGATAAACGGATTATCGCCTGGGTCATCTGGGCGCGTAATTTCCTGAACAATATCAATGAACAATTCATCGTTTGGCAATGGAAAAATTTTCATCGAACGCGTCTCGTCGCACATCTTGGAGCCATCAGCTTTGACGTATATCGTCTTTTCCACAATTTCTGCGAACTCATCGCCGCCGGTTAGTTTCTCAAAGCTCTGATGCAAAATCTTCCCGCAGGGGCCGTAGGGCGGCTCATCGTAATCCGACCAGATGTTTGTTGAGCCGCCTTCGCCATGCCCACCATAAGCTAACGATAACCCATATTGGTTGTGGTGTTCTGAGCCGTCTATGCCGCGAACCACATTGCCAAACGGCCCATTGAGCGGATAGAAATACGGCTTCCAGGTGCCAAGATAAATGTAGCCGGCTAATAGTTTTTCGTGTGACCAAATACAAAGCCGGTCATAGTGTTCTTCGATGTTTACTCGTGTATTTTTCATCTTTTTTCTCCTGTATTCTCCTAAAAGATTTGCCATAATCTGCTGCGGAAGCAGTAAAACTGGGCATCATTATTTTTAATCCCCCAGGTTAGTACCCACGCGACGAGCACTTTCTATCCAGGGATGGTCGCGGGGGACAGTTTTAAGTTTTCCGGCGACCTCCTTCAACGGCACTGGTTCAGTGCCATCTCCACGCACCGCGACCATCACTCCGTAGATGCCCTTGTCAATCAGAGCCGCGCAGGCTGTCCCCAGCCGGGTCGCCAATAGACGGTCAGCCGCCGAAGGCGTCCCCCCGCGTTGCACGTGTCCCAGAATGGTGACACGTGATTCCAGACGAGTGAGCTCTTCAAGTTGTTTGGCTAAGCGCATGGTATTACCAGCATGTTGAGCCTCTAACTCGGCCAATTCGGCCTCTGCTTTTTTCTTATTCTCTTTCTCCCTGGCATTCTTACTTTTTTCTTCTGCCGCTTTTATGGCCGCGGCGGCTGCGTTCGACATCGCCCCTTCCGCCACCGCGACAATGCTAAAGCGTTTCCCTTCACGACTTCGACTGCGGATGGCCTCAGCCACCTTCTTGACATCGTAGGGGATTTCGGGGATAAGGATGACATCGGCGCCGCCAGCGACCCCTGCGCCTAAAGCCAACCAGCCGGTCTTATGCCCCATAGTTTCTACCACAATAATCCGATGATGACTATGCGCTGTACTATGCAAACGGTCAATTGCTTCCGTGGCGATACCAAGCGCCGTATCAAAGCCGAAGCTAATGTCAGTCATGGCCACATCATTATCAATGGTTTTGGGTAGCGTAATGATGTTCAGTTCCTTCTGCATCAGGCGATAAGCATTTTTCTGAGTGCCTCCTCCTCCTAAGCAAACCAATACGTCTAAATGATGTTTCCGACAGTTTTCAACAATCACATTGGTCATATCCAGCAATTTACCCCCCACCGGCATGCTGTGGGGCTTATCGCGGCTGGTGCCGAGAATGGTGCCGCCAATGGTCAGAATGCCCGATAGTGTTGACCCGTCCAGCCTCATAGTCCGGTTTTCCATCAAGCCGCGAAATCCATCCCGGAAGCCAATGACCTGCATCCCGAAATATCCCTGGGCTGCTTTACCAATGCCTCGGAGGGCAGCGTTTAGACCGGGGCTATCGCCGCCCGCGGTCAATATACCGACGTATTTAGTCATTTTCAAAACACCTCCTGGTATAATCTCTATATTGAATAATAAAGTGACCACAGAGGTCACTGAGAACACAGAGAAAAAATGATGCGGCCGACCTTGTCGGCTTCATCACGCGGAATGTGTCTCGGTCACCTCCTTGGGGACACGCCCCGGTTTAAGGCTGAGAACCTTCCGCTTTAATCCAATTCCTGAAAACAGTTTCACGTTACCATTTATGGTGATAACCTATGGCAACATAAGACATTGAAAGGATAGACTTGTAAAAGACCTTCTTACGACTAATCTTAAGTTGGCGTGCAATTTGGCGATGATTTAAACCATTCTCCGCCATCAAAATAATGCGCGCTCTTAGCGCGATTTGTTGGGGAGTGGTATGTTTGTTCACCAGTTGGGTGAGTTCAGCTCGTTCCATCTCGTTAAGATGAAGGAAAGGAGGAAATAACCCTGGCATAATCTTTTGACCTCCAGAGGTTCAGGTTGGTTGCTATTATACACGATTCTCACAAAAAGACAAGATTAAATTTGATTTCATTGACTACTTCAAGCGCACGCTGGCTAAACCATTCAAGTGGACATACAAAGGCAAAGGTCTTATACATCCAAACCATTTCTTTTACTGCTAAACTGAACAATCTAATGGTATCTGGATTTATGCCTTCGTGTACTAGTTCCGATTCGAAAGAAAACGTCAATAACGCCGATAGCATTAGCATCACTTAGGCACAAGGCTTGTGTTATTTGCAGTGATGATGATGATGTACCAAGTTACGATTTAGCTTCCACTTACGAACATGCATGGGACCACTGGGATACCTGGAGAATCATTCGTGTAATGGTACCTGGCCAATTGGAGATTCCATTGATATGGCAAAAATTTTTATGAGGCTTGTCGGAGGCTGTTAGGCAAGCACTAGAAGGATATTTAGAAGCAAGTGGTTGGAAGGCAAAAGAAGGAGATGATTGAGATGCAATGCCCAAACTGCGGCGTAAAAAAATTCATCGTAACATTCTCAAAACAAAGCCTCATTGATGAAAGCCTCAACGAGATTGATGGTATAGAAGCATACATCGGCGGAGAAGCAGGAGTAGATTTTATCTCTTGCGCCAAATGCGAAGAGGAGATTCAAAACATGGATGCAACTTCGCGATGGATATTATCGCGGCTAAGAAAGGCAAGGTGATGAGATGAACCAAGTATTAGACCTTTGCTGCCCAAAGATGCAAAAAGCAGTAGACAAACAACGATTAAAATTTATCCATTCCCGAGCACAAACATCATCGCGTTTATGATTGATTCTATTGTTCTGATTTATTGTCCCTTCTGCGGAGAATACCTCCCAGAAACCAGTGAACTTTTGACAAAGACATAATTGAATCACCCAGATTGCGTCTAAATTTGAGGAGGTGATAAAATGGCAGCCGAAAGAGAAGGAGAATTTGGCGAACTGACCTATCTCTTTTCAAACATCAACGCAGCCAAAGAGATTATGACAGAGTTGGATGCTATCAGTTCAGATATTCTGACGGACGTTAATGCAGTGGGCAGACAAGATGGCAAAGTTATAGTCAGTTGTTGTATAAAACGAGTACACGATGAAATTGTCGAGCAAGTGAGAGAAATTTTGAGCCAAGACGGAACACCGTTATCTCTCGCCACTACTGAACTGGTTGATAATGCTTTGGCAGGTGAATATACTTTTGCCTGCCTCGGCAACGCGACAATGATGTTGCATTTGATGTAATTTAAGCACCTTAAAAACAAAATTGTTCTTTATAAAAAAGTGGTGAACCCGTCCCTTAACTCAGGACGGCATTCGCCCCAAAATACCAAGCACCAGTAAAAGAAATCTGGTGCTTTTTTCTTTTGTGGCACGCCATATTTTTGGGTTGATTTTTTAAGAAAAAGAGTTATACTATTGGCGAATAGTCGCAGTTTGGGAGGTGATTAAAATGACACGCTTAACAATAACAGCCATCATCAGTTTTATCGGTCTTAGCCTGATTTTGGCAGGACAAAGCTCTGCTAAACTTGACACTGCAACCATTGCGGCAATGTGGCTGTTTGATGAAGGCAGTGGAAAGGCCATTAAAGATTCGTCAGGGAATAAAAACGATGGCACGATTACCGGTGATTTCACCTGGGGCAACGGCAAGTTTGGCAAAGCGCTGGAGTTTAATGGCAAAAATACCATTGTTGATTGTGGCAAGGGCGCCAGCCTTGATTTTGCCGGAAAGAAGAATATCTCTATAACTGCCTGGGTCAAATCCAATACTAAAACTATGGTCTCGGGAATGATTATCTGGAAAGCTCTGGGATGCTCAACCTGGGCTCAATATGGCTTTGGTGTTGGAGCTATCGAAGCCGTGAGTGCGCCAACCAATAAGCTGAACTTTTACTATCGCAAGGATAACAGTGGTGCTAGTGAGATAGTAATTGACAAAAATGACATTCCGGTAGATGAGTGGGTTCACGTTGCTGGAACGTATGATGGTAGCCTGCTAAGTCTCTACATGAATGGCAATCTGGTAGCGACTCAAAAGAGTGATGGCGTTCCCTGGGCTTCTCAGGAAAAAGTATACCTTGGCGGTGACCCAGGCTGCGGTATAAGATACATCTGGTCAGGTGCGATAGATGAACTGCTGGTTTTCAATGTGACACTCCCTCTTGACGAGATAAAAAGCCTGATGCGAGGTTACGCAGGTGCTGAGGCAGTTTCTGAAGCATGCAAACTCGCCACCACCTGGTCAAGCATCAAATCCCACTAAAGAACTATTAAAACTAAGGCAGGGCAATTCCCCTGCCAGTTCTTTTCAATCTGTAGAGATTGGTTGATTTTTCCTTTTATTCAATATAATCCAAGGTCATAAAAATTTTCCTTGCCGAAAAATAATTTTATGGTATAATCAAACTTACCTTTCGCATGATTTATACTTACCTTTCGCATCATCTTCTGATTGGTATTTTGAATTTCTGTATCAACTGCCGGATTTGACTTGACTTCGACTGAAGAATCAAGTATCCTTCAGTCATCGCCGATTCTCGCGAATTTTGTTGTGTTTCTCCTGTCTCATTGAAGACCAATCCGCTAAGACTATAAACAAGAGGTGTAGAATGAATTTGACGACTTCCTCTGACATGACAAGTGATTTTTATCCTCTGAGAGAAGGATGGTCAGTTGACAAAGGTTCCCACATCTGCTTTCTCAAAGAATCAAATTCCCCTCTCTATCTTCATGAAGCATCCATCGAAAGGATAGATGATATTCCCCTTCTTTGGGCACTTCAGAAGCGAATTACTCTTGACAATGTCATTGACTCTGCCATCCCCCGTCATTGGTCTCACCAGGGACGTTCTATTGGGCAGTTGGTGATGGGGTGGAATACCTTCATCCTTTCCCAAGGGGATCATCGCCAAGTCACAGTTCATTCTTGGGTCGCCCATCACCGAACAGTTTTGGAAGAGTTGTTGGGTCAACCTATCCGTGACACCGATTTCACGGATGACCGACTTGGGCAAGTTTTGACCGCTATAAGCGATGAGACAGCGTGGCAAGCTATCGAAGACCAATTGTGGCGTCAGAGCATCCAGGTCTATTCGATAACCCCCCAATGTGTCCGGCTGGATGCGACGACAGTTAGTGGCTACCACACCGTCAGCGAGGAAACTTTGATGCAATTCGGTTACAACAAAGACCACCACAATCAACCTCAAGTCCAAGTGATGGCGGGCAGTATCGATGACCAGAGCAATGGTCACCTCGTAGCCCTTGAGGTTGTACAAGGACAGACGGCGGATGCTTCCCTTTACCAACCGGTCCTTTTGCGACTGCGCGACATCTTGCAGCATAAAGGGCTTCTATACATGGGGGATAGCAAGATGTCGGCACTTGCTATCCGAACCGACATCGTCCGCCACGGTGATTTTTATCTTTTGCCTCTGGCAGAAGTTGGAGAAAGAAAGAAACTGCTCTCAGATTGTATCAAGAAGGTCGTTCTTGGCAATCAGCCTACGACTCTCATTTACGCCCCGAACTCCAAAAACGCGGTAGTGTCCCGAGAATCGGGACTCTCTTCACTCCCAGAGAAGGGCGGTCTTCTTGCCGCCGGAGACGAAACTTTTCGCCCGATGATATCTACCTTCCCAAACGGAGAGTCGATTGCTTGGACAGAACGTTTGTTGGTGATACGTTCTTATAGCGAGGCGGAAAAAGAACAGGCTTTGCTTTTCAAACGGCTTGTTCAAGCTGAACAAGCGCTTTTGGCATTGACCCCCGAACCGAAACGAGGGCGGCGACAAATTCGCTCTGAAGACCAACTTCACTAAGAACCTGGATTTCAATGGCAAAGCTATTATTGTCCAGTCGCAAAATGGCGCGGCTTCAACCATCATAGATTGTGAGAACAGTGGTAGAGGATTCTATTTTCATCGTGGCGAAACTTTAGATTCTGTCGTGGATGGGTTTACTATACAAAACGGTATGTCTACGGGCTCTAATCCTAATGATAAAGGTGGAGGGATTTTTTGTGACTTATCTTCTCCAACGATAAGAAATAACATAATTATAGTAAATTCAGCCAGATACCACACCTCCAACTCCCAATCCCATTGCTTCCCTTGTCGCTATCTCTGCGAACCAGATAGATATTACTTCCACAGAAGCACAAGATGATACGTCACCTGTTTATTATCAGATAGACCGGCAATATTACGCTGGTTCAACTTGGACAGATAGCGGTGGAGGAGTCCGTGATTACGATTATTCGACGACAAAGCCCAACCCCTGGCCTGATACCAATCTCGTCGCAAATGGGTGGTATCGCTACCGCCAACAGGTCAAAGATTCGGCAACTCCTCCTAACGAATCCGCCTGGTCAGCTTGGGTTGAAAAGTACACCCTCGCGAAGACACCATCAGCGCCAACAGTGAGCAATCCCACTCTCACAACCTTGGACGTTACGATAAATCCCAACGGGAATCCAAACCATACGCTTTTTGCTCTCTACAACATCACAGGAGGATATTATGTCAATGCTACCGGCGGCAGTAACGGCGGTACAGAGGTCTGGCAAACCAAAAGCGATTGGGGAACGATAACTGTACTCAATCTGACACCGGTGACGACCTACGAATTCAAAGGCAAAGCCCAAAATGGTGAGGGGATTGAAACGTCTTTTGGAACATCGGGTTCTGGAACAACAGCAGCGACCCCATGTCCACTCAAAATCCTCCCTGAAGCCCAAACCATCAAAGTAGGTGAAAACATAACCATCAATATCCACATTGAAAATGTTACCACTTTGGGTGGTTTTGAGTTTAAGCTGCGTTATAAGACCAATATCATAGAGATAACAGCCCCTACCGTACCATCCAGAAGGGGATTGACACTGCCTTAAATGGCGACACAGTGCTGGTGGCAGATGGTACTTATACAGGACTGGGTAACTTTAACTTAGACTTTGGCGGCAAGGCCATCGCTGTCAAATCGCAAAATGGTGCAGAACATACCATCATTGATTGCGAGCATAAGGATAAAACCCGTGGCTTCTATTTCCATAGCGGCGAAACCTCAGAGGCTGTCGTGGACGGATTTACTATCCGAAATGGTAAGGCTGATAATGGTGGAGGGATTTATTGCTATAATAACTCCTCTCCTACGATAACCAACAACATTATCACTGCAAATGAGGCTGACAATGGTGGTGGGATTTATTGCATCGATTCTTCTCCTGGGATAACTAACAATGATATCACAGGAAATTCGGTAAAATACGGAGGCGGGATATATTGTTATTATAATTCCTCTCCTACGATAAAAAATAACACTATCACAGGAAATTCAGCCCAATATGGTGGTGGCGGACTTGAGTGCATATCTTCTTCCCCGGCGATACAAAACAACATTATTTCGGGAAATTCGACTAATGACCCTGGTGGTGGGATTGATTGTAATAATTCCTCCCCTACGATAACCAATAACACCATCACAGCAAATTCGGCTGCTTACGGTGGAGGAATTTATTGTTTTTCCTCCTCCCCTACGATAACCAATAACACCATAGCAAGAAATTCCGCCTCCTGGTATGGCGGCGGAATTTTTTGCACTAATTATTCCTCTCCGACGATAGTCAATAACACCATCACAGCAAATTCAGCTAATCACCACGGCGGAGGAGTTTATTGCTTTATTAATTCTTCTCCGATTGTTCTCAATACTATTCTGTGGAATATTGGTCCGGAGGAGATATACTTAAGCGCGGACTATACTAACATCGTCACCATTTCCTACTCCGACATTCAAGGCGGCCAAGCTGGCATTATTACCAATAACAATGGTACAGTAAACTGGCTTGAAGGCAATATTGATAAAGACCCACTGTTTGTTGATGCCGCCGGTGGCGATTACCATTTGTCCGATTACAGCCCGTGCATCGGCGCAGGAACAGGCGATGGCGCTCCTATAACGGACATCGAAGGCAAAACTCGCGGTACGCCCCCTGATATGGGCGCCTATGAAAACAGTATAGACAAACCACTACCTTCTGATGCCACCACACCAGCCGCCATCAATTAAGCTCTGGACTAATACCACTCATTTTTCTGAATGGGCAATAGGCGACGACGCTAGCCTCCCAGTTGAACTCTCCACCTTTACTGCTACTACTTCCAATAATAATATCATTCTCAACTGGAGAACCGAAAGCGAAGTCAATAACATCGGCTTTGCCCTCTACCGTCGCGAAGACAAAGAGGGCAACTACACCAAAGTAGCTTTTGTCAATGGTGCGGGTAATTCAGCTATACCTAACGAATATCAGTTCACCGACGAGAAAACAGAAGCAGGTAAAACTTATTTTTACTACCTTGAAGATATTGACATCGCAGGTTCAAAAAGCAAATCCGAGATTATTCAGGTCGTCGTACCGCCTGCCCAACCTGTGCCAAATGAATTTCGGTTACTCCAAAACTTCCCCAACCCCTTTAACCCTGAAACTTGGATTCCTTATGAGCTTGCTAATCCTGCAGAAGTCACTATCCGCATCTACAACCTCAAAAGACAACTCATCCGCACCATCAATTTAGGACACCAAAAAGCCGGCTTCTACATAAACAAAGACAGAGCCGCTCACTGGAACGGCCGCACCCAAACAGGCGAACCAGCCTCAAGCGGCCTCTACTTTTACACTATCCAAGCAGACAACTTCATTGCCACCAAACAAATGATATTGGTAAAATAGAAATCTTCGCAAACTTCAAAGCCCCCTTTGCGGGGCTTATTTTTTTCTTGCCATAACCCTTTAAAATCTGCTATAATCACCATAACATAAACCATTTCACCACAAAACAACAATGACCCAAAAATAACTAAAACAACTCATAACCCAAGGCGAAAACCAAACAGCGGAATTCAAAAGTTCACTAAAATTGCTGAACGAAATCGGCGAAACCATCTCCGGCCTTGCCAACACTTCAGGCGGAATTATCCTAATCGGCGTCTCCGACGAAGGCAAGATACTTGGCGTGGACATCGGCAAAAAGACGATGGAGGATTTAGCCAACTTTCTAAAAGAAAACACCGACCCCAAAATCTATCCTGAGATAAAATCTCTTAAGATAGACGATAAGAAGCTAATCGAAATCTCTTTAAAAGAGAGCGACGAGAAGCCAGTATTTTTCAAAGCTCACGCCTTCCAGAGAGTCGGCAAGACCAACCAGCGAATCTACGCCAGCAAAATAAGAGAGTTAGCCAAGCAAGAAAGGGTGAAACTACATTGGGATGAAAAGATTTGCGAGAGAGCAAACTTGGAGGATGTTGATGAGGAGAAGGTTAAATGGTTTCCGGAAAAGGCAAGGTATGAGAGACGACTTGAAATAAACCCCAATACATCAGTTAGAGAAGCCCTGGAAAGACTGGAACTTACCAGAAACGGACGAGTAACAAACGCGGCTTTGTTGCTCTTTGGCAAGAATCCCCAAAGATTTTTCCTTCAGGCAGAGACCAGATGTGGCAGGTTCAAAGGAACAAAACCGCTAAAACCGTTCATAGATATGAAAGTCTTTGGCGGGAGCATAATTGACCAAGTTGATGTGGCAGTGGATTTTGTTCTAAGGCATATTAGCATGGCGGCTTGGGTTTCTGAAGGCAAAGTTGAGAGGGAGGAAAAGTGGGAATATCCTCCGGATGCCATAAGGGAGGCGATTGTCAACGCCATCTGCCACCGGGAATACGAACAAGGAAGCAATGTCCAAGTAAGGATTTTTGACGATAGGATTGAGATTTGGGGATGTGGACTTCTACCAGAGCCTCTAACAGTGGAAGCCCTTAACGGGAGAAAATAAGTCTGTATTGAGAAATCCTTTGATTGGTAAGTGTTTCTTTCTCATAAAATTCATTGAACAATGGAGGACTGGTACAAACGACATGATAGATATGTGCTTGGAATGGGGATTACCAGAGCCCGTTTTTGAGGAGTTGTCTGGAGGACTTGTAGTAACTTTAAGAAAAGAGATAACAGAGCAGTTTTTACGGGAAAAGGGGCTAAACGAGCGGCAAATAAAGGCTGTATCTTATATTAGGGAAAAAGGGAGCATAACAAATAGGGAATATCAGCAGATGTTTGACGTTTCAAAAAGAACCGCATCAACAGACTTAGCTAATCTTGTAAAGACAGGTGTGCTTCAAAAGACCGGCAAAGGGAGAAGAGATTTAAAATACATTTTAGCTTAACTAAATTGCCCCAAAATTGCCCCAAAATTGCCCAAAAAAGAAACGATAGGGAAGTAAAATATAGTATGAGAAGTTGACGATGAGAGTGATGATTAAGGTGACGATTAGGGTGACGATTTCTCGGCAATTTATTTAAAAGATTTTTTCGTTGACCTCGGCGAATAATCAGAATAAAATTTTTTCAGAGAATAATGGGGGTGATTACATGAAACGGTGGAAAATTAAATTCTATGGGAAGAACGGAATCTTATATCTTTTTGCAGCACTAACTGCGCTCACAGGTGGTTTATTCGCACCGATTTGGCTCACATATATTCTTATCAACATAGGGACAGAAACTGAGGATGTTGTTAGTTCTACCGAAGGATAAGGCATTGCTAGATTTTATGGGGTTAATTAGGTTTACCACACCGTCTGCAACGGAGCAAAATGTAGCCGGGCAAAGGAACTAAATATGCCAGAAACAATGCACGACTTCGTCTTAGCGGATATAAAACCGCTTCGCTTCATTGGTGAACCTATACAAGCCCAGTTCGACCAGCCACCTATACAAATTGGTCCGTATTATGCGGCACCGCGACAGTGATGGTTGGCGGTGAAAACGTGGTGAGGGAATAGTATTCTAACGCCGACGAAAGACAGATGACCGACGATTCTTTCGCCCGGCACACGTCTACAAGCCCAACTTTCTAAGTAGCCGAAGTCGCCCAGACTTCGGGCTCCACGAATTCTGGCGACTTCGGCTACGATAGAATCTTGGGCTACGCTACGAGCCAATTTACCAAAGTCAAGCTAATATGAGCCATATTTTCGCACCAAGTCAATTGCAAATTTGTAGTTGGAAAACGAAATATCATCTGGCACTGAGTGGTCAGAATGGTAGATGTATCCGCCACCCTCTTTAGCGATGGGAATCTTACTTGAGATTTCCTCTTCGATATCCTCCTTAGTTTTTGCCAGCTTGCGCACATCGATGTTGCCAAAGAGGACGAGTTTATTGCCATATTTGGGTTTTAACTGGCGTACATCCAAACCGGCTTTGGCTTCCAGCGGATGCAAGCATGAAATGCCTGCTTCTAAAAAATGCGGGATAAGCGGTTCCACGTTGCCATCGGAATGCAACATCGTCTTCAAGCCATCTTTGGCGACATGGTCACAAAGCCGCTTATGGAATGGGAAAACCAGTTCTTGATACATCTGCGGCGAAATCAGTGGGGCGTTGCGATAACCAAGGTCGTCGCTGAACCAGGCACCGTCGAATTCGACGCCCAACTTTTTTAACTCATCGTACATATCAATCAGCAGTTGGGTATGAGCATCGAACATATACATGACAAATTCCGGGTCTTCTTTCATCCAGATGAACATATTTTCCATCCCGACTTTTTGCCACGTAGGGTGAAAACAGGCATGCCCCGAATACACGACGAATTTTCCTTGGGCATGAACTTGACGACAAGTCTCCGCCGCTGATTGGGAAATTCGAGACGGATTGTATTTGCTGCGGTCTTTATGTTTTAGCCAGTCGTCCCTTGATTTGATAGTAAAGTCCAACCATTGAGGCGTCCAACCGGCAGATACTTTCAAATCTTTTCGCGTCGCGCCAAACGCATCAACGTAAATGCGATACCGTTCAGTTTCTTCAATCAACTTACCTGGAAACTGGAGACTGTAGTCGCCGCCGATATGCACAATCTCCGTGCAGAAATAATCATCCGGCGAGATATTATTCGGCAGTCCTTCTCTATGCCACCGCTCAACAGTAGTCCCCCAATAGGAATCCTGAATTGGCACCCGGTCAGGGATGCTGCCGTTAAGGATAGTTGCAATTCTTTCCCTTGAAGTCATATATTCCTCCTCCTAAGTAAAAATTCACGGGTATTTCATAAACAATTGTTGTAATCAACCTTTTCTTTGACATGAATAAAAATTTATGTTATTTTAGCATAAACAAAAATCCACGGTCCGTTTAATTTACCGGAATAAGTGAACCGGGAGCAAAGAGTTATGTAATTAGGAGATGATAATGAGAAAAATATCTGTTAAGCCGTTTCGGCCTGTATATCCATCGCCAGCCGCTTTGATTACTTCTGTGGCCTCTGATGGCAAGGCAAACATCATCACCCTCGGCGAGGTGTATAATTTAAGCGTTTCAAAACCTGTAATTGTCGGAATATCTATCGCTAAGGCCCGTTACTCCCATAAGCTAATTTCAGAATCTTTGGAATATGTTGTGAATCTCCCAACAACGCGGATTTTGGAAAAAGTTGATAGATGTGGCACAATGTCTGGCCGGGATGTAGATAAATTTGCCGAGTTAGGTTTGACGCCAATTCCAGCGTCGAAAGTCAAACCGCCTTTAATCGCCGAATGTCCTATCAATTTAGAATGCGAAGTCATAAAAATTGAGGAAATCGGCGACCATGATATGTTCGTAGGCGAAGTCATAGTCGAGCATGTCGATGAAGAATTGCTTGATGAACGCGGACGCCTTCAAGTGGAAAAATTAGATGGGCTTTGCTATGTGCTAAGTGAATATTGGTCGTTAGGACAAAAACTGGGATATCATGGATTTTCAAGGCATATCAAGTAGGTGGCAAGACGGCAAGAGGGCAAGGGGGCTATAGGGCAAATTAACCATTTAGCCATCTTGCCCCTTAACCATTTACTCGCTGCGCCTGCCTGTGATAGAAAGTTAAAACAGATATTCCCCCTCCTTCTGCTTTTTTTCCTTTTCTGCGAAACCGTATAGCTCAATTTCGCGAACCGATACTGCGGCTCGTTTAATAGGTATATCTCTCTGTCCTGTAAGTTGATATGCGTATGGGTCTTTTGCTCTACGAACGTCGTCGAACGTGCCGCCGATGCGAAATCGTAATTTATCAGTTACAGCGCTGACTCGTATGTCTATTGTATCCGACTTGTTATTCTTCTTTTTACCTACCTGTTTCCAGTTGTCCTCGCTGCCTTTGGAGGCATACAGAATATAATCCTCAATATTGGTTCCACGGATAAGTATCCGATGAATTGACTTTCGTTCGGGCAAAGTAATAATAACTTCGTGTCTTCCCGATATTCCGACCGTATTCATATCTCCATCTATCATTTCAGGCGTTGTACACGTCACTCCCTCCAGGAGAGCGTAATTTTCACTCCATTGTTGTTCTTCAAAAAACTTGCTCAATATTCCTGCCTGACAGCCCGATAGGTATAGCCATGTTATTGTGGTAATGATAAACGGTAACCAAACTTTTCTATTCCAATTATTTCTATTCCAATTATTTCTTTTGATCAAACTTTTCTTTCTTAAAGAAAAGTTTGGAAGAAGTAAGCGTTTCATTTTCAATCACTCCTTTTAATATTTAACTTCCATCAAACACAATCCATACGCCGGCGCAGATTGACCGGCAGCCGAACGGTCGCGCAAAGCCAGAATTTCCTGGAGCGGTGCTATTGCATCTATATTCTGATTGAGTTTTAACAGCGTGCCCACGATAGCTCGCACCATGCCTCTCAGGAATGAATCAGCCTCGAATTGCATATAAACAAAATCCCCTTCTCTCCAGCAGCGTGCTTCTTGCATTGTACAGATGGGATTTTCACGCGAACTTCCTGTCCGTTGGAAAGATGAAAAATCCATTGTTCCAACTAAAGTTTCGCACATCGCCGTCATATTCAAGATATTTAGTTGATGTGGAATAAAGTACGCGAAATTTCTGGCGAACACTGATGGATAGGCGCGATTGAGGATAGTATATTTGTATACGCGACTAATTGCGCTATAACGTGCATGAAATGCGTCGTCAACCTCTTCTGCTTTCGAAATGACAATATTCTTGGGCAAAATGGAATTGAGCGCCCTTTGAAAGGCATTCGGCGGCATTTTAGAGTCTGTATGGAAATTCGCCACCTGTCCTGAAGCATGCACACCCGCGTCCGTTCTGCCCGCGCCTATCAAAATTACTTCAGCTCTGGTAATCTTAGACAGAACATCCTGAATTATCTGTTGGATACTAAGCGCATTCGCTTGAATTTGCCAGCCATGATAATTAGTACCTTCGTATTCAATTGTGAGTTTGATGTTGCGCATTTTAAGTACATAGAAACCGACCCTTCACGAAGTTTACCCTCGAACGAAGTGAAGGGTTCGAGGGCATGGTTTTTCGGAAAAACTCGGTTTCTAACCTTACTTCAAACAACCGCTTAATTTCTCCCTGGAATCTTCGTGGAATTCTTTGCTTATTTCAATTCTTGCGAAGAAGGTTGACGTAGTGAAAATTATATCGCAATAACATTAAGTGGGCTTGATTCGCTGTAGATAATATTTTTCTATCTTTAGTAACTAAGCTTGCCCCTAATTCCAAGGCTGTTGCGATAATAATACGGTCGGCTGGGTCACCATGAAATTCACCAGGCAATCTACTGCTTAAAACTACAATTTCGGGAGTGAGAGGAACAAGTGAAATCCCTGGCGCATCTAATGCCCGCTTTATCCAATCTAAGCAATCTATCGAAAAGGAAATTCTACCCTTAGATTCCAACATACTAACTTCCCAAAGTGAAATTGCTGATACTCCGACATTTGAACTTTGAGCTGCTTGCTCAATGAATGCGCTGTATTTTTTTGACTTCGATGGTCAAAAAAATACATTTTTCCCTTGACAAAACTAATAGCATGTTGTATACTATTAGTACCATGAGACATCGAAGAAATATTTTGCATAGAAAAACTTTTTTAATTACGGGCCTCCAGATAGCTCGCCTTGAAAGATTAGCTAAAGAGACCGATCAAAATCTGTCCGAGTTAATTCGACGGGCAATAGATACATATCTGGATGACCAGGAAAAATCTCTTGGTTTAACTACTATGCGCTGGAGTGAGGTTGAATCCGAAAACGTGGATTCGTAAAACACAGCGTTGAAACAAAAAGTATCTATGTAATTCCGACTAAGTCGGAATGAAGTAGTAGTGCTGCTGGCGTCAGCCAACGTAGACAACCCCCTAACCCCCTTTGGTAAGGGGGATTATGTTGTAGATTAGGTGTTCCTGTGTAACTGACTTTGTTCTTAGTAACAAAGCAGGCTACGTAGCAAAACCTAAGAATCTCTACCCCTTCAAGGGTATGGGAGTACGTCAAAAGCCATATCCAGGCATGAGTATCAAGCAATACCAAATTATCAGTAACTATCCTATTCATCAACTTCCCACTTCTCCTCTATGGGTTCCAAGATGTCCTTATGGATTAAGACGGAACCTTTCATATAACCAAATAAAGGTTTCTCTATTACCTCATCTACTATGGGAACAAGTTTTGCAACCGGTCTACCAAATTTGGTGATAGTAATTTCATTATGATATTTCTGAACATCATCAATAAACCTGGAATACTTTTCTTTAAATTGTTCAACCGATATTTGCACCTGAATTCCCCCTTATATTCTTACTTAGTTATCTCGGAACTAAAAACACTTTTTGTAGCTGTGCAATCAATTGTCTATGAGAAATTCCAACAGTATCCTATCAAAGTCTCTACAAATCTTTTTGCAGGTTGAAAATCTCCAGCAATTTCCTATCTCTTCCTTCAAACAACCGCTTAATTTTCTCTTCGGAATATTCGTAGAACCCCTTGCCCGCTTTAATTCCCAGTTCACCAGCCGCTACCTTATCCCGCAAAAAATCTGGTGACTTATCGGCGTCAGATAATTCTTTGAGAAGATAATCACTTATGAAATTGATGATATCCAGCCCCTGCATATCCGCTACTTCTATTGGTCCAAACAATGCCCAACGCGCGCCAGGGCCCATTTTGATAACGGTGTCAATATCTTCCGGATTAGCGACACCAGCTTGAATCAAATGCAGTGTCTCGCGAATTAAAGCATATTGTATCCTGTTGCCGATGAAGCCGGGAATATCCTTCTTCACAAAGACGGGCGATTTGCCGATTTTTCGACATAAATCGATGGTTATTTGACATGCTTCATCTGCGGAGTTGTCGCCCTTGATAACTTCCACTAACGGCATAATATGCGGCGGATTCCACCAGTGCATCCCCACAAATCTCGCCTGATTGGACACCACAGAACCTATTTGCGTAATGCTCAAACCCGATGTATTTGTCGTCAAAATAGCGTCGGAACGACAAACATTATTGATTTGTTTAAAGAACTCTTGCTTATCTTCTATTTTTTCCACGATTGACTCAGAGATGAAATCTACAGATGCTAAGTCTTTGATATCCGTTGTCGTTTCTATTTTTTCCAACGCTAACTGCGCTTGTTCAGCGGTCAACACGCCGTTTTTAATCAACGTCTCTTGATTTAACTTTATCAATTTTTGACTGCGTTCGACGCCTTCCTGAGAGCGATTATACTGAACAACTTTGTATCCTGCTTCTGCAAAACGTTCTGCAATCCCCGAAGCCATAATTCCCGCGCCGACAATACCGATAACTTTTATTTGGTCAAGTTGCATAGTTATATCTCCACCTTAGTCAGGGCCACATGCCTGATTATGGCATCAATAAAAGCAGCGATATCAATATCCTGCTGCTCGTCAAGTTTCTGTACTTCCTCATCCGACAATTCTACTCCGAGTTCTTCTTCAAGATAAATCAAAAGCCCAGGGTCAGTTAAATCTGAAGCGGAGTAGCGTTCCAATTCTTTAAATGTTGTGTTTGAAGAGACCTCCCTTGGAAACTGCCAATAAATCTCCTTCAGTTTCTTAAGGATGTATCTTTCAATATCCTTTCGTGACTTAACAACATTCAACTCGTTCATATTTGGTAAACCTCCAAATTATCAGTTACAGCACTCCTCAAGCAGGTTAGTGATACTGCGTTTGATTTCTCTCTGTATTCGACGCCACTTAATAAAACCGGTAAAGGGACTTCTTTTTCAGCCCGGTTTGAGTAACTTAACCCACTGCAGGAGCAAGTTGTTTACTTCGCGTTGAAATAGGTCGCAACATTCTGGCTTTCGATTCAAGCAGTCCATGAGAAAATCATCTAACAATTGTAAAGGATTTTATTATATCATCTTTTTGAAACGAATACAATGAAAAATAGAGACACACAGAAATTCCCACGAAGAAATTAGTGGAATTTTTGAGAAAACTTTGGTAAACTTTTGTGTAATTTTTGCGTCCCAATTACCATTTTGGTAGTCAATCGGATTGGGCGAAAAAGCAAAAATTTATGTAAAGTAACAGGAGGGTCTAAAATGTTGAAAAGAACTTTAGTCAGTATATTAATAACTTTATTTCTCGTAGGTTTGTTTATAAAATACGCGCAGAAGACCCTCTACCTTCAAGGTAGAGGGATGAATGCGCTGTCTTTTTTTACCCTCGATGGGTAAAAAAAGACATTTTTCACTTGACGTTTTTAAAGTTTTGTTGTATCATATACAACATGAAACACCGAATCAATTTCGCAATTGAACAAGAGTTAATTGATGCTGCAAAAGAATACGCTAAACGGCAATATACTTCTGTAACTGATTTGGTTCGCCAATACTTTCTAAAACTCAAACGTGAGCTTGAAAGGAATGAACTTAATGATTCGACCAAAACAAATTCGACTGAAACTCAGTAAAGAAAAATTCCAACATTGTCAAAAACTTAGCCAAGAATCTGCTCACATTTGGAATACTGTAAAAAACTTCTTTTGGAGAACCTATCGTAAAAAGGGAATCTGGCTTTCTGAATCGGCTATGAAACGTTACATCACTGGGCAATTTGCCCTACACTCTCAAAGTATTCAAGCGGTCATTGAGAAGTTCTATGATAACTTGAAAGCTACCCGTTCCCTTCGTAAAGATAATCCAAATATCCGATATCCATATAAAAACAAGAATTGGTATTGCGTCCACTGGAAAAAGAGTGCTATACAAGTTTCTGGTCATTACATCTATCTTTCCAATGGCAAAGGACGCCGGGGAATGGTGTTCAAATTGCCTGTTTACCTTGCCAATTGCCAACCTAATTGCGTTGAATTAATTTGGCGAAATGGATACTGGCTTTCCCTTACTTTTGATGTCGAAGGTAAACAGCAAATTTTAGGATTTAATACCGCCGCCGTTGATATGGGTGAAATTCACGCAATAACCATCACCGATGGTAACGAAGCCGCTGTAATCTCTGGACGGCAATTGCGGTCAGTCAAGCAGAACCGCAATAAACGTGTCGCTCAAATTCAACGAATGCAGTCACGGTGTGTGAAAAAATCACGACGATGGCTTAGGTTTCAAGCAGTAAAATCAAAAGTCTTAGCCGAATGCCATCGGAGAACAAAAGATCTTAATCATAAGATTACTCGAATTGCAGTTTCATGGTGCATCGAACATAATATTGAAAAACTGATTGTCGGTGATGTTACTGGTATTGCTCAGAATACTAACAACGAGAAACGATTGAACCGTAAGAACCGCCAAAAAGTAAGTCAATGGGAATTTTACAAGCAACGTCAATATCTTGAGTACAAATGCTCAGAAGTTGGTATTGAAACTGTTTTAGAACCCGAAAACGGAACTTCAAGAACTTGCCCTAAATGCGGCAATCAGTACAAACCAAAAGGACGAAACTACCATTGTCCAGCCTGTAATCTAAAAATCCACAGGGATGTAGTTGGTGCAGTAAATATTCGCACCAAACATCTAACTGGTGTATTGAATGGCAATGACAATTTCAAGAGTCCAACGGTAAAGTATCTACGTATCAATGACCAACGGTCGTTGAAAAGTAGTAGTGTTGCTGGCGTCAACCGGCGGGAGAAACATAAGTTTCGGTTGCACCGCCGCAGCTTAGGTGTTTCTACGCAACTGACCTTGTTCTGAAAGGCCGATAGTGTACGCTCTCTTCCACGAAACAGGGCGGGCTGTGTAGCAAAACCTAAGAAGCCCTACCCATTCAATGGGTAGGGAGTACGTCACTAGCCCGGCTATTTCTCAAAAGGAGGATTTCCTTGCCGGATATTGGCCTTTCGAGGAAGGTAAAGGAAACGAGGTAAATGACCAAAGCGGAAATGGTAATAATGGAACTATTAGTGGAAGCGTGAAATGGGTGGATGGTCAAGTAGGCAAAGCCCTGGAATTTTCTAAAGGCGCCTGTATAACGATACCTGATTCGAAAAACCTTGACGATGTGAAAGAGTTAACTGTTGCAATGTGGATTAAGCTCCATTCTCTTCCAGGTGATTGGAGCCACCTGTTAGAAAAAGACGGTTCTTACGGGATTACTGTGAATGCTGACAAAACATTCCGTTACACCTATTGTAGCAGCGCAGTCTGGTTGGCGACCGATTTTACAGCCAAAGCGGAAACCTGGTATTACATCGCTATGAGTTGGGGCAAATCAGGAGGTTTCTTCTCCGTAGATGGAGCGAAGGTGCATGAGGATAAAGGAACGGTAGTTGCCGCGGCTGTTGTTCTTAACATCTCACACTGCGGAAGTTATATGGTCGATGGAATATTCGACGAGGTTAAGATTTGGAACAAGGCTTTGACAGAAGATGAGATAAGCATTGCAATGAAGGGTGGGGCAAGTGTCGAACCTTCAGCAGATAAGCTCGCTACCACATGGGCTCAGATTAAGGAATAGTTATAATACCTGTTTAGACTTCCGAAGTCTCGAAGACTTCGGAAGTCTAAATGTGCGTGTCTTTGGAGGTGAATTATGACCGGACGAGAAAGGGTATTGAAAGCGTATCGTCACGAGGAACCAGACAGAACACCAATCGGTGAGATGTATGAGATTGCGCCCCCGACAAGAGAGGTGGTTTTAGGAAGACCTTGTGGATTTGTCGAACGGATGGAGATGCTTCATGATGCTGAATGGGAAACGATTGTGGAAATGGAAGCGCGGGATATCATAGATATCGCAGTAAAACTTGGTTTCGATATGATTGGCGTAAGACGTAATATTTCTCCCAACTTTGAACGCCCTTACCCGATTTCTGAATACAAGTGGGAAATAGGTGAGACAATTCACGAATACCTTCCTGAAAGTGGTATAACAAGGACCTACCGGAATCCCACACCCTCGGAAAAACGGAAGAATGGAAAAGTAGCGCCCACTACGGGCTGGCAGGGACGCACCGCCCCTACTAAAAATCCCCCAGTTTCTGAACCAGAATTTTACGTCTTCCGCCGCGTGAAAGAACTTATGAAGGAACGAGGAATCGAACTGGCAATCTTTTCTCCCGCTTATGGCACCGGCGCGGCATCGTCGGAAATCCTGGAATGGTTTTACACGCAGCCCGAAAGGCTACGGCGTTACTACGACGAAAGCACACAAAATGTCATTTCAAATGCACGGAAGTTGGTTGAAATGGGCGCGGATATTATCGGATTGGGTGGTGACCTCGCATGCGATAAAGGTCCCATGATGTCCCCAAAACATTACCGTGAATTTATCATGCCTCAAATAAGAGCGCAGGCTGATGCCCTGCACGAAGTTGGCGCTTATGTCAATAACACGTCAGATGGTGACCTCTGGCCAATTATAGATGATTTTCTAATTGGAACTCATGTGGATGGGTTCGGGGAAATCGACAAAGCCGCCGGCATGGACCTGGCGCGGTTAAAGCAAGGATACGGGGAGCGCATCTGTTTTGTCGGCAATCTCGACATACGATGGACATTTACTCGTGGCACACCGGAGGATTGCAGGCAAGAAATGATAGAATGCATTAAGAAAGGGTGGGGTAACGGCGGGCATATCATTTGTACCAGTAACATCGTACACAAAGATGTCAAGCCAGAAAATTATCTTGCCGCTATAGATGCGTATCATGAGTATTTTAACCAAACTTTTCTTTAAAAAAGAAAAGTTTAATCAAAAGAAACATTAGGGGCCGAGGAGGCGAACGCACTGCTTTGAAAAAAACATGGTCGGGAGTGACTTTGCGTTCCCTCATTCTTGGAACTATTCTGACCGTTATCAATTGTTATTGGGTCATCTCAACGGAGATAGTGCGAACCGTCGTAATCGGCACTGTCCTTACCGTTTTCTTTAATGCGATATTCACAGTATTCATCTTAGCTGCCCTCAACTTGCTTTTTTTAAAATACCTGCCTTCCGCTGCCCTCACCCAATCAGAATTACTCGTTGTGTACATCATGGTGTCCGTCTCCACGGCTATTTATGGGATTGACTTGATGGAGGTTATGGTTCCGGTGATGGGACATGCTTTCTGGTTTGCCACCCCTGAGAACGAATGGAAGGAGTTGTTCTTCAGATATCTCCCAGGCTGGTTGACAGTGGATAACAAAAGCGTTTTACGGGGCTATTACGAAGGAGATTCAAGCCTGTGGATGGTAGAACATCTGCGTGCATGGCTTGTCCCGGTGTTAGCCTGGACTTGCTTCATTTGTATTTCCTCCTTCGTGCTGGTTTGCATAAATTCCATTGTAAGAAGACAATGGGTAGTGAACGAAAAGTTGGCATACCCTACCATTCAGTTGCCGGTTGAGATGACTGGCTCGTCAAAGTTTTTTAGTAACAGGCTGATGTGGATTGGATTCGTGTTTGCTGGTGGACTTGCTCTTCTTGACGGACTAAATTTTCTCCTTCCCATCATACCGACTCCAAAACTCAGGTACAATATAGCGCCTCTTTTCACCAACAAGCCCTTCAATGCTATCAGTTGGATGCCCTTAAACTTCTATCCTTTAGCTATAGGATTGGCATACTTTACGCCCCTTGACCTCTCCTTCTCTCTTTGGTTTTTCTACCTTTTCTGGCAAATGCAATTAGTCTTCCGAAACATCATGGGTTGGGAACACATGCCCGGCGTCTTCCTCCACGGCCAGTTGTCCGGAGCATGGATTGGTCTGAGCATTCTTTCCCTCTTTTCAATGAGACGCTACATAAGGCAGATTTTTAGATTCGTTTTGCCGGCCTCTGACAAGACAAAAAAAGCCGTTGGCAAAAGTTCTGTGAGAGGCGATAAAAAAGAACCGCTAAGATACCGAACTGCCGCATTGGGCATTTTCGGCGGCGTGGCATTTCTTACCGCGTTTTGGTACAAAGCGGGTATGACCGTCTGGATAATCTGGGCTTTTTTTTTAATCTACTTTTTGACTGTTATGGCAGCTACCCGGATGCGAGCTGAATTGGGTCCGTTAGCACACGAACTGCACGGTTCGGGCCCAGACCGAATTTTGATTGAAACTTTCGGCTCCAAACCCTTTGGCCCGAAAGAACTCACCTTGTTTACACTCCTACATTGGACTAACTACGGCTACCGTAACAATCCAATGCCCAACCAACTTGAAGCATTCAAGATGGCTGAGAAAGCAGAAATGGGCTATAGAAAATTGACCTTTGCAATTCTGGTGGCAACTGTCGTTGGGACGCTTACAGCGTTTTTGATGTTCTTATCCTTCTTCTACGAATATGGTGGGAGCGTCCGGGTTGCGCATTCATGTATCTTTGTCTCCCAGGATGCTTTTGTTCGTTTACAGCATCTGTTGCAGAATCCTGTATCAATAGATTTTCCTATCATGAAGCAGAGGATATTCGGGTTGCTCTTTACCATCTTCCTTATGTTCATGAGAAGGCGATTTCTCTGGTGGCCATTCCATCCCGTTGGATACGCTGTTTCGAGCGGCTGGGCAATGAGTCACATCTGGTTTTCTGTATTCATAAGCTGGTTAGTTAAACGAACCCTTTTACACTACGGTGGCTTAAAAACCTACCAACACAGCGCGCCATTGTTTTTAGGTTTAATCTTGGGACAGTTCGTCATAGGTAGTTTGTGGAGTATCGTCGGCGTGATAACAAATATCCAGGTGAGAGCATTTTTCCCATAAAGGAGGGCATGTTTCATTTTTCTGTGCTATCCCAAGGCAGTTTTGCTTTCCAGATAAACCCGGCTCGTGGAAACGCGTGCTTGCCTGCATAAAACCTAAATGTCCACTGGCAAAACGCACGGTAGCCAGAAGCGGGTCTTTATAAACCAATTTATCTCCTCCCCATTCCGCGAAGATTCTGGTCGGCTCGCCCATAATCCACCGTACTAAATCCCAGACATGTATAGTCCAGCCATAACCCTTAACTATCACTACATCTCCCATCTTGCCTGTTCCAATCAGCTTCTTGACCCAATGTGAGTGCTGGAAAAATCGGCTCTGAAAGTTACAGGCTAATGTCACTCCGTTTTTCTGAGCCGCAGCCATCATCTCTCTGCGTTCTCTGCGCCTCCTCTGCGACCTCTGCGGTTAGAAAAAAGCGATGCGGAAAAGTGTAACCTATTTTTTAGAACTTGCTTACATTGTGAAATAAATTATGACTGTAGTAACGACTTCAGTTGTCCCCCTTATCAAAGGGGGGCAGGGGGGTTGTGATACGGTAATAAAAGCGACTGTTTATTTTTCAAATTAAAAACCGACACCTTCTTCTGGCAAGTCACTATGCGCTGAGATTGATTTCGATTCGGGGAATCGGAATCAATCTCAATGATAAAC
>Ga0194125_10003653_pt1 | contig 24651 bp, 21 predicted proteins | sample TA2KigC250mmetaG_FD_148626 | JGI IMG/M metagenome (GOLD analysis project Ga0194125, IMG submission 148626) | Freshwater microbial communities from Lake Tanganyika, Tanzania - TA2015034 Kigoma Deep Cast 250m | ecosystem: Environmental > Aquatic > Freshwater > Lake | place: Tanzania: Lake... | reverse complement strand
TCTTAATGTAATCTTCAGCTCCTGATCCACCTATCGCAGCTTTTAGCGCTGCTGCTTTGTAAAATTTATGTGCTTCAATATAAGGAAAAACCAAATCGCGAGGCGTATTTTTATACGCCGGAGAGCCAGGATTCCATTTTCTAAAAAATAACCAATACCAGGCAAACAGGAGCATGGGAATTATAAATAAAATCAGGAGCTCGCTTATCATCATCAAATATTAAGGCTTTAGAATCATAAGTGGTAGCGCTAACACACCTTTTGCGAAATTTATTAAAGCTTCATCCAACAACATTAAGCAATTCGGTTTGTCTTGTCCCATTTGAAGGTGTTGCTACCAAAGGTTCTAAACTCTCTCCTTAAGAAATATTTATAGTCAGAGGGTGTTAATAAGAGTGAAGTTGAAATTTAATAAGGTGGGGTCGGTAAACCTCCCTTGTTTTTTTGTAACATCTACAATATTAAGACTGAAGTTAAGTCTGATAGGGCATCTGCATACTGATATTACGAGAGCAATGTCGGAAGTCAGGCGATTGAGAGTATTTTAAATCAACAATCAGCTCTGAAGCCATTTGGTCGGTTGACTTAGGTTGATAAAGTTAAGGTATGGAAATCCTTCTTAGCGCTCTAGCAATTTTGGCCATTTTGTTCTTTGCCAAAAACGGCTCTAGTAAAAGGTAGTTTTTATTTAGTAACAATCCACTTTTTATATGGACCATCTTTAAAGGTAAGGATAAATCTTGAGATGTAAAAACCCCCGCACCTAGGAGTGAGCGGGGGTTTCTTTTACGTTATTTGCTTATTTGATCTTTTCAATCTGTGCCTTTGCTTTGTCATACAAAGGTCCAGTGATTAGGGCATACCCTTTTTCTGGGAACTTCTTTGGACATTGCTCCAAGAGATAGGTGTGCCAAGCAGCTACGATCTTTTGCTTTTCAGCATTTTTATTTGCTGATGCTGGATAAACCAATCCATAGGATGCAGTGCCAAGTGAGTAAGCACCAGGTATCACCTTCTTGTAATCGGTGTTAACGCTGCCATTAGCCAATATTGTTCCGCCACCTAGGAAGGCTGAGGTGCCAGCAGCGGTTGGTGGCACGAACTCACCTGCCGCATTTTTAATATTTGCAGTTGGCAATTTGTTATCAGTGGCCCATGAAACCTCACCATAACCAATTCCACCAACCTTGCCTTTAACACCAGCTGCAACTAAAGCAGAACCAGATGCACCTTGGAAATTAAACAAGCTCGCAATGCTGTTTGGTGTCATGTTGGAGAAGGTACCGCTAGCAGTCTTTGGCCATAAACCTCCGTTGGCACCCTCATTTGCCCCTTTTAAGAACTTTCCAAACTGCTCAGATGTTCCAGAGGAGTCGGTGCGGTAGTAAACCGTAATAGGTGTATTAGGAAGGGCGATATCTACCTTCTTTGTAATAGTTCTGATAACTGTTGGCTTTCCATTTTTGTCTAACACTGGAACAGTCTTAGTAACTTTCTTGCCACCAACTGTTACCACCTCTTTTTTAGTCTTATACACCGGGGTTTTGATAGTTACACCTTGGTTTTCTTCAATGATTTGCGGGTCATTCCACTTGGTAATTTGACCGCTGAAAATCTGTGCCAAGGTTGCTTCACTTAGATTAATTGCCTCTTTAACTGTAGGCAGGTTGTAGAAAATTGCAATTGGAGCTGCATAAACAGGTGCATACTCTAGGTGTGCTGGAATTCCTGAAGTGTAAGCTGAATCAGAAGCAGCAAAATCAACTAGGTTGCTTGAAAAATCTGTTCGACCCTTACCAGATCCACCAGCGGTGTAGTTGACTGTGAAACCAGTATCTTTTGTGAACTCTACTTTACAAACATCAATCAATGGTTGGGCGAATGAAGCACCGCTTCCATTTATCTGATTTGCAAATGCCGGGGATGAGAAAAGTATTAAACCCGATGCAGCAAGTGCGACCACCGCTGCTTTTTTATTAAACTGCATAACGCCTCCTTGACATTTTCGGTGTCATAAAGATAGAGCCCAACCTTTAAAATAGATGGTGTTTCAGATGAACCGCACATGTAACTTCGGTTAACAGTTGGTGACTTAAGAATTAACCAAATCTGCCAGAGACATAATCCTCGGTGCGCTTTTCCTTTGGATTAGTAAAGATCTCAACGGTGGTCGAACTCTCTATCAACCGACCAGGCCCACCATCGGAGAGAAGAAATCCGGTGTAATCTGAAACTCGCGCCGCTTGTTGCATATTGTGTGTAACAATCACAATACTCATTGAATCTGATAACTCTCGAATTGTCTGTTCAATTCGCAGAGTAGATCCTGGATCTAACGCAGAGCATGGCTCATCCATTAACAAAACTTGTGGATTAACCGCTAAGGATCTAGCAATACATAATCTTTGTTGCTGGCCTCCAGAGAGAGAGCCACCATACTCATCAAGTCGATCCTTTACCTCATTCCACAATCCTGCTCTTCTTAAACAGCTTTCAAGAAGCTCATCTGGATTTGAGATTTTAATTTGTGAAAGCTTTAATCCAGAGAGCACGTTCTCGCGAATTGTCATGGATGGAAATGGATTTGGTTTTTGGAAAACCATTCCAACCTGAAGTCGAATCTTCGTTACATCAACACCTGGCTCGTAAACATCTTTACCATCAAGTAATACTTGACCAGCCAGGGCTGCGGTTGGAATAAACTCATGCATACGGTTTAGGGTTCGAATAAAGGTAGATTTTCCACAACCTGATGGACCAATCAGCGCTGTGACAGTACCAGTGGCAAACTCCATCGAGATATCCTCTAAGACATGATTTTTTCCAAACCATGCATGTATTCCCCGTGCCTCTAATCCACTGCCTGGCTGTGGCGCTTTACCAAGATTGGTAGTTCTAGCTGCAGCTACCTCCGATAAAGATCGGGTGGCACCAGGTGAAGATGTGGTCTTGCTACCACTTGCCTGCTTTGGGGTTACTTGGCTCATCTCTTCCTCTCGATTTCCCTTGGACTCTGTTGGGTTTTCATTACTCATTTTCTACTTCCTTTGGCCGCACCAAAGTACCTAGCTAGTGCGAAAAAGATTAAAACCAAAATCATCAATACAAATACACCTAGCCAGGCCCGACTAACTGCATTCTCGCTACCAATTAAGAGGTTCTTCCAAACATAGTATGGGAAGGCAGACATATTTCCTGAGGTTGGATTTAAATTAATTGCGTCAGCGCCGCCAATTGTCAGTAACAAAGGCGCAGTCTCACCAACTACACGGGCAATACCTAAAATAACTGCAGTAATTAATCCGCTACGGGCTGCTGGAATTACCACCATTGCAACAGTTCGCCACTGGGTAGCACCAAGTGCTAACCCGGCTTCGCGAAGATCTTGTGGGATTAACTTTAAAACCTCCTCCGCAGTTCTTGCCACAGTTGGAATCATTAAAACTGTTAAGGCAAAACAGCCAGCCAATCCTGAGTAGGCATTACCTAATTGAATCATCCAAAATGCAAAGATAAACAAGCCCGCCACAATTGATGGCACACCACTCATTGCTTGAACAAAAAATCTAACTGTTCCTGCAAATCTTCCCTTGACCTCAACAATATAAAGTGCGGTCAAGATTCCAATTGGAGTTGCAAAAAGAGCAGCAAATAAGACTAAATACCCTGTACCAATTACTGCATGTAGTAAACCACCCTCAGTTAGTGGCATATCTGATGCGGTCTGCGACATATCTTTAGTAAAGATTGAAAGTGAAAAGCCTGGTGCACCTAATCGAATGATCTCATAAAGAACTGAGGCTAAAGCAATAATTACAAATGAAGCAGCGATATAAACCAACACCGTAGTTGAGGAGTTGATTGCAGCTTTGCGATCACGCCTAACCCAACTGATAACTGTAGCTGTCAGAATTGACATTACGATAAGAGTGAGAGCAAAACCTAATTTGCCCTTTAATGGTGAAAACCCAACAATCGCCAAGGTGCTAATTAGGGCAAAAACTGCACCAGCTAAATCAGTTAATAGATCTTTTGGCGTTAATTTCCATGGATATTGCGGCTTGGCGGTAAGGAGTGCTTGACTCATCGCTTACTCCCGTGCCGTCTTATTGATAATAAAGTTAGCAAGGAAGTTAACTCCCAAGGTGACTAAGAAGAGCACAAAGCCTGCACCCATCAACGCCTGCAACTCAACTGGATCTGCTTCGCCAAATTTATTGACAATCATGGATGCCACATTTCCACCGGCACTTAGTAAAACTTCAATTCTTATGTCATAAACTAAATTCAAAACTGTGTATACGGCAACAGTCTCACCTAGTGCTCTGCCCAATCCCAACATCGCCCCACCAATTACACCGCCTCTGCCATATGGAAAAACCACCGCTTTAATCATCGTCCACTTAGTAGCACCCAGAGCGTATGCTGCTTGAATTCGCTCAAGTGGTGTTTGAGCAAATACCTCACGGGATACTGCGGTAACAATTGGAATAATCATGATGGCAAGAACTAAACCAGCAATAAATGGTGATCTAGTAAAGACTGGCGCTGGCATATCAAAAAATGGAATAAAGCCAAAGTACTTATGAATCAACTTTGCCCAGTACTCAGCATGTGGCATCAAAACAAAGTAACCCCATAAGCCAAAGACAATTGATGGAATAGCTGCCATCACATCAACTACCACCACCATTGGTTTTTTAATCCACTCCGGTGCGTAGTAAGAAAGAAACAAAGCGGTGCCAACTGCAACTGGTACACCCATAATCATCGCTAAAATTCCGGTAACCATAGTTCCGTATAACATCGCACCAATTCCATATGAGGCAGGCTGCCCATCCTCTGGAACTGCATCCACCCAATCAAATCCGGTAATAAATGAAAGACCAGCAGCACGCATTGCTTCAAAACCATTAAAGACTAAAAAGAATCCAATTAGACCAAGAAGTAAACCGGCAAATAAACCACCACTTGTTACAACACCTCGAAAAACCTTGTCGGTAAATCTTGGCTGGGTGGTAATTTTCCTGGGGGCCGGAATAGTTTTTGGCACTTGTTCGCTCAGGCTCACATGGCAATCCTGCTATTTACCCCACCAATTTATGGGGCTATCGGGTAAAACTAAGGTGAACTAAGGGTGAACTATTTTTACCCTCTCCAACCAATAGGCTAGCCACCTATGAGCCAAGATCTGCCACACCTAATCTGGGTCGATTGTGAGATGACTGGGCTAGATCTTTATAAAGATGCCTTGATTGAGATCGCAGTTTTAGTAACTGATGCCCAACTTAATGTATTGGGTGAGGGTGTGGATTTGGTGATCAAATGTGAGCAAGCCAAATTAGATAGCATGAATGAGGTAGTAAAAGATATGCACACCAAATCTGGGTTGATAAATGAGATCCCAAATGGCACCACACTTGCTGCAGCAGATGATGCGATTATTACCTACCTTAAAAAGTACGCACCAAGTGAAGGTAAATCTCCTCTGGCTGGAAACTCCGTTTATGTGGATCGCGGCTTTATTGCCAGGGATCTGCCTAAGTTAAATGCATACCTTCATTATCGAACTATTGATGTCTCAACCATAAAAGAGTTAGCCAGAAGGTGGCACCCTAAAACCTACTTTGCCGCCCCGGCCAAAGATGGCAACCACCGGGCCTTAGGTGATATCCGAGACTCAATTGCAGAGCTTGATTACTACCGCAGTGCAATATTTCTTCCCTAGATAAGGGTGGGGTTTGGTCTAAAAAAAGTATCCATATTTTTTGCCGTATCATTAGCCAAGCAATAAACATGGTGGGCGTAGCTCAGCTGGTAGAGCACCCGGTTGTGGTCCGGGATGTCGCGGGTTCGAGCCCCGTCGCTCACCCCACATTATTGATATGAGTTAAAGCTTTTAAACTAAAGATCCTCTAACACTAAATGCATCTGCCACCCTGGCTACTGAGACAATAAAAGCTGCAGAGCGTAGATCAGTCTTATACTTTTTGGCGGTCTCATTAACATTAACAAAGGCAGTTTGCATTCTCACATCAAGCTCTGATCGAAACTTCTCCTTTGGCCAGGAGAATTGTTGAATATTTTGAGTCCACTCAAAGTATGAGCCCATCACACCACCACTATTTGCCAAGATATCAGGGACAATCACAATATTATTTGAACGCAGCTTTTTATCGGCACTGGTCATAATTGGCTGGTTAGCACCCTCAACAATAAAGCTAGCTTTAACCTTGTCCACATTGGCATCATTAATCACATCACCTAAAGCTGCTGGAATTAGGACATCACACTCCATCTCAAGGACTTCAGCAGATCCAATCCGGTTATCACTTTTGACATCAGCAAGGCTTTTCACATCAAAGATCGCCTTTATATCAATTCCTTTTTTATCTACTATCCCGCCAGACATATCAGAGAGTGCTATCACCTTCATCCCCAGCTCTTGGCAAACCAATCCGGCATACCTGCCCACATTTCCAAAACCTTGAATTGCAACAGTTGCACCTGCCACTTTTTTATTGTTTTGCTCTAATGTGGCAGCAGTTATCTGGGCCACCCCACGACCAGTTGCCTCCTCCCTACCAGGTGCGCCAAATAAACCAACTGGTTTACCAGTTACACAAGCAGGTTGAAACCCCTCTAACCGGTGAAACTCATCCATCAGCCAAGCCATAGTTTGTGCATCTGTTCCTAAATCAGGGGCTGGAATATCTCGATTTGGTCCTAAAACATTTATTAATGTTCTAGTCCATCTTCTAATTACCTCCTCCTTTTCAAGGGGAGTTAATTTTGTGGAGTCAACTGTTACTCCACCTTTGCCACCACCAAATGGCACATCAATAAGTGCGGTCTTCCAAGTCATTAGGGAAGCAAGTGCTCTAACCTCATCAATATCAACATCTTGGTGAAACCTAATTCCACCCTTTCTTGGACCTCTGGCACTTGAGTGCTGCACTCGGTAACCGGTTAACACCTCAATGCCATCTTCTCGATGTAGTGGAATAGATATTGTTACCTCGCGCTCACAGGCACTTATTGCATCAACTAAACCTTTTTTTAAATTTAAGACCGAACCGGCCTGGGCAACTAACTCATTAACCTCAGCAAAGGCGGAAATACCTGACGACGTTGTCATACTCCTAATCTAAGTGATTAACCTGAATTTCTTAAAACAGGCTGGCAAACCCCCTATGAAAAGAGAGCAAAGCCACCATTAAACTGCTGATAAGGTCGGCCAGTAGTAAAGCGCCGGGTTGTTAGCTCAGTTGGTAGAGCAGGTGACTCTTAATCACCGGGTCGGGGGTTCGAAACCCTCACAACCCACCCTAAAACCGCAGGTCAGGGTTTTGTTTTTATCTATCCGCTAACTTTTTTGCTACTGATATGACGTTTGTCCGTTCTTTGTCCGTTCCCGCAGATAATTTCTCTCCGAGACGGTCCATATATGCCCTTACACCACCTTCATAAAGGTGTCCATTGACATCCAAAGTCATCTGAGTAGAAGCGTGACCCAAGATTTGAACCCGAAAATACTAATTCAATAAAACACAAATGTCTCTCAAGACGCTATATATGAATGAAACCATTCGCGTAATGTAGAAATCTGCCTCCTTTTGTAAAACTTATCTTACAATTTATAATTTGCATGAAATTCACTTTTCAAGGTTTCCCAAATTTTTTTGGTGTCCCAGACAGTTGGGATGCTTTTGCTATCTACCAAAAGCATTGGACTTTTGATCCAGATCAAATCTTGGGATTTTATGGACCTTTGGATATTCCATTGGAGGAGTTTGCTTTCTTTGTGATCATTCCAATTGCAGCAATTCTTACCCTAGAGGGCGTTAAGGTTGTTCTGAACAGGCTTAAGCGATGAGGTTTGAACTCTCCTACACAGATCACGGTCTATGCCTTGATTCTCACCATCTTCTTTGACATGTTTATTACTAAGAACTCGCTTCTTTCCACATTGAGATTTTGGTTTAGCTACTTCATTATTTTGCCATTTCAACTCTTTACTAATTGGTGGCTTACACCGCGAGAGATTGTCATCTATGACAGTGAGGCGATAATTGGATTGCGTCTTGCTGGAGGGCCAATTGAGGATATCATCTTTGGTTTTGCAATGATTTTAGCAACGATGAGTCTCTGGGAATCAAAATCGAGAGCTGATCGCCTTGGATGATCTACCTGAAAGACTTTGTGTTATGAATGTGCAATAAAAGTCGGAGAAAACTGCCAACCTCTTACGAAAGATGAGGTAGGAACAATGGCGCATAAATCTTGCTTTGAAAGTAAACGAGAAACGAGTGGATTTTGCCAATTTCGACTCATGTGCAGAAAGAAGACTTGGGTGTGGCTTTCGATTGGGAAAAGCCTATTTGGAGTAGTTATCATCCATTTTTTCCAACCCTAACATGCTCGTTAACGAACTGCTTTTGATCAAATTCGTTCCCAACATGCTCAATGACTGCATTACTGAATACAAAATCAAACTCTTTGTCATGAAATGGTAAGGCACGGCCATCTGCTTGAATCCAAGTTTGCCAGTAGTCACTATCTCGTTCTAACCCACAAACTACGAATTTACTCACAGACTTTGATAAACCATCTTCAATCAAATTTACTGGAATTTTCCCCTGCTGCGAAGCGGATGCGCCAACAACCTAAATACTTTTCACCTGTTTTTTTTGATAAAGCGTAATGCAAAAGCCAATTTGCGTTTTCGATTAATTTTCATAAAACGGTACTGTACGAATTTTATCCAGACCATGTTGACAGTGTATACCTATTTCTTAGGCTAAAAAAATTCTAATTTTCATTCTTTAGTGAGTACTTTTTCATCCAAAAAGGCGGATTTAGATCGTAGTCTGAACAGCCAATATGTCAATGTCGTACGCGAGACAGGACAACTCGTCGAATCTCTCTGTGGCAATACTTATTGTCTGGAAACCATTGTCGAGAATCCACTCCAAGGTTAAATTTAGTGTTGCGGCATTTTCATAAATGGGCTTAATGCTGGTTTCAACTTGAATGGCCCTGACCAAATGTAAATTGGCTTTTAGCCCCGATAAAACTTTTAATTCTGACCCCTGAGTATCGATCTTCACGAATACTTCTCCGTCCCTAACTTCTCTATCGAGAAAATCATCTAGGGTCTGCGAAGTTACGATTTCTTCCTCAATACTTTCGCCAACTTCAAACATATCGTTTTGTGAGGGTAATAAAATAGAATTTAAATCACTCCGAGAAAATCCATAGATATTTTGCCTTCCATTTTCCTCGAGTATTAGTCGTCTATAAGTTTTCAGGTATTTGTCTTTCGCTCTCAAGATTTCTAATTTGGAATAAGATGAAGAGAAAGGTTCGATTGAATATATTAGACCTTTGTAACCATATGAACGTACTTCTGTAACAAATTGTCCAACATTTGCACCAATGTCCACTATCGCTAATTCAGGAAACTTCTCCAATAACCTCTGTCGCTGCCACTGCAAAGATTCAGATCTTCGTTTAACGACAAATTTCATTTTTTTTGCAAAAACGGGATTTAAGTTCTTATACACAAAAGGCGAAAGCATAGTAGAATCATGCCATAGATATATTTACCAATGATAAAATTGGCTATATGATTTTTGCGTGAATATTCCTATATATGTAATTTCTGCTTTGCATGGAAGAGAAAAACATTTATTGAGAACTCTGACCGAAGCTAACCTAAGCTATAAAGTAATCTCTGCAGTTTTTTTCGAGAAATATCCTATGTACTTCAACAGTGCGCGATCCCTGCTTCTCGACAGGGAACGCTTAACTTTACCCGAACTTGGAGCTGCTAGAGCTCATCTAGATGCCTATTCTGATTTGATTCAGACAAATCATTCATTTGCCTTAATCTTCGAAGATGACGCAAAAATAGTGAACTTAAGTCTACTCCTAGAAAAATGCCAAGATTTTCAAAGATTAATGAAGGGTAAGCCTTATTTGCTGCTTAATCATTGTGACCATGCTGTTGTAAGCAGATTCACAGAAATCATTCCAGGGGTTTTTTCTGTTATAAAGTATCCATCAAGTGCCGTTTGTTATCTAATAAGTAAGCAGGCGGCCTTTTTCTTGCTCGAGAAAAACTCAAATTTAGACTTCCGAGCCGATTTTCCAAAAGATTTTCGGGTTGAATGGTTTGTAAATACTGCTAAGACAATAGAACATGATTTTGAAAATAGTTACTTACAGAACTTACGAGATAGGGCAAAACAGAGAAAGCTAGTGCGCTTTATCACTTTAGTTTGTGAACTTAGCCTTATTAATTTTATTTTACTCAAAATTATTGATCCAAAAAGGCAACCTGATTATTTAAGGTCTATTTGGTATCCAAAATTCTTTTATTACCTTACAGTGTTCAAAGGAAAGCGTCCGTTTTCATCTCAGAGCTACGATAGATAACTTTCGGTCATTGGAACAATTGTTTGTAAGATGAAGTGCGCCGTTTGAGTTGCAAAAATATCTTGCCGAGAATTACCACAAGCATAAAATTAAAGATAGTTCGTTTGGCATTAGTTGTCAAACTCGAATTAACCAGAGAGGTATTGATAAAACATCTATATCCTTTTCGTGTCAAAGCCGAGTGGAAGAGAACATGTTCACATCCAACTTCAGCGTTTATCTCATAAACTTCATTTCCAATAACTTTGGATCTGTAAATACCTAGACCGCCGAAGCTAGAGGTAGTTGATATCCAGTTGCCAGAGCTTCTCGCCTTAAACATTGGTTTAACAAAGTTTCGAAAGTATGCTCTCCTAAATCCATATTGATAATCATTCCGAAATTTGATATGACAATCCCAATCTAACCAATTTACGCATCGCAGCGCCCAAAGATCATAGTACGGACCACGTTGATTTGCGGTGCAAATATCCCAATCTGTTTTTTCCCAACAGGAATCTACCGAACGTTTCTTCAAGCCATAATTCACTCTATCCCAGTCAACAACTACTAAGTATAAATAATTAGACGTCTCCATCTTATTTTGAAAATAGTGAATATAGGCGTTTCGACACTTTGCCACTCGCTCACTCTTAAGCTCTATCTGATTACTCAAATTTCCTAGTGAAATGAATTCAAATTTCGAACTATTAGATGCAAGTCTCTCCAAAGTTTTTATGGTATCGTCTGAACTATCAGACTCAACAATAAAGTATTCTGTATCAAAGTCCTCAAATGCCTTTTCAAAGATTCGGTGTAATTTGATTAATTTCTTACCAGAATTTCTCGCTACACCTGCAATAAGTATCTTAGACTTCATTACTATATTCTCTTTCGTAATGCTTTCGATAGAAAAAGTGTCAAAATTATGTTCATAAGAAGCCCAAAGTTGTGAGCAATAGCAAGTATCAACATGGAGTAGTCACTCTCCGCGTTCAAAATATATAGAATACTGAGCGCTAGATGCCAATAAGAAACAAGCATGAGCGATAAATATTGCTTACCTTTCATAAAATAGATTCGACCATTAAAGCTTAGAATTGAAATACATAATCCAATTTGATAGGTAAGCAATAGTAATTTAAAATCTGAATTATCAAAGTCCATTGACATTACAATAGTTATAATCTGTGGCAACATCAGAAGGCTTAAGATAAAATAAATTTTTCTTAAATTGATTCGTTCTCGGTTTGGAGAAGCAGGATTTATTAGTCTTCTCGTCCAGACCTGATTTACAACATTTCTAAAGGGACTTAAAACAGTTTCGATAGACTTTAAAACTCGCAAATCAGATGTGGAAAGAGAATTTTGAAAGAGAATAATACAGAGCTGGGTGAGAGTCATACTCATGAGGGCAATAGCAAAAAAGGGTTTTGTATCGTTTTCTGGTCGATGTATTTTCAACTCTTCTTCTGAATTTCCAGTTTGTCTCCAGGGTGATAAATTGAATAAATTTGCTAAAGGTATTAAGAAAAATTGAAATAGAACAATGAGCCAGAATTCTATTTGTTGTTGGCTGAATGCGAGCAATGAGATCAAAAGGAGCAGGAAAAATAGAGAATAAATCTCAGACTTAAAAACCGCTTTACTCGACGTGGAGAAACACAAATATCTTGGCAGATCAGACAAAACAATAAGTTCTATTCCAAGAATCATGAGTAATGCTTTAGGTATTCCAATATCTAGAGACTTCAGAAATATGAGAAACGTAGGAGGAGCCGTTGAGCCGATTAAAATCAAAGTATAAACCTTGGCTTCTTTGTACGAAAACTTTCCAATTAAGAATGGCTCAAGAATCCCAGTACGTGCCAAAGCTACAATACTGAAGGCAACTCCTATTGCGACAAACCAGGTTCTAAAATCCTCTGCAGGTAGAACCTGAATGGCGATGAAATTGAAAATGAACGTCCTCAATGAAAAAAGCGTCAAATTGATATGACTTGCACCATTTAAATCAAAAATCTTTTTTTTCAACGTAAATCTTCTCTTATCCTATAATGAAGATTATTGAGAATTAATTGAGTTATAAATATTTGTCCTTCTTGTGTAGGATGAATCAGATCGTTTGAACGCAATTTCTTAGGAAGACTTTCATTTAGATCCAAGATTTGACTTCGTTCATCGGCTCTGTACTTGGATTCGAAGAACACGTCTCTATAATATTGTCTTTGTTTTTTTCTTTCTATGGGACTAAATCTGTACCCTTGGAGAGTAACAATCCACAGGAGTATGCCATTTCGAGCACGTATAATCGTAAATATTTCTTCGATTATCTCACGATATTCACTATATTTAGTGGTGTTTTTACTAAAACCTACTCTTCTTAGAATGCTTCTTAAAATTGGAGAAATGTGAAGGTTCTGCAATCCTTGAAAGAGAGTAGTCTGTATTAATGGATAATGATCACCTGCGCCCAACTGTATAACATAGAAATCATTTTTCCCAAGTTCTCTATTTCTCTCCCTCAAGGATTGTAGTGCTTCCGAAGCGGTCATTCGGTTCTTAAGAAACATCGTAATCGAAGCTCCAGGCAAATTTTCGGCAATGTAAAGAGGGAAGCCTTTTCCTCCAGCATTATAACCTAATGAAGTAGATCCTCCGATAAAGAAAAATCTCATGCCTTTTCCGTTTTCCTTGGAACAAGTGAACTCTTGATCTGCTCAATAGTACAATAAATCCTGATGTCGTTGCCCGCTATTTTTATTTTTTGGCACAAGCAATAAAGATTACCAAAGGTAACATTCCAAAAGGCGATTCGATAATCACTCCAAAAAGAGAAGTTATAAGGATTGGAATGATAAGAGATTCGGGAAATCTTGTCAATAAGATCTTGGATTTAATTCCAGCTCTTGTGGGGAGAAAAAAAATCAAGGAGAGAAACCATAAAGCGAATCCAATAATTCCAAATCTCGAAAATAGACCGAGGGGCCATGAATGCGGAGAGCGGACTGACAAGTCCCCTGAGAGGAATCTGACAGCGCCTGACTCAAAGAGCATTTCACTCCCGGGGCCAGCTCCCAAAAAAACATTTTTATTTTCAACAGTCCAATCTAGTAACATCCGCTGAGCTTTTTCTCGCCCTCGTCGAGTTGATTCTCCTGAACTTTTACCTTCACCTGTTTCAGAACCCACAATTCCAATTCTTTTCAAGTTCGAATCTTCGGGTAAATTGATATTCAAGGCATACATACTAAGTGCGAGTAATGAAAAACAGAATAAAATGATAACTAACGGATTAATTTTGAATGTGCCTTTTTCTCTTGCCTTTTCTTTTCTTGACATTAAATAGCCGATGAATAGCGAGGATAGGACAGCTAAGAGCGCCGCTCGACCATTTAGGAAAATAGCACATGAAACAAAATACAATATAAGGAAAGAACTTGCGGTTGTTCTATAGCTCAACGATATACGGTAGAAACAGGCAAGGATTCCAATAGCTAAAACGAAGCCTGATTGGTCAGTTCTAACTCCAAAAAGTGGCTCTTGGAAGAAACCGCCTAGTTCTATCGGTTCGAACATTCCTCTAGCGCTTGGAATTGCCCATAGCGAGTGTGCGATTGTGGTCCAGACTAATTTATCTGCTAGAGAGACTAATTTGACAGCGACCAGGCGCAATCTTAAAACTGGGATAAATAATAGATAAACGAACGGCAGTAGGTCTCTAATCCTGAAAACAATTTGTGTTTCTTGATTACGAAAGAATTGAAAAATGATGAAAATCAATAAGATAGTAATGATACTTATCTCGTACTTTTTCAAATTTAGCGGGACTTTATCTTTTGATTTTTGTGTAGTCAATACTATAAAAAAGCAAGTTAAAATGAAAATTGAATCAAGGAAAAAAATGAGAGTTCCAGGCACCCCTATATACGTGATCCAGCGCCCTCCAAATAAGTCAACACATAACAATAGAACTAGGATTTTACTAATCAAATCGCGTTTATTGCTATTAGCACTCATGGAATTTATTAACTAGACGTGAAACATGATAAATTCTGTACACAACAATATAACAATACGGGATTATTCATAACTCATCTAAGTCTGATTGAGTATTCATAAATGCATCCTTAATTAATATCTTGACAAAACGTAGGTTTCCAATTGTATAACGACTCATCAACCTCTTGGGCTCTTGAGTCCAGCGGAAAAACCATTCTAAGCCTAAACTTCGTAAAAGCTTAGGCGCCTCATATCGAGTCCCCGAAACTATTTCAAATGCCGCGCCCACAGTTAGTGCGATGATTGGTAAAGCATCACAGAGTCTACTCGCTAAAAAAATTTGTTTTGGAGCACCGATTCCAATCCAAACGACTTGTGCCTTGGATTCTCGTATCGGCAATACAGATTGTTCGAAAAGACTTTGAATATCGTTCGTGAATGTTGGCACAATATGGCCCACAATCCGACCACTTACGCGGTTTGCTGTAAATTTTCTCTTCAACTCGTCTGCTGTCTCTTCATTTGGCGCTATCAGAAAATGTCTCAGTGGAGTTCGTGTGCCAGTCTTCCAAACGTGCCTCATGTAACCGGTTCCTCTAGATTGCGATAGTTGAACACGTTTCTTCGCTTTTCTCTTTAAGTACCAAAACATCGGTCTGCTGTCACAGAAGATAATTCCTTGACGAAAATGTTTCAATAGATTTTTTGATCTTGAAGCTTCCACAAACATAGCAGCGGCAGCAAAGTGAAGGGCGGCACCAGTCTTCCTGCCATTTTCAAAAAAAGTCTCGATTCGTTCGGTTATCTCGTCTTCTGTTTCACAGTAGACATCTATATTCAAACTCGAGAATGGAACCTTTTTGTCCATAGACTAATCGTAAACTACCATTATAATTTATTCGTGAGCAAAGCAGCCAAACTCACCACTATCGCTATTCTCGTCGATAGTATTTCGATAATCTGTGGTATTTATGCTGCTTATTTTGTCCGTTTTGTTTCAAGAAACGAAACTCTTGGGCGATTTCTTTTTTTTGAGGGTGTATCTATTCTGCTGTTTATTCTAGTTTCATGGATAGTATTCTTAAACCTCTCTGATTTATATCAGAATTCAACGATTACCTCAATTAAAAACCGACAGATCCTTTTTATGAAGTACTCTATTTTTTTTATTGCACTACTTGGACTTGCTTCATTTATAAGTAAGTCAAATCTTTCCCGACTTCTCATCTTGTATCTTTTTATCATTTCAATAATTTTAAATCTAATTTTTCGTATATTGACTGGATACGCGTTAGCACGAAAATTTCGCTGGAGAGATTCATTACTCATGCGGGGTTTGGCTATTTCAAAAACCAAGGAGGAGATTCGTTCAGCCCTTGACTGGTTAGATAGTAAGGACAATGTAGCCCTGAGCTATCCCAAGTTCATGAATTGTGACAGCATCTCGCTTGATTGGCTAGAAGAGTTTGAAAGATTGAGAAGTTTGTTTCCAATTGACTATGTTGTTATCTCGCCGTCTTTACTACAAGATAACCGAATTGGGGAGTTGATAAACTATCTTCACGATCTAAAATTAGAGGTTTTTATGATTCCCTTGGCTTCAAAAGCTACGGGATTTTGGCTCAATCCGCGAGAATCTGAAAGCTCGCCTTTCCTACAATTCGATAATGGGAAAAAACAAACGATAAAGTTATTAATCAAGAGGGTTTTTGACTTTGCATTTGCCGTGGCAATAACTCTACTTGCTCTCCCAATTCTTTTGCTAATTTCCTTTATTATACTGTATTTTGATGGAAAGCCAATCTTTTATGTCTCAAGAAGGGTTGGAAGAAATGGTGATACTTTTGCAATGTTGAAATTTAGAACTATGTATGAAAATTCAGAGCACTTAAAAAGAGTTGCAAAGAACGTAGGTGATAGCTCTGAATTTATATTTAAAGATGCGAGTGATCCAAGAGTGACGGAAGTTGGTAAATATTTACGTAAGTATTCCCTTGATGAGTTACCTCAATTTTTAAATGTTATTAAAGGCGATATGTCGGTGGTGGGCCCAAGGCCATTTCCACCTCATGAAGTCACGAAATTTGACTCACTTTATCTTCGAAGACTTGATTGCAAGCCAGGCGTGACAGGACCTTGGCAAGTAAAAGGGAGATCTGACCTCAATCTTAATGATAGTAAAGGCTTAGATCTTGAGTACGCTAATAACTGGTCCTTGACGGGAGACCTTCTGCTAATTGCTCAAACTATTCCTGCAGTTATTAAAAAAAGTGGGGCGTACTAATAGTTTTGTCAGACCTTGATTACTTCCTCTCTTACTAATGGTTGAGTGAAATATCTAAGTTGGCTATTCGTAACTTTGGATCTTACAACTACTATTCACTCGCTCCGCGGGCTAAATCAATATCCTCACATGTTAAGACACAGGGAGGTAGGTCTTTCCGAAGCGACTGTGATTTCATTAGCAATTTTAAATTGTTTTGGCGCTCCTATTCCTACCCAAACACAATCGGCTTTCTTGTCGACAATCATGTCAATCCAGTGATCAATGTCTTTTTTTTCACTCCAAACCAAATTTTGGTGCATAAAAATGGTTAATATATTTACATTTAGAATTGCTTTTAATAAAATTCTGAATTCCGCGATGTGACTGTTTGGTGCTGCCCAAAAAAATGTACAGAGCCTGGTTGAGCATCAATTAAAAACTAACGCATAAAATCTGCTCCTCGTATTTGGTATATATCTTTCTTGCAAAACTTTAAATAAACCGATGATGGCTTACCATCATAAGCTTTAAAGTCTTTTTCAAAAATTTTATATAATTGGGAATCCTTATGAGCTTCTGTCACAGCATGACTTGCTATAAAGTGAATTGCCTGTGCCTTTGAATCGTGATTTGAATTGAATTTCTCAATCAATTGGTCCAAAGTATGTTCAAAATAATTCCAATTAAAGAGATCTTTCCCGTCATTCTATAAGCTTCAACTAACTAAACTTCTTTCTTGGCTCTCTATCCAAACATAAGTTTCTTTTAGGCCTTCAGATAAACTCCATTCAGGTTTCCAGTTCAATTCTTTTTCAATTAAACGGTTATCAGAGTTTCTACCCCTAACACCAAGAGGAGCATCCAATTTATGCCTCCGATCAACTTTTTTATTTGCAATCTTAGCAACATAATCAACTAGTTGATTAATTGTGACCATTTCTTCAGAGCCAATATTTACCGGGCCAGCAAAATTAGATCCAATTAGTCTTCTCGTTGCATTTATACAATCTTCAATATAAAGGAATGAACGCGTCTGGAATCCATCACCCCAAATCTCGATAACACCACCTTCTGTATCAAGCTTTGCAATCTTTCTGCATATTGCAGCAGGTGCTTTTTCTCGCCCACCATCCCATGTGCCGAGCGGGCCATAGATGTTGTGATATCTAGCAACCGCAACTGGAATTTTGTAATTGCGAGAATAGCTGAAGTAAAGTCTCTCACTAAATAATTTCTCCCAGCCATACTCACTATCTGGATTAGCCGGGTACGCACTTGACTCTTCGCAATTTGGATTATCCGGATCAGTTTGGTTATACTCTGGGTACATACAGGCACTACTGCTGTAAAAAATTTTAGTTTTATTAAGATTTAATTTTTCATTTAATTGACGCAATTCTTCGAGGACATTTAAATTAATAGTTGCTGAGTTGTGCATAATCTCTGCGTCATGATCGCCAGTAAAAACAAACCCAGCACCACCCATATCTGCAGCAAATTGATAAATCTCATCAAAAGTTTCATTACTATTAAATGAATTTCTTAAATTAATAACACTCTTTACTAATAAAACATCTCTTAAATCACCCACTATAAATTCATCTGCTTCAGATGTAGAAAATTCCGGATATTTAAGATCAACCGATCTGACCCAGTAATTTTCTTTCTTTAATCTAGTAACCATAGCGTTTCCGATAAATCCACCGCCGCCTAGGACTAAGGCTATTTTTTGACTTAAGCTCATGATCACAGTTTAGCGCTCTGGGGGGGAGCGCGTAACGTATCTTCTGTAAGCTGAAAAGCTGGTTTAACCGCGGTAGAAACTGATAGTAAGGACATGTTTTCCATTTATTAGCGCCTACACTTAAGCGTCGAAATAGTCAGCAGACATCATTTATCTTAACTACTTCAGGCCGTACTAGAGGTTGAGTTATTGAAGTCAAGCTACCTTTCCCACCTTTAAACTGAGCAACGATGACTTCACTTGCGTCCGGCGCAAGATCAATATCTTCGATGAAGATTGGCCGGCCACGTTCGAAACCATGGCGTGCGTTGCCAACCGAGCCTGATCCGAGGGATCCTCCGATAAGTTCAGATTTGTAGGGTCCATAAATAAAGACCTTGAATCGGTGTTGCCCTGTGACTAGTTTCGTGGGTTTTCCTTTATCCGCTCTTGTTAACACATAGGGAGGTAGGTCTTGGGCGTTTACCACTCTATTCTGAAGGTAAACCGTCACTTGGGTAGTTGGGATTGGCGAACAGGTAAGAGTTTCTATATCTACCTCTCGATCTAGATAGTAGTCAAGCTTACTGGCATCAGTATTTTGAATAACTACTCGATACTCGTTATTCGCCTCCTCTTTCAAGGAGCCAGCTAGCCTTGTTCGTTCGTTCTCCAGCTGTATCTCTTTGTTGGTTATAAAGAGTAAAAATCGATTATCTGCTATCGATTTAGCGAGAGCATCAGGCATCTTTGTAAAGTTGAATTTACCTGCGAAGAGTTGGTCGAACGTTGACTTCATTATCGTTACGAGAAATTCCTTACGAGCCGTATTGTCAGTTTCATAGCGTTGATAAGCATTTTTCAAGGTCTCCTCTATAACATTTTCGGAGGTAATCTGAAATCCATCTGGCAAAGTAATGGTTCCGATAGCGTTTAAAAAGTAACTAATGGCGCTTGGGTCTGTGGCGATAAATCCATCTAACTCTTCACCTGTTTGCAGGCGCCAAAGTTCTAGGTAATTTAGCGCTCCATAAGGAAAATGGGGCGAGAGATTGGCGTTCTGCCAGATTCCAGGATTGTTTCCATAAAGTTCGAAGTATTCATCGGAGTGCTTAACTGGAAGTGTCGGAAGGTGCTTAAGGCCAATGTTTGAGGATGCTCTTACAACTGTAAGTTTCCCACGATTGATTTCTATGATGGCGTAAGCGCCGAGAATTCCACCTGTTCCACGGGCTTCAGCTGAGTTTTGAAAGGAGATCATGTATCGCTTAGGACGGTCAAATCCCACTAGCTCTGGGAAGTGCTTAACCGAAAAAAGAATTTCGGTTTTTATGTCAAAGACTTTAAGGCCAGCAAATTGCGACAAATGCTTTATAACTGGGAGCGATAAGTAGCGAAAGAGATCTTCGGTATCGCGGTGTAGATCATCGCCAACTTCAATAAGTTGCTCGCGACTTAACTTAGAATCGGAAAGGTTATTATAGGTGCTCCAAAGTTGTGCTAGATTAAATCCAATTGCGATTAAGGGAGCTACCAAAGTAAGCGTCACGGCGAGAAGGATTGGCTTAAGTCGCAAAGTTAACTCGAAATCACGTTAATTGAGTCTGTGAAGTAAGAGGCAAGAAATGAGTCCGGAAGTGAGCGAGATTTGCTACGCCTCGGCGAGGTGATAATTACAACCGACCCTCTATTTGAGTAGAAATCAATCAGCCTTTTCCAGCTTTGACTTAAAAAATATTTCTCCGGTTTGTCTAGTTCGCGACAGTGTCTTAAAACTTCACCCACATTTAACTTTGGTGGTGGGCTGTGCGCCGCCAAGGTGTAATCAAAATCGATTGGTTTTAGATTTTGCTCCTCAAGGTCTATGTCGTGCGGTGCCCTGCAATCGCCATCAATAATCGCTGCTCCAATAGCCTTTGCTTCAAAGACGGCATGAGTAATAGTTTGAGAGATATCTGTAGTACCTCGTGGTATGAATGCGATTACTGGATATCTGTTCTTGAGGCCTTGCCACTCACATATTGTCCTAAGAACAGTATTTGAGACTTTGGCTAGCTCTCTTTCAAACTGCGTTTCCTCCATTCCATCTGGATCCCTGGGGCGTAATTCAGGATGAATATGCTCATCAGTTAAAGATCGGTGTTTACTTGAACTCTTCAAGTGCTTTACTGAATTAAAAACTTCTTGGTCGGATGCGATAAGTAAATCTGGTTTAAAATTTGAGTTTATGAACTTTTCAATTGATGTCGTTCGCTCCTTCATTTGAGCAAGGCCCCAGCGAGTCGCAACGGAGGCGGCAAACTCAGAGGTCTGCTCACCGTCCGTCATCTCGATTCCAAAAGAGGAAACTACGGAGTCGGGATAGTGGTGGCGGATTACGAGCTCGGCGAAAGGCGAACGGGCCTTGTTCTGGCGACAGGCGACCGCAATTCTCACACTGCCAACCCTAGCGGCGCATTCAAGGGGGCTAAAGTGCCATCCGCTGAGGCGAGCGGATTGTGTCCAAAAAGACGAGGGGAGTACCTTTGGTCATTACCCTAGCAAGGTAGGTCCTATGGAATTTGTCGCCTACTGGCGATTACTTGTGCAGTCACGGCGCGTAATTGCAGTCACGACTGTCTTGGGCCTGCTCATTTCTTTTCTCGCCACGATGTCCATGACCCCGATTTACAAGTCAAGGGCTCAACTCTTTGTCTCGACGCCAGCTTCGGCGGTAGATATCTCTGCCCTGCTCACAGGTTCAAGTTTCTCACAGCAGAGGGTTAAGTCTTATGCGCAGATCATTAACAGTCCTGTGAATTTAAGTCCGGTCGTCAAAGAGTTGAAGTTGAAAATGAGCGCTGAGGAGCTATCTGAAAACATCACAGCTTCGGCTCCAATTGATACCGTTCTAATCTCATTGACGGTATCTGACACAAATCCAAAACGAGCGGCTCGCATTGCAAATGCTGTAGCTCAACAATTCGGCATTACAGTAAAAAGCCTCGAATTACAAGAGATTGATACTGAATCTCCCATCAAGGTCTCAATTGCGAAGTTTGCCGTTCCACCGAGCTCGCCAGCATCGCCAAAAAAAACAGTTAATTATCTTCTAGGTTTGATGCTCGGATTTGGGTTGGGTTTTGGTATCGCAGGCTTGCGAAAGCGTCTTGATAACACAGTTAAGAGTGAGGATGATTTAGGTGAGATTCCTTTACTTGCTGCAATTGGATTTGATACCAGTGCAGATGAAAAGCCACTAATTACTCAAATTGGCAGATACGCCGCTCGAACAGAGGCTTTTAGAACTTTGCGTACCAATTTAAAGCACGCTAACCCAGGGGTAAATCCAAAGTCAATTGTATTCTCATCTCCTCTTCCAGATGAAGGAAAGACAACTTCTGCAATCAATATCGCAATCTCACTTTCACAATCAGGTGAAAAAGTACTCTTAGTTGAAGCAGATTTACGGCGACCAAAAATTCCTATTTACCTTGAGTTCTCCTCCAAGGTGATTGGACTTAGTGACTTACTAAGTTCGCCCACGAAATTGACTTGGATTAATGTAAAAAAACACCTGAGAAAGCATCCCGAGATTGACCTTCAGGTTCTTACTTCTGGTCGTATTCCACCGAATCCAGCTGAGTTATTGGAGTCCGGTCGCTTTGAAGAGTTGATGAATATCTTGAAGCCAAAATTTGATTACATAATTATTGACTCCCCACCGCTATTGCCGATAACGGATGCTGCTATCGTTGCGGCGCAAGCCGATGGTGCAATCTTGGTTTCACACGCTGGCTCAACAAAGATTCCTCATTATGAGGGCGCCCGCGATGCAATTCGAGGAGTTGGGGCGTTAGTTCTTGGAGTTATCCTTAATAAGATTCCTGAGGATGCGATGGAATACGAATATGGTTACAAATATGGCTATCCGAAGTATTACGGTTATAGCGGCAAGCCTTATGATCCGCTTAATTCAAGCGAGCGTGACACGAGATATGCTCCTTCAGAGGCTGAAGTAGACCGACTCAACGAGGAAGAATTTGTATTCATCAAAGGAAAGCGCTTTAAAGAAGAGTTAATGCGCGATCGAAATAAAATCTAGGAATTAATGCGCAATAAGTGGGCATCTGCTCTACTCGTGGGAGCGTTTATATTCTCATTTCAACAAACTTCCCCTTATCTCTCGTTCCTTGCAGAAATCTGCAGAGGACCTGCGGCATATCCCCCAGACTTACCTAACTGCCTCGACCCAGCAGTTTTAGCGGCCCAAGAAGCTGCCAAGAAAGTTGCAGAAGAGAAAGCGGCTGCTGAAGCTGCTAAAGCGGCAGCAGAGGCTAAAGCTGCAGGGGAGAAGGCGAGGGCGGATGCTGCTCGCTTGCTCGCAGATCAAGAAAGAGCAAAAGCTGACGCCATTGCCGCTGAAATTGCAGCGGGAAATATCAAGGCAGCTGCGGAGAAAGCGGCGGCAGAAGCAAAGGCAGCAGCAGAAGCAACTGCAAAAGTTGAAGCAGCAAAACTAGCTGCGGCGGCAGAGAAGGCTCAGAAGGAAGCTGCACTCGCCGCAGCACAGAAAATGGCTCAGGAAGCAGACGCAAAACTGGCGGAAGAACGGGCAAAGTTAGTTGCTGAAATTCTTGCCAAAGAAGCTGCAGCAAAGGAACAAGAGGCTAAGGCTGCAGCCTCAAAGAAAGCTGCAGAAGATGCTCAAAAAGCTTTTGAGGCTCAACGTGCCCAGTTAGAAGCTCAAATAGCAGCCGCCAAGGCGGAGGCAGATCGCCTTGCAGCAGCGCAAGTCGCAGCAGCAGCAGAGCAGGCGGCAAAGCAACAAGCGGCGCAAGCTCTTGCACAACAGGCGCAGGCGGCAACGAATGAGGCAGATAGTGCGCGGCGCGCATATGTGGCAGCTGGCGGTAATGCGTTGCGAGCCGGTCCCGTTGTTGAAAAGAAAGTCCGGCCGGCGAGTGACGGCTTTGAGTATTTAAAAGCGCAACCACCTGCAGAAAATGCAACGCTTGAAGAATTGCGTGCCGCATGGCAGGCAGCGCAAGCAAAAGCAGCAGCAGTTAGCGGTCAAGCTAAGGCAGCAAATGATGCTGTTGCTGCTGCGAAGATCGCTGCAGATAAGGCAACAGCAGATGCAAGTGCAGCGGCAGACACACAGAAAAAACGTGAAGCAGATAAAGCTGCTGCAGAATCCAAAGTGAAAGAGGCAGAAGCCAAAGCTAAAGCTGAATCTGATGCCCAGGCAAAACTTTTGGCTGAAGCTTCAGCAGCAGCAGCTGAAAAAAATCGAATTGAAAATGAAGCCAAGCAACTAGCTGCTGATGTACTTAAGAAGGAAGCAGAGTTCAAAGAAGCGCAAGCAAAAGATCTCCAAGCCCAGGCAGCTGCAGAAGCCGCTTCAGCAAAAGAGGCAGCGATCAAAGCAGCTGCAGAAGCATTAACGAAAGCAGCCGAATCTGGCGGAGATTCCGCAGAAGCTGCCAAAGCAGCACTTGCATCGCTCAACAGCGTCGTCGCTATGGCGCAGAGCGCTGCAAATAAAGCAGCAGATGCAGCCAGCGCTGCTAACTTGGCAGTCGAGGCTGCGTCTAAAACGGTTGCTGATAAAGCTGCTGCAGAAGTTGCTGCGAAAAACGCAATTGCAGAAGCAGAAAAGCTAGCTCAAGCAGTTAAAGAAACGGCAGCAAAAGCGGCGATTCAAAAAGCAGCAGCCGAAAAAGCTTCAGCAGAAGCGAAAAAGAAGTTAGAGGCTGAGCAAGCAAAAGCGAAGAAGAAGGCGGCGGCGGCAAAAGCTGCAGCTGCGAAGAAAATTGCTGTACTTAATGCCAAAGCAAAAAATCAAGCTGTAGGCGCTAAAGCAGGATCTGCAACCGCCCAAGATAATGCAAAATCAGCCAATTCGCAGTCAAAATCAGGAAGCATAAAACTCGAAGAAGCGAAGAAAAAAGTCGAGGATGCCGAGAAGAAAGTCACAGAAGCTGAGGCTGAATTATCGCGCCAAGAAAAAATCTTAAATTCTTTGAAAAATGCTCTTCAATCAGCTCAGAACGCACTCGGTTCCATTATCAAGATTATTTTCAAGAGTGATAAAAAGGATTCAAAAGAAGGTGCATCGAAGAAATTTGAAGAGGCAAAACGCACGGTTGAGAATTTGAGTCGAGATGTCGCACAAGCATCGAGTAAACGAGATCAAGCACAATGGAAACTTGATAATGCTCAATCTGAATTATCTATTGCCAAAATCCAGCTATCTACG
>Ga0194125_10003650_pt1 | contig 24665 bp, 19 predicted proteins | sample TA2KigC250mmetaG_FD_148626 | JGI IMG/M metagenome (GOLD analysis project Ga0194125, IMG submission 148626) | Freshwater microbial communities from Lake Tanganyika, Tanzania - TA2015034 Kigoma Deep Cast 250m | ecosystem: Environmental > Aquatic > Freshwater > Lake | place: Tanzania: Lake... | reverse complement strand
GTCCAGGGCCTTGGCCAGGTTCATGCCGCTGCGCATCGCGCGGATATCGGCCTTCTGGATCGTGGGGCCGTCGGCAATCGGGTCGGAGAAGGGGATACCCAGCTCCAGGATGTCCGCGCCCGCGTCGATGGCGGCCTTCACGATCGCCAGGCTCATCTCGAAATCCGGATCGCCGATGACGAAGAAGGGGATCAGGGCGGCGCGGTTCTGCTGCTTCAGTTCGGCGAAGACTTGCTGATAGCTTTTCATGACGGATACCCCGAAGAAAGTAAAAGGGAAAAAGTCAAAAGGCAAAAGCATTGCTCTTTCTTACTTCTTCCTTTTCACTTTTCCCTTTCTACTTTCTACTTCTCCTCTGGCTCTTTCCACGATGCCGACGTCTTTGTCGCCCCGGCCGGAGAGGTTGGCCACGGCGATCGTTCCGGGGGTGAGTTTGCCTTTCTGGTTGACGAGGTAGGCCAGGGCGTGGGTACTCTCCAGGGCCGGGAGGATGCCCTCCAGCTTGGTCAGGAGCTCGAACGTGTCGAGCACGTCGTCGTCCACCGCCGCCACGTATTCGGCCCGGCCGGTGTCCTTGAGATGGCAATGCTCCGGCCCGACCGCCGCGTAATCCAGACCGGCGCTGATCGACTCGGTGTCGAGGACCTGGCCGTTCTCGTCCTGGAGAAGGTACGCCTTGGCGCCGTGGAGGATGCCGACCTTGCCCGCGGACAGGCTGGCGGCGTGCTTGCCGGTGGCGAGGCCCCGGCCGCCAGCCTCGACGCCGACGAGCCGGACCGTCTTGTCGGCGAGAAAGCCCGCGAACATGCCGATCGCGTTGCTGCCGCCCCCGACGCAGGCCACGACGAGATCGGGCAGTCGGCCGACTTGGTCGAGACACTGCTGCCGGGCTTCGATGCCGATGCAGCTTTGGAAGTGCCGCACGATCGTCGGATAGGGGTGCGGGCCGGCCGCGGAGCCGAACAGGTAGAACGTGTCCGTCACGTTGGCGGTCCAGTAGCGCAGGGCATCGTTGATCGCGTCCTTGAGCGTCCCGGTCCCGCCTTCCACCGGCACCACTTCGGCGCCGCAGAGCTTCATCTTGTGGACGTTGACGCTCTGGCGCTCGATGTCGGTGACGCCCATGAAGATCTTGGTCTCCATGCCGAACAGGGCCCCGACCATGGCGGTGGCCAGGCCGTGCTGACCCGCGCCGGTCTCCGCAATGAGCTTGGTCTTGCCCATGTATTTGGCCAAGAGGGCCTGGCCCAGGCCGTTGTTGATCTTGTGAGCGCCGCCGTGCAGGAGGTCCTCGCGCTTGAGGTAGACCGAAAAACCCACGTGCTCGCTGAACCGTTTCGCATGGTACAGGGGGCTCGGCCGGCCGGCGTAGTACTGGTACAACTGCGCCAGCTCCGCCACGAAGCCCTTGTCCTGGTGGAAGCGGTAGAACGCCTCCTCCAATTCCTCCAGCGCCGGGATCAGCACCTCCGGCACGTAATAGCCGCCGTATTCACCAAATCTGCCATCATATTTCATCGGTTGGTATCCAATGGGGTCAAGGTTTGATGTTTGACGGTTGATGGCTGATTGAGGAAGGGGACGACAAAGATCTAACTCAACAATCCAACATCAACCATCAACAATTCGCTCATGCCCGCAAATGCCTGATATTCTCGAACAGGGCCTTCATCTTCTTATGGTCTTTCCTGCCCGGTTTGGCTTCGACGCCGCTGCAGACGTCGATGCCGTAGACACCCAGCTCGACGGCCCTGGCGGCGTTGCCCGGGTTGATCCCGCCGGCCAGGAAGATCCGTTTGCCGATGTGGCCGATGATGTTCCAGTCGAAGGTCAAGCCTGTCCCGCCGTAGCGCCTGGGGTCGAAGGCGTCCAGGAGAATCGCGTCCGTCGAGAAGCTGTTCACCTGCTCGAGATCGTCGGCGTCCTTGACCCGCAGGGCCTTCATCGTCTTGGCGCTGTCGTAAGCCAGCCAGCGGCAGAACTCGAGGTCCTCATCGCCGTGCAGTTGCACCCAGTCCAACTGGCACAGGGCGACGATTGCCCGAATCTCGTCGAGCGAGCTGTTGACGAACACGCCGGACACGTCGATGAAGGCCGGCAGTCTCCGGATGATGGCCGCGGCGTCCGCCGGCTTGATGTAGCGCGGGCTCTTCGGGTAGAAGTTGAACCCGAGCAGGTCCGCCCCCATCTCCAGCGCGGCCGCCGCATCGTCGTAGTTCGTTATCCCACAGATCTTGACCTTGGTGATCATCATAGATTCATCTCGAACGGCAAGGGAGGTCAGGCTTGATTCGAGACCTCGACCAGTTTCTCCAGACACTGTAACGCCTTTCCATCATCAATTGAAGCCTGTGCCAGCGGGATCGCCCGCTCGAAGCTGTCCGCCAACTCCGCCACGACGAGTGCGGCGGCGGCATTGAGGACCACGATGTCGCGTCTTGGCCCGCGGTCTTTGCCCGCCAGGATGTCACGGATCACCGCGGCGTTGGCAATGGCGTCGCCGCTGCCCAGAACGTCGATCGAGGCGTTGGCGATGCCGTAGTCGGCCGGGTCCAATTCGAAGGACCGAATCCAGCCGTCGCGCAGCTCGACGATCCGGGTCTTGCCCAGCAGGCTGATCTCGTCCATGCCCTGGCCGTGGACGACGAACGCCCGTTTGGCCCCGAGCATCTTGAGACTTTCGGCGATCCGGTCCAGCAACTCGGCGTCGGCGACGCCCATGACCTGGGCCCGGACGCCGGCAGGGTTGGCCAGCGGGCCGAGGATATTGAACGCGGTGCGGAAGTCCAGGCTCTTGCGGATCGGCTGGACGAAGCGCATCGCCGGGTGGAACTTCGGGGCGAACATGAAGCCGATATGGGCTTCGCGGAGGCACGTGGCGACGACCTGGGGCCCGGGATCGATCTTGACGCCCAACTCGTCGAGGACATCGGCCGACCCGCATCGGCTCGTGATGCCGCGGTTGCCGTGCTTGGCGACGTAGGCCCCGGCGCCCGCCGCGACCAGGGCCGCGGTGGTGGAGATGTTGAACGTCTTGACGAAGGCGCCGCCGGTGCCGCAGGTGTCGATCAGGTGCGGCAGATCGACCGCCACGCGCACCGCGTGATCCCGCAGCGACCGGGCCAGCCCCGCGATTTCGCCCGACGTGGCCCTCTTCATCCGCATGATGGCCAGGAAGGCCGCGACCTGGACCTCGGAGACCTGGCCTTCGAAGATCGTGTCCTGCAGCGCTTTGGCCTGTTCGAACGTCAGGTCTTTCCCGTTGAGAATGACCTCGAGGTACTGCGTGATGCTTGCCATGATTTAGCTCTCCACTACCAGTTTTCGATTCGCGGCGATTTGTAGAACGTTTTGGATGATCTTGCCGCCCGCGGGCGTCAGGATGCTCTCGGGATGGAACTGCACGCCGAAGATCGGCAAGGTCTTGTGCTCGACGGCCATGACAATACCCTCGAAGTCGCCTGTCTTTTCCAGGCAGTCCGGCAAGGTCTGGGCCGTCAGGCTGTGGTACCGACCCGCCTGCAGGGGGTTCTCCACGCCCTGGAAGAGCCCCCGCTCGTTATGGCCGATCCGCGAGGGCTTGCCGTGCATGGGCTCCGGGGCGTGACCGATCCGGCCGCCGAAGTACTGCACGATGGTCTGATGGCCGAGACACACGCCGAAGATGGGCAGCCTGTCCTTGAAGTAGTCCACCGCGGCCAGCGACACGCCGGCGGTGTCCGGATTGCCCGGCCCCGGCGAGATCACCAGCAGATCGGGGTCAAACTCAGCCGCCACCGCCTTCAGATCCTCAAGACTCGTATCGGCCCGGTACACCTTCGTCCGGCACTGCCGCTTGGCGAAATCATCGACGAGGTTATAGGTGAACGAGTCGAAGTTGTCGATAAACAGAACCTTCCTATTCACAATGGCCATCCTAGTTCCTTTCGAGATCCGAATACCCGAGGGGAAATCCGAAATTCGAAGCACGAAACCCGAAACAAATCCAAAATCCAAAGCACCAATGACTGAAACGCTGGCGCCCGTTGGCAGGTCCGTTTTGAATTTTGGATTTTGGACATTGGAATTTGTTTCGGATTTCGGATTTCGAAATTGCTGTTTTTCTTCTACTTGCCTCGAAGCGCCCGCAAACAGGACCTGGCCTTATGCTCGGTCTCTTCGAACTCCATCTTGGGAATGCTGTCATGCACGATGCCGGCGCCGACGCGGATATAGGCGGTGCGGTCGCGCACCTGGAGGCTGCGGATCGTGATGCAACTGTCGAACTGGCCGTCGACCGTCAGGTACATCACGGCCCCGCCGTAGTAGCCGCGCTTGTTCTTCTCCAACCGACGGATGATCTTCATCGCTTCGATCTTCGGGGCGCCGGTCAGCGTGCCCATGTTCATGGTGGCCAGGTAAGCACTCAAGGCATCGAGGTCAGGCCGCAGGACCCCTTTGACGTTGCTGACCAGGTGCTGCACCGATTCGTACTTCTCGGCCGTCAGCAGCTCGTTGACGACCCGGCTGCCGGGGTTCGCCACCCGGGCGATGTCGTTGCGGGCCAGATCGACGAGCATCATGTGCTCGGCCAGCTCCTTGCGGTCCAGCTTCAGCTCGGCTTCGTAGCGGAAGTCGGTGTCCGCGTCGATCTGGCCGTCGATGCGGCCGCGGGGCTTGGTGCCGGCGATGGGCCGGATCTCGACGTGGCGCGGCCCGGTCCCGCTGACCCGCAGGTTCAGCTCGGGACTGGAGCCCATCAGGATCGTCCGCGGCGTGTTCAGATAGAACATGTACGGCGAGGGATTCAGCTCGCGCAGCCGCTTGTAGACGTCCAGCGGCTCATCGGGACAGGGCTCGGTCAGCGTCCGGCTCAGGACCACCTGGAAGATGTCGCCGTCGAGGATGTGCCGTTTGGCCTGGCCGACCATCTCCTCGTACTCGTTCTGGAAGGTGTCGGTCGAAGCCGCAGGCAGGGGCCCATCGTGTCGGCGGCCCTTGGGCGGATCGAACCGGGCCATATTGAAGTAGTAATCGAAGCTGCTCTGGGCCTCCGCAATCACCGCCTCGCGGTCGCCGTTGGTAATCATGCAGTTGACCACGACGTAGCCCTGGTTCTGCTCGTGGTCCATCAGGAAGATGTTGTCCGCGAAGTAGAGCTCGTAGTCGGGATTGCCCAGGAGGTCCTGCCCGCTGGCCGGGAGCTTCTCGAACTGGTCCACGAAGTCGTAGCTGAGGGCCCCGAGCAGGCCGCAGGTGACGCGGAACGGCTTGCTCGCCAGGCGAAAGGCGAAAGCGACGGCCCGCAGCACATCCATCTGGTTCGTCGTCCGCAGGCGGCTCTGTTCATCGACCGTTTCTTCGCGGCGATGGATACGTCCGGTAATGGCCTCAGCCCCGAACGCGACCGATTCGCAGAACGCGAACCGCTCCGGCCGGGACCCCAGGTAGCCGAGCATCCGTTTGCCGGGCTTGCTCAGGGCCTGGATGGCGAACTCGGCGCCGGTCCCCGTCACGTACAAGGCGGGGCGGGCCGTCCCGAAGCTCAGCGCGCTGGTGCCGGCCAAATACTCGCGGGATTCCAGCAGGCAGCAGTTCTTGGCCCGGCCGTAGTCACTCAGCTTGGCGAAGAAGTCGAGCGGATCGCCAATGTCGATCCGCTTGACAACGGGGACAATCTGCCCGGGCTCGGCATTTTGTATGATCTGGCGGTAGTCTTCCATAGTTCGGCTCTCGACTCAGACTCTCACTCGCACACGGTTACACACGGCCACAAAAAAAGCAGCCTGCCGATTCCGACAGGCTGCTTCATTTTTAAACTCGTTTGTTTCAGCGACTACTCAAGACACGAGGATCGCTCGCCTGCCGGATTTATCCTGCAGGCCACCAATACCCAAAGAAACCGAGGCTGTTGCACTTGCTTTGGACCATAATCTAACTAGTATATCGGCTGCGTAGGGTTGGGTCAAGGGCAAAATTGGCGATCTTCACAAAAATCACGGCTGCAGTAGGCGAAATTGTACTTTACAGAAAACCATGATATTTGTAAAGTATACTTTCATGAAGAGTAGACCTTTCTGGATATCTCGGATTCAGCGGGCGTGGGAGAAACGATCCATTGTCTGGCTTCAGGGCGTGCGCCGGGTGGGCAAAACGACCTTGGTGGAGATGCTGCCGGACATCCTGTATCTGAATTGCGATCTGCCTTCCACGAGTCGGCGTTTGGAGGACCCGGAATTGTTCTTCCGCACGCTCGCTCCGGGCGCCACGGTGGTCCTGGACGAGGTGCATCGTCTGGCCGACCCCAGCCGGATTCTGAAGATCGCGGCGGATGCTTTCCGTCACCTTCGGATCGCGGCCACGGGCTCTTCCACGTTGGCGGCCACCGGCAAGTTCCGCGACGCGCTGACGGGCCGCAAAGCGGTCGTATCGCTGCTGCCCGTGCTGTGGACGGAATGCCAGAGCACGTTCGCGGTCCCGGATTTGGACCGGCGGCTCCTGCATGGCGGCCTGCCCGAAGCGCTGCTGGCGCCGGCCAAAGACGACGAGTTCTTCTCCGGGTGGCTCGATAGTTTCTATGCGCGCGACATTCAGGAACTCTTCAGTATCCGTCAGCGCGCGGGCTTCCTCAACCTCCTTCGCCTTGCCCTCCGTCAGAGTGGGGGCCTGATGGACTACTCGGCCTTGTCCCGGGAGTGCGACCTGAGTCGTCCTACCGTCAAGGCGCACCTCGAAGTGATGACCGTGGCGTGTGCCCTGCACCCCGTGCCGCCGTTTCACGGCGGCAGCCGACGGGAGATTCTGCGCCGTCCGCGCGTCTACGGCTTCGACACCGGTTTCGTCAGCTTCGTGCGCGGATGGACACAGATCCGCGCGGAGGATCGCGGACCCCTGTGGGAACACCTGGTTCTCGATGTGCTCCGTACCGCCACCGGTGGCCGGGGACTCCACTACTGGCGGGACACCGCGGGCCACGAGGTGGACTTCGTGGTGACGCGGGGCCGGGCGGTGCATGCCGTAGAGTGCAAGATCGACCCGGATCGGCTCGACCCCAAGTCGTTGCGTGTTTTTCGTGGAGCCTATCCCGAGGGCCGCAATTACGTCGTTTGTCCCGGTGTTGAAGAGGCCTATGACAGTCGTTATGGCGACTTGATTCTCCGTGTGGCCGGTTGCCGACACCTCCTCGATGAATTTGAGAAACCGGCGGGGTCAACTCTTGACACTTGACAAGCGCGTCAGGCGTCAAGAGTTGACCCCCTGGGGTGCTACGGAACGCCTCACCACTGGGCCTCCTCAAAGGGATGAGCCGGACCGGCGGGCAGGGGTTTGGGTCGTGACTTGAGAATCGCCTTGGCGATGGCGATGTCGCTGGGCCGGGTGATCTTGATGTTCGAGGCATCGGACTCGACGATGGCGACCTTGTGTCCCAGGGCCTCCACCAAGTAGGCGTCGTCGGTGACGGCGGCCTTGCCCAACTTGTCGAGGTTCGCGTAGGCCCGGCGCAGCAGGGACGTCTCGAACACCTGCGGCGTCTGCGCCTCGAACAGGTCGCTGCGGTCCACGGTGCGGACGATTGTGCCTTTCTTGACCTGCTTGATCGTGGCAGTGACAGGCGCCGCCGGGATCGCGGCCCCGGTCGCGGCGGCCTTGGCCATCGTATCTGTCACGAGTTGTTCGCCGGCGCAGCACCGGCACGCATCGTGCACGGCCACCAGCTCGATCTCCTCCTTGAGCAACTCCAGACCTTTGCGGATCGTGTCGCAGCGTTCCTGGCCGCCCAGGAAGACCTTCACGTGGAAGAACGACAGTTTGGCGCCCCACTGGAGCTTGACGCTCTCCTGGTCCTCCGGGGAAATCCCGAGGAGAATCTGCTTGACCTCGTCGCGGTTGGAGAACAGCTCGATGCTCCGCAGGAACACCGGCCGGCCCGCGACCTCCACGAACTGCTTCTTCCGCTTGCCGCCGAACCGGGTCCCCGGCCCCGCCGCACAAATGATCGCCGCCACTTTCTTGGACACGTGTCTCTCCTTAGTACTCGATTCCTCGTCTTGCCGGCATACCCCGATCCAAGGGATGCTTGATCTTCTTCATCTCGGTCACGAGGTCCGCCAACTCGATCAGTTCCGGCGTCGCGCCCCGGCCGGTCAGGACGATCTCGACCGCCGGGTCCCGCTGCTCGATCAGCCGCCGGATATCCTCCAACTCGGCCAGACCCTCCGCCAGGCAAAAGACGATCTCATCGAGCACCAGTACGTCATAGAACCGCTTCTGTGCGGTCTCGAGCAGTCGCGCCAGCACGTCGCGGACCGCGGCCCTGACCGTGGCAACCGCCTGCGGATCGCCCGGCGAACGGGCCAGATCCCACGGCTCCTCCATCGCCTCGACCCGGATGCGCACCGCTCCCAGCGCCAGGGCAAACCGCTCGCCCAGTTCCAGGGAAGGGGGTTTGAGGAACTGATAGATCAGCACCTTGTTCCCCTGGCCCGCCGCCCGCAGCGCCAGGCCGAAGGCCGCCGTCGTCTTGCCCTTGCCGTCACCCGTATAAATTTGGACCAATCCTTGCGCCAGCATCCTCCCATGATAAGCCGAAGTCCCCCCGCGCCAAAAGCAGAAACTCGCCGGGAATCGCACGCCCCGGGTCGTTCCCGATCCGCCCGCGGCCACGGAGCGAGGTTCTGCTTTTCCCTCTTGCGGCCTCTGGGGGGCCTCGCTTACGATGCCGATAGACGTACTTCGCGACGGTGGCAACGTTAGAAGGGTGCAACGATGGCGTCGGACAAACTGCGAATCTACGGCGGGGTGGAGCTTCGTGACCCCCGGCTGCTTATGGGCTTAACGGGTTGGATGGATGGCGGCGAGGTCTCGACCGGCACGATCAAGGTGCTCGCCGACAAGCTCCACGCCCGGCGGATCGCCGAAATCGATCCGGAGGGTTTCTATATCTACAACTCGCCCGGGGCGATGGAAGTGGCGGCCCTGTTTCGGCCGCACTGCCGGATTCGCAAGGGCATTGTCCGCGAGTTCGAATTCCCCGACAACGCCTTCTTCGCCAGCGAAAAGGACGATGTGATCCTCTTTTCCGGCAAGGAGCCGAATTTGAGCTGGGTGGACTACGCCGACTGCATCTTCGCGCTGTGCGGGCAACTCCACGTCAAGTCGGCCTATTTCATCGGCTCCGTGGCGGGCCTGGTGCCGCATACGCGCGACCCCACGTTGTTCTGCTCGGTTTCCGACGCCCAGATGAAGCCGCGCTTCGAGGGCTACGGCATGAAGTTCAGCGACTACCAGGGCCCCGCCAGCATCATCACCTATTTGACGACCAGGGCCACGGAGCACGACGTCGAGATGGCGAGCATCGTGGCGACCATCCCGGCCTACGTGCAGGGCGCCAATCCCAAGTGCATCGTCGCCGCCACCCGCCGGATGGCCGGCGTCCTGGGCGTCCACGTCGATCTGGACGACCTGCAGACCGCCGCCGACGAGTTCGAGAAGAAACTGTCCGAGATCGTGCAGGAGCAGCCGGAGCTGGCGGAGAACATCCAGAAACTCGAGCAGGACTACGACAACGAGGTCTTCAGCGAGATGGGCGACCTGAAGAACTGGCTGCACCAGAAGGGTATCCGGCTCGATTGACCCGCGGGGAACTCCCGCCTTCCGCCGGAGCCCGCCGCGGGCACTCCGGGCGACGTGACTGCGGAGAATGAACTGAACCAAGCCCGGTTTTGGCACCCGGTGCCCGGGAGAGAACCCAAGAGAAACTCGCCTTCTGCCCCGTTCTCCCCCGCGAAAGCCGCCCTCCCCAAAATCCACTCTTGCCGAAGATGTTCGTCAAGACCCAGAAGACGCGCCGTGCTCCGATCGTGTCATCGCTCGCGGTATTTCCATTCGAAGTTGCAGACGTCGTCGGCAGTGCCGTAGAGGCCGTCGCTCCCGGCACTGATCAGGATGAAGGAGTCCCGACGATGCGGCTCGGACTTCGAGGGGCTCTTGCGATTCAGCGTATTCAGATAGAAACGCTTCGGATCGGCCAGCGGGTGCCTCACGCCGGGCTGGCCGGGCACACCCAACAAGACGAGGGTGTGATTGTCCTGGTAGTGATAGATGTTCTGCGGATTGTCGGGATTGCCGACATCATGCAGCGTGCCCGAGGGATGGGCGCGATAGTAGAGAATCGGCATGCCCGGCTTCTCGCCGCTGGGTCTCACACGCGGGTAAACATCGCACAAGACAAACGTATTCTCCGCAAATGGCCCTGTGTTGCCTGCGCCATAGATGTGGCTCAGACGCCAGGCATTGGCGTTCTCCGCCTGCAGGAACGGCCCCTGTCTGTCTCTCCGGCTGCTCTCGCGAAGAGCGACAGGCAAGGCATCCATATCGGCGGGATACAACGGTACTTCTTCGACACCCAATCCATCTCGCCGAAAGATCGATTTCGTATGGAACCCGAACAAGTCCTGCCCCATCGTTGCTTCCGCCAGCTTCATCGCGCCGCAATACGCCTGACCCGCCGGGTCATTGGCCTCGGAGGGAGGATAGCCTTCGAACTCATTCGCGAAGAGCTCGCAAACCGCGTTTAGCGCATTGAATTGAGCCTTCTGATAGACATTCGGCTGAGGCCTGCGCACACGTGGCTTGGTCGCAAGGAAGAGAAAACCATAGAACGCCAACCCCACCGCGAGTACGATCCATGTCTTCGCATCCAGCTTGCCTTGCTGAGTACGTCGCATGCCGATCTCCCTTCCGCAGATGTCTCTTATCCTTGAACGATCTCCAATTTCTCCGGGCGGAGGCGTTCGAGCTCGGGCAATTGCTTTTGGCCCATCCGCACGTCCAGAATGACGATGCTATCGGTGTACTGCGTGTTGAGGACCTCGCCGTGGGCGCGGAGGAAGCTTTGCACTTTGCCGTCGGAGAGGCTGTTGGTGACCCGCACCACGATCTCCCGGCCCTTGTAGTGGGCAATGACCTTGCGACAGAGCTCATCCAATCCCAGGCCGGTCTTGGCCGAGACGGTCACCGCCTCCGGATGCAGGGTCTGGAGCATCTCCAGCGGGCCCACCTCCTTGATGGCATCGGCCTTGTTGAACACCTCCAGCACGGGTTTGCCGCCGCAGCCGATCTCCGCCAAGACTTCGTTGACCGACTCGATCTGGCCCACCACTTCGGGACTGGCCACGTCGATCACGTGCAGCAGCAGATCGGCGTTGACCGCCTCTTCCAGCGTGGCCTTGAACGACTCCACCAGTTGGTGCGGCAGGTTCCGCACGAACCCGACCGTATCGCTCAACAGGATCTCCACGCCGCGAGCGGGCATCCATTTTCGCGTCCGCGTATCGAGCGTGGCGAAGAGCCGGTCCTCCGCCAATACCCCCGCGTCGGTCAGGGCATTCAGGAGCGTGCTCTTGCCGGCGTTCGTATAGCCGACGATACAAATCTGGAAGAAGTCCTTGCGGCCCTTGATCTCGCGGAGCTTGCGCAGGTCGATTCCCGCCAGCTCGCGCCGCAGCTCGCCGATGCGCTTGCTGACCAAACGCCGGTCGATTTCCAACTGCTGCTCGCCGGGCCCGCGGGTGCCGATGGCGCCCACGGCCCCCGCCGAAGGCCCGCCGCCGGCGCCGGTCACCGTGTCCAGGTGCGACCACATCCGCGTCAGGCGGGGATAGGTATACTCCAACTGGGCCAGCTCGACCTGGAGTTTCGCCTGCTTGGTCTGCGCGCGGGTGGCAAAAATGTCGAGGATCAACTCGCTGCGGTCCAGCACCTTGACCGCGACAACCTTCTCCAATTCGCGGATCTGGGCCGGCGACAGGTCGTTGTCGAAGATGATCACGTCGGCCTTGAAACGTTTGACCCGGTCGGCCAGTTGGAGGGTCTTGCCCGTGCCGATGTACGTGGCGGGATGGACGGCTCGAAGCCGTTGCTGGAACCGGTCCACGACCGCCGCACCGGCGCTCTCGGCCAGCGCGGTCAACTCCGCCAGGTTATCCCAACCACTCGAGCCTCGCACGACCGCGCCCACCAGAATGGCGCGTTCTTTCCTGACTGTCAGCGTCTGCCGTGATTTCTCCAAGGAGAAATAAACCTCCTGATCTCAAGTCAAGGGTAAGTCGGTTGCGCGGCTCGTTTCGTCGAACGGCTGCGTAGAGCGTGTCTTGCGCCGCCGGACGTCCGACGCAACCGATACGAGCTGCGCAACCGCAACCGATCTACCGTATTTCATGTTACCCACATTCTCGGCCCTTTTCAAGCCCCGCCAGGCGGTTTTCGGCCTCTGGGTTCTTTCAGGGGCGGGCCCAAGCCCTTCCGAACTTGCGTCCGATTATTTTGGGCTTGAAAGCGGGCGGTGAGTATGTTAACTTATCTGTTTCGCGCTACTCAACGATATATACGTGTGGTCGCAGCGTTTGTTTACGATTCGAAACCGAACTTGGAATTAAGGAGTCCAGAGTGCTAAAGGTGAAGATGCGGTCAGGCGAGTCCGTGCAGCAGATGATTCGGCGGTTCAAGAAATTGTGCGAGAAAGAGGGCTTGATCCGCGACATGAAGCGAAGCGCCTACTACGAGAAGCCTTCGGAGCGGGAACGAAGACGCATGCGGAAAGCCCAGCGCGTCATACGCCACTAAGCGAACGGACCAACCCGATCGCTGAACTTAACGCGAGCGCAGACAAGGACTTGTCTCGCTGGCGCAGTTCTTTCCTTCTGCATCCCACAGATCCCAACGCGGTATCCGGCTGATGATCGGCCGCAAGGGCCGATAACCTGGAAAGCGGTGGCATTTTGCGCAGCATCAGCCCGGCAAGCCCCACGCCGCGCCAGGAATACCCCCTCCTCGCTCCCATGAGATACTGCCGGCTCAAGTCCTCCGGACTTGGGAAAGGCCGGCCCGGCGTTTGTAGTGTGCTCGTAAGAGCATAGGATGGCGTCTGACGACGCCACTACAAACCAAGCCTTGCGGCCTCCCCAAACGGATCATTCCGCGCATGGAGGCCCCTGCCACCCGGACGTTTCGTCTTGGCCTTTGAGCGGATCGTGAAAATTTTTTCTTTTTCCCGTTGACACCTTGTACAAGTGTACGATATAGTCCTTTTACAGATGTACAAGGAGACAGATCATGACTGAACGCCCGTTACGCAACATCAGCCCGGCGGAGACCGAAATCCTGCGGCTCGTCTGGCAACTGCGCGAGGCGACGGTGCAGCAAGTGTGTGACAACCTGCCCGCCGGGAGGGGCATCGCCTACGCCACGGTCCAGACCCTGCTGCGTCGGCTGGAGAAGAAAGGCTATCTGAACCACCGCCTGGAGGGCAAGGCCCACGTCTTCTATTCGGCCGCCAAGCGCGAGGACGTCATCACCCGCTCGGTAAACGATTTCCTCGGCCGCCTCTTCGGCGGCGACCCGATCCCCCTGATGCACTACCTGGCGGAACATGGCAAGATCACCGCCGAGGACATCGAAGCCCTGAAGCGCTTGATCGAGAAGGAATGACCAACCCATCTTTTTGAGGGCATGTCTATGGAGGCCGTGCTAACGCGTGTCGCAGACTACCTGTGGAGGCAAAGCTGGCAGATCGCACTGCTGGTCGTCATCGTGGGCTTGGCGTCGTGGGCGCTGCGCCATCGCAGCGCCCACGGGCGCTACCTGCTCTGGCTGCTGGTGCTGGCCAAATGCCTCACTCCGCCCGTGGTGGAGGTGCCCCTGCCTGTTCTGCCGGACCAAGCCCGCGTGGCCGTCTCCCCCGCCGCTCCGGCAGTGCCGCTCCCGGAGAGAACGATGGAAGGGGCCGCTCCGGAGAGACCACGCCCGGCAGCGTCTTCTTCCGCCCCCTTCCCTGGAGCCCCGGCCGCGCGCTCTCCGGTCCGCGCGCCCGTGCCTCTTACCACAGCGCAACGGCTGGCGCTCGGCTGGCTCGCCGGCGCTGGGCTGTTCCTATGCACCGCCGGAATCAAGACGACTTGGACCATCCGGTGGCTGCACCGGGAACGCCGTACCCCGCCCCCGCAGGCACAGACCTCCCTCGAAAAGATCTTCCGGTCGCTCGCTGTCAAGCGTCCCCCGCGCGTATGGCTCATCCCCGGCGTGGGCCAGCCCTTCGTCTGGGGCCTCTTGCGCGGCGCGATCTATCTGCCCGTGCGTTTCGCCCAGACCGGCGACGAGGAGCACCGCAAGGACATTCTGGCCCACGAAATCAGTCATGTCGTGCGTTTCGATGCGGCGGTGAACGTCCTGCAAATCCTCGCCCAGGCCATCTTCTGGTGCCATCCGCTGGTCTGGTGGGCGAATCGCAACATTCGCCGGGAGCGGGAGAAGTGCTGTGACGAAATGGCCATCGCCCGTCCGAACGCCAGCCCCAGGAGCTACAGCACCGCGATCGTCAACACGCTGATCCGAGCCCAGGAATCCACCCGGCCCGTACCGTCGTTGGCCGTCGCCGGCCCCGTCAAGAACCTTGAGGAAAGGATAAGAGCCATGTTGAGACCAGGAAAGCAATTCCATCGCCGGCCCAGCCTGACCATCGTAGCCACGGTTGTCCTGATCGCTCTCTTGGCTGTCCCAACAACCGTGGTACTGAGTGCCAGAGCAGAGGCACCGGCAAAGGGCCAGAATACGCGCAAACCCGCCACGGGTACCGAAATACTGCAGCAACCTCGCTACGCCGCCCGGACCTTCAACTCCAACTTACCGCTTGATGTGTTCGTCCATAATTTGAGGGAGGCGGACGAGCGGAAATTGATCGGTCATACTCCCAGCACGACTCCCATCGAGATTCCTGCCTGTGGGCTCTGGCTGGTGCAACCCACAATGCCTGTGAAGGATTGGGATCTCCTCATCAGAGAAATGGCCCAGAATGGTGTCCCGGGGCTCCGCCTGACGCAAGCCACCGACTCCGATTTGACAGCATTGGCAGGGCTCAAGGGCTTGCAGTTCCTGGATTTGAGTAACAGCTCGGTCACGGATGCCGGCTTGGCACCCATCGCAGGTCTGACGGAATTGTGGGGCTTGTATTTGGTGCAGACCAAGATTACCAATGCCGGTTTGGAGCATCTCAAGGGTCACAGCGGCTTGCAGAAACTCCGGCTGACGGGCACCAAAATCGCGGATGCGGGTTTGATCCACCTTCAGGGTCTGACCCGGCTGCAGGAGCTTTGGCTGGAGGGAACTTCGGTCACTGACGCGGGACTGGTTCACGTGAAGGACTTGTGCACCTTGCAGTCGCTGAATCTGGTCAGCACGCAGATCACGGATGCCGGCTTGGTCCACCTCAAGGGCCTTACCGGACTGCGGATACTGATGTTGGCCAACAACCAGATCACGGATTCCGGGTTGGTCAACCTTGAGGGTATGACCGGACTACAGCTTCTGGGTCTGGCGGCCACTTCGATCACGGACGCCGGCCTGGTTCACCTCAAAGGTCTGGCCGGATTGCGGGACATTCGATTGACCTACACGGCGATCACGGATGCCGGCCTGGCCCATCTGAAGGGTTTGACCGGATTGCAGAGCCTCAGGTTGGCCGGCACGAAGATCACGGATGCCGGCCTGGCCCACCTCGGGGGCCTCACGGGGCTGCAGGAACTCGCGCTGGATAACACTCGAGTCACAGCAGCAGGCCTGGACCGTCTCAAGGACCTGACCGGATCGAAGGGATTGGGGCTTGCCGTGTTGAGTCAGGCCGCCGCCGCCGGCGACATGGACCGCGTCAAATCGCTTATAGCTCAGGGTATCGATCCCACGGAGAAGAACAGTGGCCGCTCGACAGCCTTGCACGAGGCTGCCACCAATGGCCATAGAGATGTGGTGCAATTGTTCCTGGAAAAAGGGGCGGATGTAGATGGGAAGGACGGGAACGGCTATCCGCCATTGTTCTCTGCGATCCGAAAGGCTGACCTCAGCATGATGGGGCTACTCGTCACGAAAGGGGCAAACCTCAATCTGACAGTCGGGAGGAACTACTCGGCACTTGACTTTGCCGTTTGGTATGGGAATCTGGATACCGTGAGATTCCTGGTTGACCATGGAGCCAAGCTCGACGCCAAGGATCAGGACGGCTGGACAGCCTTTCGCCACGCCGCGGCACAAGGAAAGCGGGATCTGGTCGAGTTCTTCATCGGCAAGGGAGTTGATCTTCCTGCGCTCCAGGTGGCCGCGTGCGGGGGCGATTCGGCCCGCGTGAAGGCCCTGGTGGAACAGGGAGCCGCCGTGGACACGAAAGACGAACTCGGCTGGACGTCCCTTCTGTGGGCCATTTGCTTCCGGCAGAACGAAGTTGCCCAGTTCCTCATCACCCACGGCGCCGACGTTCGGGTACAGGCAAACAACATCGACACACCCCTGCTGCTGGCCACCCGGGCGGGCGATCGCGAACTGGTGGACCTGCTGCTCTCCAAAGGGGCGGACCTCACGGCCAAGACCCGATGGGGGGGAACAGCGCTGCATTACGCGGCCCTGACGGACGACCGGAACCTGGCAGAGCTCTTAGTCGCCAAAGGGGCGGATGTGAACACCAAGGACAATTATGGTCGGACGCCACTGGATCTCTCCCTCGAGCGAAACCAGCGGGCTCTCGCGGAAATGCTGGTGGCCAAAGGCGCCGAAGTCTCGACGGTTCCTCTTGCCGCCCAGATAGGAGATTTGACGAAAGTGAAGACGCTCCTCGCACAGGGGGCCGACATCAATGCCCAAGATGGCTCGGGAAGAACCGCGTTGCACTACGCCGCCCAGAATGGCTTCCAGGAGATGGTCGAGGTGCTGCTGGCCAACGGCGCGAAGGTGAACGTCGGCGCGTTCGGGTCGGAGAACAAGACAGCCGCCGACTTTGCCATGGAGAACAACCATAGCGAGATCGTGGAGTTGCTCTTCTCCAAGGGCGCCGACATTTCTGCTCTGCACGTAGCTCTGCAGCGGGAAGATCGGGCCAAAGCCAAGGACCTGATTGAGAATGGCGCTGATGTGAAGAAACGGAGTCCGTGGGGGATGACCGCGCTGCATCTGGCGGTTGGTGCGGGTTTCACGGACGTGGCGGAACTCCTCATCGCCAAAGGCGCGGACGTCAACGCCAGATTGAATTGGACCTGGACACCCCTTCACGATGCCGCCGCAGAAGGTCATAAAGACGTGGTGGAGTTGCTGGTCGCAAAGGGGGCCGACGTCAATATCAAAGACCCTCAGGGCCAGACGCCGCTGGATGTCGCCGTCGCAGAGGGCCACCGCGCCGTCGTGGAAATCCTGGCGGCTAAAAGCCCCCAGGTGGCAACCATCCACGTCGCGGCCGCAATGGGAGACATAGCGAAAGTGAAGGCGCTCCTGGAACAGGGTGCTAATGTCAACGCCAAGGATAGCTCGCGCAGAACCGCATTACAGGTGGCCGCCCGGGGCGGTTCCAAGAAGATCGTCGAACTGCTGCTGGCCAAGGGCGCGGATGGGAAGGCCGTTGACGGGCCCTATGGCAGAACCGCGGCGGAATACGCCCTGGAAGGCAATCATCCCGAGATCGTGGAACTGCTCATCGCGAAGGATGCCGCAGATGTCTCTCCTCTACATTTGGCCGTTCAGAGGCACGATCTGGCCCAAGCAAGAGACCTGCTGGAAAAGGGGGCCGATGTCAACGCACAGACCCAGTACGGAACCGCCCCGCTGCACCTGGCCGCCCGCGCCGGGGTGGCCGAGATCGCGGCACTTCTTCTCGACAAGGGCGCCAATGCCAACGTCAAAGACAAATGGGACTGGACGCCTCTCCACGATGCCGCCGCAGAGGGTCACAAGGACATCGTGGAGTTGTTGATTGTCAAGGGAGCCGAGGTCAATGCGAGAAACCCGGATGGCCGGACACCCCTGTGGTACGCCCAAGAAAAAGCTCACTCGTCGATCGTCGACCTGTTGAAGAAGCACGGAGCGAAGGAGTAGGAGAAAGGGATCAGAGCACGCCGGCGGTTTCGTTGCTCGCTCATAGAGACGCCGCGGAACGATTTCTCGTAGGTCGTGCGGGGACGCAGGACCTTCTTCGGCGAGCGGGGACGCTCGCCCTACGAAGAGACGCGCGTCGCAACCGCGCGGCGATCAGCCCGGCAGAGCGAGGAGCCGCAGGAGGTTGCCGCCCATGATTTGGGCTTTCTCCTGGGGTGTCACTTCGCCGTCAAGGAGGGCGTGGTATTCGGCGACGCAGACGTGCATCAGGGCGAAGGGGGTGTCGCTGCCGAAGCAGACGCGGTTGGCGCCCAGGGTCTTGATGGCGTCGAGGACCGAGGTGTGCTGGACCATGCTGCCGACGAGGTGCAGGTTGGGGCACTCCTGGGCCATTTCGATCATCGCCTTGCTCATGTCGGGAAAGCCGACGCCGCCCATGTGGACGCAGAGGATCTGCGTTTCGGGGAACTGGCGGGCGATTTTGGCGATGCGGAAGGGGTGGGTCCGCTCGTAGGCGTCCACGCCGCAATGGAAGGCCAGGAGCTTGCCGGCCTTGGCGACATCCTCGATCACGGGCAGGGCCAGCTTGGGATCGTCGACGAAGAAGTCGTTCTGGGCGCCGTTGAGCTTGACGCCGTGGAAGCCGTACTGGACGATGCACCTGCGGGCCATCTCCCGGGCCTTCTGTACGCCCAATCGCGGATCGGCCCAGCCAAACCCCAGCAGCCGGCTCGGATGCGTTCGCACCGCCTGGTAGATGTAGGCGTTCGATTCGTCGATCTCCCGCTTGTACGGCGGGGCCAGCCAGACCAGGGCCTTACCCACGCCCGCCCGGTCCATCCGCTTGAGCAACTCGTCCACGGTAATATTGACGCCTTCCTTCAAAGGCGAAATATGGCAATCCGCATCGACGATCATCCCGAAACTCCTTAGTTCTCAACAATCCGAAGCGCCCCGATTTCCAGCAAAGGTTCCAGGAGATTGGCGGCTCCCCCGTGCTCCACGATGCGGCCGTCCACGACTTTGTCGATATTGACCCCTACGATCTGAACCACCTTGCCCGCCGGCTTCATCCCCAGCCACGTGCCCTGGTGCGTGCCGCGGGCCGTGACGCGTGAGACCACCCAATCCCCCTCGGCAATCTGCTGCTCGACCGTCACGCGGAGATCCGGGTACGTCGCGCGAACGCCGAGCACATGGGCCTTGGCCCCCTCCAGACCGGCGGAGCGCCTCACATTGTTGTACTCCTCCACGTAATCCGGCGCGATGAACTCGGCGAGTTTCGCGACGTCCCCAGTGTTGACGACCTCCTCAATGTACCGGCGCACCAGCAGTTTGTTCTCTTCTATGGACATGATGACTGCCAACCTTACCAACCCGGATGGACCACGACACGTGAAATATTTCGTTTCTTCCGGTGACCCGCGTCACGAGATCGATGCATCATGCTGTGCAACAACGGCATCAGTCAAGTCAATCCGCAACCGGGCGGCGCCGGTCTGCTGTACCTCCATAACTTCGGCTTTGGCCCCCCGGTCCCGTGACATGTCCGTCCGGGTCGATCGCTCGTGATTTCGACCCGGGGTATCCTGCGCTTCCTGCCTTAGAATCCGGCAGTCCACCCGGCGCCCGGTCGGATCGTGCCCGTGCGGTTGTGACCCGAGGCATCGTGGGCGATCGTCCCTTCGCCTTCGTCGAAATGCCACAGCCCCACGGTATTCGCATCCGCCACGAACAACCCGACCGGCGGAGTGAAATTCCTGATGTACCGCGCCGTATTGGAGAGGCGCAACTCGTCCACCAGGGTCCCGGAGGGCCGTAGCTGCAGCGCCGCCGCGACCGGCCACGGACTGTAGATCAGGCCGTTTCTGCCACACTCGATGCCGTTCACATAGATCACTCCGGCGTTCGAGCCGGACGGGCCAAGCTGGCAACAGGCCACGTGATACCATTTCGCCTTGCGCAGCTCCGTCCCCAGCGCCACGACCCGTCTGTCTCCTCGCCGCTCCCCCCGCGTGCGGAAGTAGACGTGATTGCTCGCGTCGATTCCGATCCGGTAGCCACCGGCGCTCCAGAGGAATTTGTCGAGGAGCACGCACTCGACGTTCTCCTCTGTCCGATAGACCCACATCTCGATCGTCAGCCCGGCCGGGACGTACAGATCGAGGCCTGCGTCTTTTCCGAAGTCCACGCCGCCGGTTGCCCCGCCAAGGTTGACCGCATACCCCAGGCCGTGCGGCAGGGTGAACGTCGCGGTATCCGAGTATGGACCCTCTTCACCGGATAGGTCCCAGGTCTTCACCTTCCAGTAATACCTGGCCCCCGACCGCAAAGGAGCGACCCCGGGACAGGCGGACGGCGCGTCGGACAGGACCTTGCCCGTATCCCACACGTTCCCTGTGTCATTGTCCAGGCTCGCCGGATTGTCGGCCAGAAGCAATCGATAGGCCGATTGCCTGTCGCCCAAATCAATCTCGGTATCGTTGAATAGCCAAGTCAACGTCACGAACCCATTCGACAGTCTCGTGGGATGCGACTGCCCGTCACAGAGCAAGCGGGTCGGCGGTCCCGGAGGACGGTTGGCAAACAACGTGACGCGGGCGGAGCCTGCGGTCAGACCCGCGGCGACGGCGCTGATCGTCGCAGTGCCCGGCGACGTTCCGGCTTGATACGTCACCATCGCCCGACCACCCGTGGTCGTCACTGTCGTTGGGCTGGTGAGACGGCCCGGTCCGTGCAACAGGAACTCGATGGTTCGGTCCGGCGTCCGGATGTCCAGGTGATTGCTCGCGTCGTGCAACCGGGTCATCACCCTTGTCTCGGCGGTGCCATTGGCACCCAGGACGGTCGATCCCAGCGTCACGTTGATGTGGGTCGGCCGGACTTCCCACCCTGCGATCCGAGCCAGCAGCCACCACATCGCGCTGGCAAGCCGCTTCTGTCCGATTCCGGTTGGATGCGCGCCGTCCACGGCGTAGCCTGCATAAAGCCCCTCGGCCCCCACATCGCTGTAGCAGGGGTTCCCCTGAAGATCGTGGCTCTCGATATCGGCCAGATCGAAGAGGACCTTCCCGTTGCGAACACAATACTCCCGAACAAGATGGTTGAACCGTTCCATCACGTCGCCCGCGTCGCCGGTGCTATTGAGGGCCGTAGTCCACCAGACGAAGGTGACGTGCGGATAGTCGGCCGCCAGGGCCTCCATGACCGTCCTGTACTCATCCCACTGCCGCTGCACGTTCGTGGTGGGCTGCCAGTCGATGTAGCAGAACTTCATGAACGCCACATTGACGCGTCCGGCTTGGCCGTAACCGAGGTTCCGGATCATGTGGTCGAACCCGCGCACCTTGCTGCCCTGCCGGGGCCAGTCGGTCCGACTGATATTGACGATGCCCTGATTCGTCTCGAACCAGGCCGCCTCGGCATTCTCCTGCCGCACGATCGAGTAACGCTGCGGGTTCTGGCTCGCAAGCCCGACCCGGGCCGTCATCCCGTTCATGATCGTCCCGCCCACCGAGGCATGACAGAACAGCACCTTCAATCCTCGGGCTCGGTCCAGATACATCTGGGGAATGATCTCGGCCAGCGCGCCGTCAGCATTCACTTCGAGGCACGTGTGGTCTACCACGATGGACCCGCAGGCGGGTCCTGCCAGAAGAAGAACGAGCGTAAGACCCCACGAATGCGTTCTTGGCCTTCTCATTTGCCAACCTCCACAAGCAACAAAATACAAGTGTTTTGCAGGAAGATCGATCACGTCCGCCTATGGCGGGCCGCCTCTACACCACCTGAGCCTGGAAGCCGCAGAGCTGGCAGAAATCCTCCATCTGCTCCTGGTAGTCGCCGTAGAAGAAGATCTGGTGGAAGCCGGGGAAGCTCAGGACTTCCTGGCCGCCGTCGAACTTCACCTTGACGGAGACGACGCAGCCGCCGCTGGGCGGGACTTTCATGTTGTCCACCACCGTGCCGGCGGAGATCAGGACGGTCGAGGGCGTCTGGGCGTCTCCCGGCAGCAGGTCGATATTGGTCACGCGCTGGCCCGGCCGCCAGATCGTCACCGGCACCGCGTCGCGGTTGCCGTGGTGATGCTTGATGTCGAACGGCTCCGGCGGCTTGTTGTAGCCGTGCAGCCGCGTCGGGCAGGAACAGTGGGCGCCGATGATCGTATCATCCGCGGTATCCGCGACCGGGTCCTGCTGGAAGCCGGGCCGGTCGAACAAGTAGTGCGTGATCGCCAGGGAGGCCGCCGCCCCGTAATCCGCTTCGCAGGCGGCCGGGATGCCGTCGTCGTTCATCCGCGACCACGCGATGCAGGGCAGGCTCACGGGGATCTTGCCGAGCGCCCCGAGGCAGTCCATCGTGATGGCATCGCCGCCCTCGCGTTCGAGGATCTTGCCCGCGACGTAGTAGCTCTTGAGCCCGTTGATGACGTCCTGGCGGGTGGCATTGACGCGGCGTCGGGCGCGGTGCATGTATTCATCCGCCATGGCCAGAATCTCTTCGCTGTCCGGCGTGGCGTTGTACTCCTCGATGAACGACGAGGCGGGGATGTGCCGGAGCGTCATGCCCGTATCGGCCAGCGTGGTGTCGTAGCGTTTGTTGCCCTTGATGACGACGCAGCAGGTGCGGCGCAGCTTGGCGGCGGCACAGAGCATCTTCATCCCGTAGGCCGCCTGGGTGAAATCGTCGGTCGAATAGACCACGCAGCCGGGCGTCGCGGCCAGATCGATCGTGTTCGTCGTGAACGAGGACCCCAGCGGCGAAAAGACGATCGACAGAATCTTGCTCTCGGCCACCTTCCGGGCCGTCGGCCAGGCGTGTTCCTGCCGGTCGAGCGTCACAAGGAACAACCCGTCGGCCTTGGCCTCCCGGGCCTGGGCGATCCAGGCCTCGCCCTCGGCCAGGCTGTAAAGGGGCTCCGGCCGCAATTGGAGCTGCGCCCCGAGCTGCGCGGCCGTCTCCGCGATCCTGGCGGTGTACAGCGCGCGAGCGGCTTGGCCGTCGTATACCGCGCCCGGCCACCGCATCCCGTACTCGCCCTTGCGCCGCACGAAGGCCGCCCACAGCACCGGCTGGTACCTGGAGGCCGGCCCACACTGGCGGATCGGCGGCAACCCAACGCGGCTCTGACTCAGGGACGAGCAGCCGGCCAGAAACGACGAGCCCGCCAGGACCGCCGTGGATCCCTTGAGAAACCCGCGCCGGCTGACGCAATCGTGACCGCTACAATGTCCAGGACACCGTCCACTCATGATGACCTCCCACAACCAGAAATACCGTCTTCCACTTTTTCCACGCGTGGGCCCAAGACCCACCGACCCGCACACATCGAGTGCCACCCATCCTACGCGCCAGCACGCTGAAATTCAAGGACCGCCCGGCCCAGGTGGGCGACTGATTTTCGTGGGGCCGGCACACAGCCTTCGGGCTCCAGGCTCCCACATGCCGGTTCGTAGTGTGCTCGTGAGAGCATAACGAGAGACATGCGGTGCCCCTTCTGGCTTCCGTACGTTACCTGGATGCTCTTACGAGCACACTACGAACCAGGACCTTCGGCCTCATTATTGCACACATCTCGGCATGGTAGAACCGGCGGGTGGCATCGCCAAGGCCTCGGGCCTTGACGATGGCTTTCTCGCGTGCGGTCGAGGCATCGTCGAGGGCCTCAACCATCGTCAAAGGCAGAGCCTTTGGCGATGCCACCCTCTGCAACAAGGGAAAGATGTGTACAATAGTGAGGCGTCTCGCCCAGGGCCGTCTGCCCCACAAAACGTGGTCGCACACCGGCCAAGGGAAAGGAGACATTCTGCTTCTTCCTCGCGGCAAGGAAAAGTAGAATGTCCCCTTTTCCGGCCTGATGGGTCTTTGACAAGCACGTTCGGTAACGTGTTTTGCGGGGTGCCTGCCGCCGGCGCTTTCCGGCATTCGGAGTTCCGCCTTCAGGCGGGTCTAAAAAGTCTTCCGGCGCAGCCGGCTCAACTCCAAATGCGCAAGAGAAGAAAGGAAGGCCGGACGGTTTGACACGCCTAATGAGTTTTGACGAACAAGTTCGGCAATCCAGACCGGCCAACGGCCGGTCTTCGCAGGGCGAGCGTGGGCCCCCAAACGCGATGCATCGCGTTTGGGGACCCCGTCCCCGCTCGCCGAAGACGTCGTGCGAGGACGCACGACCTACGAAGAGGGCCCTTGGGGGCCTCTGGTTTAGCCATTACCGAAGTTGTCCGTCAAAGTCCATAAGGTGGAACTCCAAACGAGGCCTTGACGATGCCACCCATCCCTTGTTACCCGAGGAGGTCGATTTGAGCCAAGCCCAATTCCTCCCGGCTCCGCACCAAGCCGGCGACCGGCCCCGCCGGGCGGGACGAACGAGGGCAGGCGGGCCAACGATCCCGGCTACTCGGTCGTGGGATTCAGGACGAGGTACTGGCTGACCCGGCCGTTGGTGACCAGCAGCAGGAGGCGGCGTCCCTCCTGCAGGGCCGCGGCGACCGCTTCTTTGAACTGTTGCTCGCCGCGGACGGGCCGGCGGTTGACTTCCTGGATCACGTATCCCTCGCGGAGGCCCTTGTCGGCGGCCTCGGAGCCGGGCGCCACCTTGGTGATGACCACGCCGGTCGGGTCTTTGAGCCCGGATTTCTCCAGGACCTCGGGTGTCAGGTCCTGGACCGTCAGGCCGAGCGGGCGGGGCAGCTCTTCGAGAGGACGCTTGGGCGCTTCCCCAGGGCGATTGCGCGATACTGGGTAACTTGGCATAATTGGGCAATTACGCTTCCCGCCGCTTG
>Ga0194125_10003647_pt1 | contig 24671 bp, 19 predicted proteins | sample TA2KigC250mmetaG_FD_148626 | JGI IMG/M metagenome (GOLD analysis project Ga0194125, IMG submission 148626) | Freshwater microbial communities from Lake Tanganyika, Tanzania - TA2015034 Kigoma Deep Cast 250m | ecosystem: Environmental > Aquatic > Freshwater > Lake | place: Tanzania: Lake... | reverse complement strand
GTTTTGGCGGCGGTGGGGTGGGTAGGGGCTTTCAGGCGGCAGGCGGTATCGGGGGTGCAGTGGAATGCACGGTTGGTGCGAATGCTGGGGACCTACACGGTATTGTTGATGGGGATCTACACGGCGGTGCCGTACAAGACTCCGTGGTGCGCCTTGGGCTTCTTGCATGGGCTGATTCTGCTGGCCGGGGTGGGGGTGGCGACCTTAGGGCGGTTTCTATCCCGATCCCGGGTGTGGGCGCGATTGGGAGTGACCGTGTTGGTGGGGGCAGGGACCGTTCATTTGGGCGTGCTGAGTTGGTGGGCAAACCACGGGCTGAGCACGGACCAACGCAATCCGTACGTGTATGCGCACACGTCGCCGGACCTGCTCGAACTGGTGGGGAAGGTGAAGGGTGTGGCGCGAGCCTACCGCGGGGAAGAACCGCTGGTAATCAAGGTGATGGCGCCGGGGGGTGACTACTGGCCGTTGCCCTGGTATTTGCGCGAGTTCGCGCACGTTGGATGGTGGGCGGAGGTGCCGGAGGAGCCTTATGCGCCGGTGGTGATTGCCGGGGCGAAGCTGCAGGCGGATCTCGAGGACAAGTCCGAGCAGAAGTGGCTCATGGTATCCTATTTCCAGCAACGGCCAAAGACGTTCCTCGAGCTTTACGTGGAGTTCGAGCTTTGGAAGCGGTACGTCGAGTCGCGACCTCGGCCGACTGGGGAGGAGGAGTGAACGTCGGTTATGAGTCGCTGGAACGGCGGGCGAGTGGGTGATGCGATGGTGACCGCTGAGCTCAGGGGCTTGCATCCAAGAGCGGGTTGCAGGACCGTCGTTGGGTATGAAACGATCTCGCCAGCAAGCCCGCCAGCCAGCACGGCTGGCCAGGCCGCGAGGGGGGCGGCGGCACGCTGAGTCGAAGGCTTGGATTGGCGTGGTGTTCTGTACGGTGGTTTTGGTGGTCGGGTACGTGGGCTTGACTCGGCTCGAGCAGGCGCGGTGGTCGGGCACCTCTCGCGCTGGCCGTACGAACGCAACCCCGCCGCTGGTCACTCCTTCGCCCCCTTCGCTTCCTGAGCCGAGTGCCTCGGGTCCAGTGGCTGAGGTCATTCAGGCGGTCGCGCCTGCGGCGGCGGCGGCGGTTACGGGGGCGGCGTCGAGCCTTGCAGGGTCTGGCGCGGGGCCGCTGCCTGGCGGGTCGGAGGGCGTGACGGTGGCTGAGGCGCGAGCGATCGGCGAGGGAGCGATCGGCGAGGGTGTGCCGGCTTCTGGCATGCGAGAGGGAGCTGGAACAGAGGGCGCCCGGGGTCGAGCGGCGCGGTTGTTAGCGGGGCTGCGGCAGTTGGGTTTTGTGGCGGGGCCACTCTCGTTGGAGCAGGCCGGTGTGGTCGAGGCCAGCCTGAAGCAGCTCAAGGCGGAGGGCGCGGAAGCGATTCCGGCGGTGGCTGAGTTTTTGGCGGGGTTCGAGGATGTTTCGTTCAAGCCGCAGCTCGTGAATGGTTGTCCGACGTTGCGGACAGCGCTGATGGGTGTTCTGGGCGAGGCGGGAGGGGCGGAGGCATCGGCGGTGTTGCGGCAGGCGCTCGAGTCGACAGCGGACCCGGTCGAGATCGGGGTGCTGGCGGAGCGACTGATGAAGTCGGCGCCTGGCGAGGAGGATCTCGATGAGATTCTAGGTGCGGCGCGAGACGCGCTCGAGTTAGCGCGCCAGGACAAGTTGGGTGGTCGGGATGTGGCGCCGTTGTTTGAGGTCTTGGGGCGGTACGGTGACCCGGCTGTACTGGGAGGCTGGGCGGGAGGGGATGGCCAGTGGGGGCATTACGTGGTCATGGCTTTGGCCGGTATGCCTGATGGCCAGGGAATCCCCGCGTTGCTGCGATTGGCGCAAGACGCGGGTTCGGCGCAGGTAGCTCGTGGCTCGTTCGCCTGGCAGATGTTAGCGCAAGTGGCTTCAAGGTGTGTGGAGGCTCGGGCGGCGCTGGTGAGGGAGGCTCGGGCGGGCGCGGTGCCGGAGGCGGTGTGGACACAGATTGCGACGGGCTTAGCGGGGGACCAGTACGGATTTGGCGATGGGGGCGGGCTCGAGGGCGGTGCGGGCCCCGCGGCGCCGCCGGTGGGGCTGAAGAGGTACCACATATATGCTGGCAACCAGAACTTCTTCAGCAGGCCGCTATCAGAGAACGTTTCCAAGGAAGATCTGGCGCGGCGGCGGGATTTGGTGGATGAGCTTTTTAGGGCGACGCGAGAGCCGGCGGCGGTGGCGGCGCTCGAGACGGCTCGCGCGAGGTTAGGGGAGGTTACTCGGTAGGCGGCTGACTCGATCTGAGGGCGGGTGCGGGTCGGGCGGCGCGTGGGGCGTTGGTGGATGAAGGTGGGAAAACTGTGTTTGAGGGGGGGGGACGGGTGTGCTAATCTAGCTTCGCAGTCGCACAACGGGCTCTTCAGTTGGGACTGCGGAACGAGTCATGGCAAAACGCTGTACAGTCGGGACTCGCTGGCAGGTCGCGATGCTGTGCTGGACTTGCGGGCGGTTGCCCGCGGCCAGGAAGTCCTCCTCCTCCTCACAACAGGGTCCCACGAATCGTGGAGCGTGAGTTATGGCCAAAGCTGCGCAAGGCAAGATACGCCAGACCTTCCGTTTCAACGCGCCTGGGGCGTTGAGCGTGCTGTTGGTGGGTGATTTCACTCACTGGCAGGAGAAACCGATTCCGATGCGCAAGGGTGCCGACGGCGCCTGGTCGGCAGCGGTGGATTTGGCGCCGGGGACGTACCATTACCGGTTCATGGTGGATGGCGAGTGGCGCGACGATCCTGAATGCACCGTGCGCGTGTCGAATCCGTACGGGACGGAGAACATGGTGCGCCAGATCGGGTGACGGCTGGGGCGGCTTGGGTTGCCCCAACGACGGGTCGAGCTCGCCGCGCAGGAGCGAGGCCGCGGCGAGCGCGGGCGCGCTGCGGCTGGGCGATCGACGCAGCGCCGCGCCGCTGAGGTAGCGCGCGGGAGGATGTCAGGCGCGTGAGGCCGACGGGTCGGCGAAGGCAAGCGCGCCGGTAGGACATTGCTGGACACATTCCTCGGCGACTTTTTGGAGGCCTTCGGCGATCGCTCGGTTCATGGGCGCGGCGAGTTGGACATCGAAGCCGCGCCCGACGAAGGTCAGACCGAGGGGTTCGGCGGCCAGTTCGGTGAGCTTGACGCAGATGCCACAGCGGATGCATTTGCCTGGCTCGAAGATGACGCCGCCTGGTTGGAGGTGTTGCTCGAAGGGGCGGCGGTCGGCGCGGAACCGGTTGGCATCGGCGCCGTAGACTTGGGCGTAGTGTTGCAGGACGCAATTACCGGAGGAGCGACAGTCGCAGTGGAGACAGCGAGCGGCTTCACAGGTTGCCTCGGGGGGTGAGAAACCGGCGCAGCGGTCGCAGGGGGAGACCCTCGAGGCGGAGCTTGTGGCGAGGAGGAACTGGCGCAGTTCGGCGGGGTCGAGCCGGCCCATGACACTCGAGAAGGGTTTCTCGGGGCGGCACACGGGTTGACCGCGCAGGGATCGGTCGACGCATTCAGCGGCTGCGCGACCCTCGCTCATGGCGCGCACCAACTGTTTGACGGGTTTGACGGCGGCGCCGGCGGCGAAGGTCTTTGGCACTGGTGTCTGGCAGGTGTTCGGATCGGTTTTCAGGTTCGCTCCGGCGAGGGGCACGCCGAGGGTGGGGGCATCGGCGGGGGCGACTTCACCCACAGTCAACAGGACGGCGTCGAAACGCTCGGCGAGCTCCGGGAGGGTGACGTGGCGGCCGAGTTCGACTCCGGGCTGGAGGGCGATGCCCAGGCGGGGCAATAGTGCTAGTTCGGCTTCGAGGACAACGGCGGGTAGATCGGACTCTGGGACGCCGCGCAGGGTGCCTCCGAGTTGGGCGTGACGGTCCAGCAGGGTGACGGCGTGGCCGGCGCGTGCGAGGGCATGTGCGGCGGCCAAGCCGGTTGGGCCTGCGCCGACGATGACGAGGGACCGGCCGCTGGGCGGTTGTTGGGGTGGGAGGGAGGGCTGGGGCTGTTCGCGGTCGCGATCGGTGACGAACCGTTCCAGGTCGCGGATGGCGGCGGGGCCGTCCCAGTTACCGCGGCGGCAACCTTGTTCACAGGGGTGATGGCAGAGCCTCCCGAGGACTCCGGCCAGGGGCAAGGCTTGGCGGACGGTGAGGATGGCGGCCTGGGTTTGCTGGGCCTCGATTTGGCGCAGCATGACGGGGATGTTCAGGCCAAGGGGGCAGAGCCGGTGACAGGGGGAAAGGCAATCGCCGACGTGATCGCTGAAGAGGAGTTCGAGGGCGGTGCGGCGGGCGGCATGGACTTCTTCGGTCTCGCTCTCGACGATCATGCCGGGGCGGGCTGGGGTACCGCAGGAGGGGACCATGCGGCCGTCGGTTTTGACTAGGCAGACGAGGCAGGTGTTGAGCGGGCCGCACTTTTCGAGGTAACAGAGGGTGGGGATGTCGAGTCCGAGGCGGCGGGCGACTTGCAGGAGGCTTTCGCCTTCGGTGGCTTGGACGGGGCGTCCGTCGATGGTCAAGGTGAAGCTCATGACACCTGGACTGCGTGGTGCGGGCAGACCTGGCGGCAGGAGTCACAGCGGGTGCAGAGGTCGAGGTTGATGGCGTGGCGTTGGTAGGGGACCATGGGGATAGCATCGACGGGGCAGTGCTGGGCGCAGAGGGTGCAGCCGGTGCAGTCGGCGGTGATGCGGTACTGGATGAGGGCGGAGCACTTGCCTGCGGGGCAACGGCCCTGCAGGTGGGCCTCGTATTCGTGCCGGTAGTAGCGGAGGGTGGTTAAGACCGGGTTGGGGGCGGTTTTACCGAGGCCGCAAAGGCTGCCCTGGCTGACCTGGGCGGCGAGTTGCTCGAGGGCTGCGAGATCCTGCTTTTGGCCTTTGCCAGCGCAGAGGCGGTCGAGGATGTCGAGCATGCGCTTGGTGCCGATTCGGCAGAAGGTGCATTTGCCGCAGGATTGGTCTTGGGTGAACTGGAGGAAATAGCGGGCGATGTCGACCATGCAGGCGGAGTCATCCAGCACGACGAGGCCGCCGGAGCCCATGATCGCGCCGACCTCACGCAACGATTCATAGTCGACCGGGGTGTCGGCCAGGCGCGCGGGGACGCAACCGCCGGAGGGACCGCCGATTTGGACGGCCTTGAACCGTCGACCTTCCTTCACGCCGCCGCCGATGTCCTCGACGATCTCGCGCACGGTGGTGCCCATGGGAATCTCGATGAGGCCGCCGCGCCGGATTTGGCCGGCGAGGGCGAAGACTTTGGTGCCTTTGCTGGTGGCGGTGCCGAGGGTGGCGAAGCGTTCCGGGCCATGGCGGACGATCCAGGGGACCATGGCCAAGGTCTCGACGTTGTTGATGAGCGTTGGCTTCGCCCAGAGGCCGGACTCGGCGGGGAAGGGAGGGCGGAGTCTGGGCATGCCGCGGCGGCCCTCGAGGGACTCGATGAGGGCGGTTTCCTCGCCGCAGACGAAGGCGCCTGCGCCCTCCTTGACGGTGAGGCGCAGGGGATAGGCAGCTTCGAGGAGGCGCTCGCCCAACCAGCCGCGTTTTTCGAGTTCGGCGAGGGCGGCGCGCACGCGGCGCACGGCCAGGGGGTATTCGTGGCGGATGTAGAAGATGCCCTCGTGGGCGCCGATGGCGACGGCGGCGATGGCCATGCCCTCGATGACTCTGAAGGGGAAAGACTCGAGGATCATCCGGTCCATGAAGGCGCCGGGGTCGCCTTCGTCGCCGTTGCAGATGACGTACTTGGTATCGTCGGTTTGCTGACGGACGACGCGCCATTTTCGGCCGGTGGGGAAGCCGGCGCCGCCGCGGCCGCGCAGGCCCGACTGCTCGATGGCGCCGACGATGGCCTGGGGGTCGGGGGCACCGAGGCACTGGCGCAGGGCGGTGAACCCGTCGTGGGCGAGGTACTCGTCTAAGCTCAGGGGGTCCAACCGGCCGAAGTGTTCGGTGGCGATATGGATTTGTTTGCCTAAGAAGGCCAAGACACCTGGCTCGCGCACGTCGAGCGCGCAATCTTGGACTTGGTCGTCCACCTGTTGATCGGTCAACACGCTATCGAGGGCGCGGGTCCAGAGGCGGGAGACATGGCCGAAGAAGCCGCGGGGCCGGAAGTGACGTTGGACCAGGGCGCGGGCGTGGGCCGGGGTGAGGCCGGCGTAGAAGGCGCTGCGTTTGCCGGCGGTGGCGACTTCGACCAAGGGTGTGCGGTGGCACATGCCGACACAACCGACGCGTTTGACGACGACATCGGTCCCGGTCTGTCGGGCCCCTTCCTGGAGGGCGTGAAAGAGGCGGTCGCTGCCCTTGGCCATGCAACAGGAGCCCAGTCCGACGTGGATCTCGGTGCGTCCATTGCGGGGCCGATGGATGGTTTCTGTGGATGTCGGCGCTTCGTCACCGGCGGCCATGCGCGCGAGGAAGTCTTGGATGATGCCGGGCACCTTCTCGGCGGTGGTATGGCCGAAGGTGGTCTCGTCGATCTTGACCACCGGCGCCAAGGTGCAGCACCCCAGGCACGCCACCGGTTCGACCGTGAACTCCCGGTCCGGGTCCGTGTCGTCGCCGGCGGGGATGCGGAGGCGGCGGCGGAGGGCGTCTTCGACGCGTTCGGCGCCGGTGACATGGCAGGCGGTGCCGCGGCAAACACGGACGATGTATTTGCCGACGGGTTGATGCCGGAACATGTCGTAGAAGGAGGAGACGCCGGTGATGGCGGCGGGGGTAATGTCTGTGGACCGGCAGACGTGTTGGAGGGCTTCCTGGGGCAGGTAGCCGAAGTGCTCCTGGATGGCCTGCAACACGGGGATGACCGTGTCGGGCGCGCGCCCGAGTCGCGCGATGGTGCGATCCACAAAGGCCAGGTCCACTTCGGTCCCGGCGGCAGGTGCGGGTGCGGCTTTGACTTCGAGGGAGACGCCGTTGACTTCGGTGATCATTCCTGTTGGCTCCCGGGCCCCGGCGGCGTGTTGGCCGCGCCGGTGGCCAAACAGAACAAGGTCTTGTCCGTGCGCACGAACACACGGTCCGCGGCCAAGGCTGGACTGGCGAGGACCGGTTCACCCAGGCTCGAGCGCGCCAGTTCGCGGAAGGTGCGGCCCACCTCGAGCACGACGGTTTCGCCCTTGAGTCCCAGGATCAGCAGGCGGGTGCCTGCGATGGTCGGGGATGCGTTGGCTTCGAGGTTGAGTTCCTGTTCCCAGAGTTTTTGGCCGGTCTTGAGGTCGTGGCACGACAAGGCACCGCCGCTGGAGAGCAGAAAGACCAACTCGCCGTTGCTAGCTGGGCTGGTGACATCGGGGATGTTTTCTTCCGCGGTCCAAGCCAGGTGAGTTTGGGTGACGTCCCCCGCGCCGTCGGGGCGGATGGCGAGGAGTCGGTCATGGGGCGAGACGGCTAGGACGAGGCCGCCCGCGAAGAGGGGTGAAGGGGCTAACTCGCCGTGGACACCTTCGACGCGCCAGCGTTCGAGGCCGTCCTTGGCGCCGTACCCGATGACCCAGTCGCCACCCACGGCGACGATCTGGGCTTGGCCGGCGGGGTCGGCTACGGCGGGTGTGGTCCAGGAAGCGCCGACGGCCCGCGTCCGTTCCCATAGGAGGCGTCCTGAGTCTCCTTGGAAGGCGTAGAGGCGCGAGCGGCCCTGCTCGGCGTCGCCCTGGTCATACTGGACGATCAGGGTGTTTTGCCAGGTGATCAGGGAGGTGGCGTGGCCGTAGGTGTTCTTGGGCACGCCGAGGTTCTTCGACCACGCCGGGCTGCCATCGAGGCGGAAGGCGGCAAGGTCGCCATTGGCGAAGACCACATAGACTCGGTGCCCGTCGGTGGCCATGGACGAGGCGGCGAAGCCTGTGCCTTCCGGTATTTCCGGCGGCACGGCCGGTGAGCCGGGGACGTTTTCGACGGGGCGTTGCCAGAGGATGTCGCCGTGGGCGGCATCGAAACAGACCACCGCGCGCCGTGCGGCATCGCCGCCGGAGAGGAAGAGGCGATTACCCCAGCGAATGGGCGAGTTAAAACCTGCGACAGGCACGGGGGTTTTCCAGGCGATACCCGCGCCTGTGGCGACATCCCAAGCGGTTGGCAAGACGGCGTTGGGTAGGAACGAACCGCCGGTAGGCCCGAGGAAACGGGGCCATTGGGTGAGGTACTCGGCGAAGGTCACCTCGGCGGCGCCTTCGGCATCGTCTGCTCCGGAGAGTTTCTTGAGGAGTTGGTCTAGTTCGGCTGGGCGGGTGGGCAAGGCGCTGCCGGTGGTCAAGGCGAGGGTAAGGAACGCCACCGCGGAGGCGAGGGCGGTGGCGGCGACGGACCAACGCGCCCATTGCCTTGCAGCGGTGTAGCGTTCGGTTTCGTCGATGGCTCTCTTGGGGAGGTGTGGGCGGGCGCGGAGGCGAGCGACGCGACGGCCGGCCAGGACGCACACGACGCCGCCACCCAAGAGGAGGCAGGCGCCAGTGGCGCTGAAGGAGAGGTGACGGAAGTAGCGCTGGCGGAGTGTGAGGTCCAGTTCGCGGATCTGCTGTTTGACCTGCTCGTTTTTGGGTTGGGCGGTCAACTGGGCCTTGAGCGCGGCGATTTGGGTGGATTTCAGTGGGTCGGCAACCTGAGCTCGGAAGTATTGCACGACCAACCCAGCGAACACGATCGCGCAGAAGGCCGCCGCCACCCACAACGTCACGCGCAGGGCGCGCGGTTCGGGGTCGGTTTCCGGCTGACCTCCTTGGGCGGGCGTGGGGACAGCCGGGCCCGAGGTCGGGCGGTCAGCCTGCGGACTGGGACCCGGCTGGGTCCGACTCGACTCGGTTGGGGGTGTCGGGTGGGACATTGGGTCAGGTCGTGTGGCTGCCTGTCTGCGGGAGGGTGGGTGCGGGTAGGGGTTGGATTGCGGGCAGTTCGGAAGCGGGCATCAACCCGAGTCGGACGCGCTCGTTCGGACAATGCAGGTAACAGCGGGCGCAGGCGAAACAGGCAGCCCGGTCCGGCTCGAAGTCGGTGCGGCCCGAGCGGATGCTCAAGCGGATCAGTTTGACGCCGATGACCAGCCCGACCCAACCGCCGAACCAGACCATGGCGGTTCCCAGGCGGCGCCGCACGTCGAGGGCGCTGGCGATCAGTTCGGTAGGATTCTGCTCCGCGCGGCCCAGGGCGAGGCTTTCGGGTGTTTGCACGCCAGGCGGGGTTGGGGCGCGGTGGGGATCGAGGTAGGACTCAGCCAAGGCGACCGTAGGATGCAGCTTAGCGGCCACGGGGGTCAGGCGCGAGCCGAGCAGAGCTCCGGCCGCGACGAGGGCGGGCAGCAGCAGGACGAGCCAACCTAAGCGTTTTCGTTCGGGCGCGAGGGCGAGCGGGTTAGCGGGCAAGGCGACGGGGGTGCGGATCGCGCCGAAGGGGCAGGAGGTCTCGCACAACTGACAGCGGGTGCAGTAATCGGGCGTGATGCGCACGCGCCACTTCGAGACGATCGAGGCCAGGCGCAACAGGGCGCCGTACGGGCAGAGGAACCGGCAATAGGGCCGGCCGACAAACATGCCCAGCAGTAGGAACAGGCCGCCGGCCAGGAGGAGCATGAAGCTGCCCGAGAGGCGAAAGAGCGGGACGAAGGGGTCGTATCGGCAGATGACGAACGCGCTGCCGGTTGCCGCCAAGGCCAACCCCGCTCCCAGGAAGATGAACGGGATCACGCTCAGGCCCTGTTCCAGCCAGGCAGGCACTTTGACGGGGCGCAGCAACACCAAGTCCTGCAGCGCCCCTTGCGGACACACGGCGGCGCAGAAGGTGCGTCCGGCGAAGAGGGCGACGGCAAGGGGGAGCAGGAAGAAGGCCGCGGCGGTCAGCGGTAGGGCGTAGGTCGAGTCGAAGAGGGCGAGGGCGACGTTTTGTGGGGCGCCGATGGCGCAAATGCAACCCTCGCGGTAGAAGCCGAAGTAGACCAGGGAGAACAGGGACAAGGCGAGCACGCCTGTCCGCGAGCGGCGGCGATAGACGAGGTAACACGCCAGCGCCAAAGCGACCGCCAAGATGCCGACGTCCACATATTGCAGCAGGAGAGAGCGTGGCGCCGGGGTTTGGGTTAGGGGCAGTTGGTAGCCACTTTCGAAGTCCGGCGGTGGGAATCGTTGTTCGGCCACGCTGCGGCCCAGCCCCCAGCCGAGGGCCCAGAGCCAAGCTGCCCCCCTAAGTTCCTTCCGGCGCTTGACTTGGTTCATCATGGTACTGGGCTGCGGCGGGGAGCTGACGGACGTGGGTGGGTTGGGTTAGGAGGCCGGGAGGAGTCCGGTGCGGCGCTTTAGTGGCTGGTGGTCTTCAGCAAGTACGGGTGGTCGATGGGGATACGACGGAAGGCGTCGCCGGGGCAGACGCGGCCGATGGCGCATTCGTTGCAGTTGAGGCAGTGATCTTGGCTCACCTGGAGGTAGAGCGAGCCGTTGCCGAAGCGGTTGCAGCCCTCGACACACTTAGCGCAGCCGATGCACAAGGTTTCGTCGATGGCGTACTCGTAGTAGGGATCTTCGATGTAGGTGCGGCGGATGGCGGCGGTGGGGCAGAGTTGGTTCTCGGCGGCGGTGTTGAGGCCGTTGGGTTCGGGGACGAAGTAGCCGGTACAGAGCTGGCAATAGCCGCAGAAGGCGTGGGTATGGAAACACTTAACGGCGGACTGGGTGAGGACGCACTCGGTGGCGCAGCGACCGCAGCGCAGGCATTTGGCGGGGTCGATCTGCCAGACGGTGGTGCGCGCGCTGGCCCGCGGGGCGAGAATGCCGCACAGCAGCCCCATACCCGTCATGCCGGCCACACGGGCGCCGGCGCGGAAGAACTGGCGTCGACTGAGCGGGCTGGTTTTTTGGGGTGGAGGATTCATGTTAGCCGGCCAGGGCTTGCCCTGGTTTGTTCGCCATGACGTGGACGTCGCCCGTCACCATGTCGAGCACGTAGATGCGGCCGGTGGCGTCGACCGCAGCGTCCAGGCCGGCCTTGACGCCGTCGGTCATGCCGTCGCCGGCGCCGGCTTTGGCGTTCTCAGGGAATGCCTCGACGCCTGCCACCACGCTCTCGAATTCCCCGTGCAGGTCGTAGACCTTGACGCGAGGCAACCCTTTCTCGCAGGTGACGCACCGGCCGTCGGGCAGCACGGCCAGATTGATCGGATTGCAGCAACCGCAGAAGCCCTCGATCGCCGCGGTCGCTTTGCCCCAAGCCAACTCGAAGTGGCCGTCCACCGTGTACGCCTCGACCCGGTGCCGGCCGGGATTGTTCACCCGCAAGAGGCCGTCCGGGTGCAACTCGACGTCCAGGAACGGACTGGGCAAGACGAAGCCAGCGACGTTTCGGTCTGCGTTCCGCTCCCCGATGCGCCCGAGCGGTTTACCGCTACGGTCATAGCGGTGGATCACGCGGTTGCCGGCGTCGGCGGCGAACAGGTCGGTCTCGCTAACGGCCAGACCGGTCAACCACGGTTTGCCCGGTGGGGGATCCCAGGTCGCGCGGCGTTGTCCTTGCGCGTCGAACGCGAGGATTTGCTGGCGTAGTCCCACATAGAGTGTTCCGTCCGAGGCGGCGGCCAAGGCGCGGGCCGGGCCGGGCAGTGCGATCTCGGAGAGCGTCGCCCCGGCTGTGTCCAACAGGCTGACGTAATTGCCTGCCGCCAGACACAGGCGCCCGCGGGCATCGAAGGTCAAACGGCGCGGATCGGGTCGAGGACAACGAAAGCCGGCCACCCGCTCGTACGCGATGAGGCTCGCATCGGTCTGCTCGAAGTGCCCCATCTCATACGCAAAGGGGTTGGGCGCCCGGTCTTCGGCGCCCTGTCGGGAACGCACCGCACGGACCGCCAACCCGCCCATCACTCCCAAGACGCTCGCACCCGCAATACCCTGCCAGAGAAACCGGCGTCGCGTGACTCTTGTCGGCTGGGATAACTCGCTCATAGCCTATCCTCCGTTTTCCGTTCTATTCTCGGTGATCGAGGCCGCTCGCGCTCGAGGCAGGCTGCAGCCGGCCCAAAGCCCACAGCCCTGGCAGAGTCCCTGCCCCGAACAGGCTCGGCTGCCCGCGGCGGTCGAGCGGGCCCGGCTCAGGTAAAATGCCCCACCGGCCAGCGTGAGGACCGCTGCACCCCGCACAACCGCTCGCAGGAACTCGCGGCGATCCGGGACCGTTGCCGAATTTGTGTTCATTCGTTTCGCGCGCAAACGTAAGACGGCTTCAACCTGATTCAAAGTCCAAGTAGCACGGAACTGAATCGAAAGACCAAACCTTTTTTGCCATCATAAAGCCAAATCTTGGCCAGCCTTGCCCTCCTCACTCCTCAGCGAGCGAACACTGCGCAAGCTTCGGGGCAATACAGCCTTGAGATCGGCGCTGACAGAGACTGCCGCTGACCTGTCGCTGACCTTGACAAGGCGGTGGCCGTCACTAACCTACGCACACTCCACATACTGATGAGTCACTGAGATGGACTACAACTCGGCGGTAGGGCGCGCAGTCCTCTGCGCGCCGCGGCTTGCTGTGTCCACAGCGGTTTACGGCGCGCAGAGGACTGCGCGCCCTGCAATGTGTCGTCTATTCCGAGCTGTCATCGCAAGGACGGATGCTATATGAGGCTGCGCTTCGAGCTCGTTGACTCTGGTTGTTCCTCGAGTCATCCCACGACGGCTGAGCCACGTCGAATCGACGCTCTCCTCGCCTCCTTCATCGTGAAGCGGGCGGTCATTCGGCGGGCGCCGAGTGGATGCGCTTGGCTCTTGCCACTGTTGGGTTGCTGGAGCATTTGGGTTTGCGCGCAAGAAGCGCCGAAGATCGCCCAAGGACCCCAGCGGCTGCGGGCGCGGCCGGGCGAGCAGGTCTCGCTGACCGTGGAGGCCCAGGGCGAAGGGCTCCGCTACCAGTGGTCTTGCGGGACCGCTGTGTTGGACGGACGGACCAACGCCACCCTGACCTTGACCAACGTCCAACCCTCAGACACGGCCGGTTACCGGGTGGTGGTGAGCAATTCGGGCGGCAGTGTCGAGTCGGGTCCGGCGGGGGTGGTCGTCACCGAAGCAGCCCCCGCCGAGCTTTGGAACCGGGTGACCGTGGGACCCGTGGCGGTCGAGCGACGGGACGCAGAGACTGGAGCCTTCCTCGGGAGTGCGGCCACGACAGGAGCCTGGTCGGCGGGGCAGGGTTTTGACCGGGGGCCGGACGGGTTGGTCTACGTGCCCGCAAACACTGCCAACGCCCTCGAACGTTACCAACCCAGCACCGGAAAGTACGTGGATCGGATCGACCTGGGCGGCAGTGAGAATTCGCGCACGGTCACGGGATTTGCCTGGGGCAACGACGGCAATCTGTACCTGAGCAACCCCCCAGCCCGGTCGGTCTCCGCCCTCAACGGCGTGACCTTTGTGCGTGTGGCCAGGTTGACCTCGTGGGACGTTCCGAGCGGTTTCCAGGGAAGTGAAGATGTCCAAATCGCGCCGGACGGCACGGTGCTGGTCGCCAGTTCAGGCGACGGGACGGTGAAGTCCTTTCGCGCCGGCGACGGTCAGTTCCTGGGATCAACCGAAGCTGCAAAGACCCGCGGACTAAGTCAACTGTCTGCGTTTGCCCGGCGTTGGGATGGGGATCTTTTGGCGGCGGATGTCACGGTGGGCGGGGCGATCCATCGGTTTCGGGGCGGCGACGGCGGCTATGCGGGGATCTTCATAGCCGGGGGTGCGGGGGGTATGGTCCGGCCGCGATCGCTTTGCTTCGGGGAGGACGGTGTGCTCTACGTGATGGACGAGAGCTGCATCCGCCGGTTCCACGGCCAGACTGGGGAATTCATCGATTGCATTGCGGCCGGTTCCACGGCTCCGCCGCTGCGCTATGTCTCGGCGGCGCCGGTAGTCAGACCGGAGATCGCCCAATCGCCCGTGGGGGGCCACTTTGCCGGCGGCTTGGGAGTCACGTTGGCGGGCACGTTTGGCGGCACGCCGCCGTTCCGGTTCCAATGGCTGCGAGCTGGCACCAACCTTGCCGGGGCCAACAGCCATCCGCTCAGACTGGCGGGCAGTCTGCTCACCGATCCAGGCGAGTACCAGGTCGTCCTCTGGAATGGGGCGGGGGGGGCGACGTCGGCGGTCGCGCAAGTGACTTTCTACCCTGGAGCACCTGAGATTCTAGGCATGACATCGCCGCAGACGTTCACCGCTGGGCAGCAGCTCACGGTGGGGCCGACGAATGTGTTGGGGCATGGCTCCTTCGCCTATCGCTGGCTGCGTGTGCTTTCGTCCACGGTGGGTACGAGCGCCCACACCACTTTTGTCGAGGTCCCGGGTTCCACCAACGTCATGCTCGCTTTCGACCCAGCGCTGGAACGTCACACCGGCTTCTACCAACTCGAAGTCGCCAACGACTTCGGTGCCACGCGACAGACGGTCGAGGTGCGAGTTGTGCCGTCGCTGCAACCCCAGATCTTGGATCAGCCGATGAACTTGAACGCCTTGGCCGGCGCACCCGTGGAAGCGCCCTTGCTGCTCTCGGGTCAGGGCCCGCTGCATACGGCCTGGACGCTCGACGGACTGGTCTTAACGGGGCAGGTTCTGCCCGCGCCCCAGTTGCCGCTGCGGCCCACGAATTTTAGCGCGACACTGGTGGCCGTGGTGAGCAACCAGTTCGGCACGGTCACCAGCGCCCCGATAGCTCTGCGTGTGGTGGGCACCAACCGCTACCGCCAAGACTTTAGCGGCCGCACCGCGCCGGGCTGGATCCCGACCTTTTCGTCGGGGGCCTTCGACACCCGCTGGGGGCGCAATGGGTTCGTGAAGGAGTTGGGTCGGTTCCAGCTCACCAACGAGGTCCCTTTAGGCGAGGTCGTCTTCGGCTTCGATGTCTGGGCCCAGAACTCTTGGGACGGGCTCCACGGTTGGTACGGTATGGACCGGTGGGGTGTCTGGCTCGAGGGCGAGCCGCTTTGGCTGGGTGCCTTCAGTAACAACGACGATCGGGAGCGGCCCTCCTACTTCACCCAGCGCGTGCCGGCCACCCCTGCCGCGCCGGAACTGGACCCCCGCCTGGGTGGCATCGGCTCAGCCCGCTCGATACCGATTGGGGGACCGTGCCGGCCAACGTGGGCCGTGTGTCGGTGGATTCGATCTACCGGCTCCGCTTTCCAATCACCAATACTACCCCCATCTTCACGGCTACCTTCCAAGCCTTCGAACTGACGGACGAGTCGTGGACGATGGACAATGTGTACTTGGTCCACCCGCCAGCAGAGCTGGCTTGGATCCGCGTAGTCACGCCCGCCGTGGCCGCGGCCGAGAACGGCGGCGACGCCGAGATCCAACTCGAGCGCCGCGGCAACGTCGACTTGTCCGTCGACGTTCGTTTTGCCACCCAGGACAGCGGAGCGGTGGGCGGCGTGGACTATGAACCGCGCCGGGGCACACTGACCTTCGCTCCCGGCGAAACCCAAAAGTCCCTCCGCGTGCCGGTGCTCGACAACTCGATCCCCGATCCCCTGCGTTCCTTCGGCGTATGGCTGCTCGATGCGGGCGCGAACGGTGTCTTTATCGGTACGCCCTTCGCCGGCGTGTCGATCAGAGACGACGAAAGCGAAGTTGCTTTGGAGCCGCTGGTCAGCACCCTGCCTCCGGGCACCAACGCCGTGGTGGCCCAGGTCCAACGCCGTGGCGACCTCACCCTCCCACGCGTCGTGGGTGTCGAGTTGGTCCCGCAAACGGCCGCCTTGAACATCGCCTTCACCATGACGGGCCTGTCGACCAATCAGGGCTGGGTCTTCTTCGACGTCGGGGCGTCGGTGGGGGCGCCGCGCCTGAATCAGGGCCCTGGTTTTTCCCGTCGCGAGGATCCGCTGGCCGTTTCTACCGATAGCAGCGCCGCCGCTGAGGGGCCGGAAACGTTCCTGGTTCGACTGACGCCCAGCGCGGACTTACGGGTCGCGGGGCAGAACGAGTTGCCCATCCGGATTGCACGCGCACCCGCCCCGCCCCGCCTCGAGGTGTTGCCGCCGGCGCCCGGCGGTGCACTGCGCCTCAGCCTGACCCTCGAGACCGGGAGCATCGGCCGGCTCGAAGTATCGGAGGATCTGTCCCAGTGGCAACTGGTGCGCGTCGTGGAGAGCAGCGGAGTTGTTACCTTGACCCAGCCTGTCAAACCGGCTGAGTTCTTCCGGGTGGTCATTCCGTAGGTGGCGTCGGATCAGGGCAGACCCAAGCAGAGGCAGTGCCGCCAGGTGAGCGCACTGCAGCGGTGGGAGCAGACATGGCAGAGATTATGAACCGTGATCGATACAACCAACTCATTCAGGAGTTCCTTGGGAAAAGGCGGATTGCGATCTGGGGTGTCGAGGACAGCAAAGGGGATCCCGGGCAGTGGATCGCGCGCAGGTTCCGCAAACGGGGGATCGAGGTGATCGAGGTGAACCCGAAGTTTGCCGGCAACGAGTCGCTGGGGCGAGCTTCCTCGCTCACCCACGTGGATCCGCCGGTGGAAGCCGTACTCGTCTACGTGGATCGCCCGCAGACGATGGAGGCAATCGAGGACTGTCTCGCAGTTCAGATCCCGCTGGTGTGGTTGCACGATGCGCTCAGCCCGGGGGCCGCAACTCCAGAAGCCATCGATAAACTACGCGCAGCGGGGCGTGCCGTCATCCCGGGACTTTGTCCCATGCTGTACCTCAAGCCGGTCGATCCGGCGCACTTTTGCCTGAAATGGCTGTTGCGGCTGACTGGAAAGGAAAGGCGCACGCGTCAGGCCGTGCACAGGCATAGACTGGAAGGCCGAGCACGAAGGTGAGCGCGGGGCGGAACTTGCGGATGAAGGCATTGACGAGGGCGACCTTGGCTTCCAAACCCGTGGCCTGCGCTGTCGCCAGCGCATCGCCCCAGCGCAGCGGAGAGGGTCCGCGACGATGCATCCGCTGAGGACAGCGGACGTTACAGGCGTTGGCCGGCAACCGTGGCAGTGCCGTACCGCCGGTCTTTTAACCCGCGCGGGGCCTCGATCGAGGGCAGCGACGATCGAGTCGAGCGGGTGCCTTGCCCTAGCGGGTTAAGGTCCATGCTGTGTCCGGCTCGGCGGGAGCCTCGCCCTACCATTTCCGATCGCCCGACGCAGTCCAGACGCTGCGCGAGTTCGGGAGGTGGGATCGAGGCTGGAAGCGTGGTCACTGGCGGGAAGCGTGTGGAGTGCGCCGATTCATCGGCGCTATGCTCGCCCTCAAGGGCGGCGGATGCGATCGGCCAGGGAAGCCCCGTCGATGTAGCCGTTTGTGTGGGCGCAGCCCGGGTGGGTTGCGGTTGAAGCGTATGGCTTGCAAAGGGGGTGCGGTGGGGTAGCGTTCGGGCCTGACTGCGTTGGGCTAGGCGGCTCAGTCGAGCCGGCGCAGCCAACACCCTGAGAGGCACTGAACATGGCAGAATCGTACCTACAGAACCTGCTGGCCGATCGGATCGGCGGGAGCCAATACGGCAAGTCGACCACGCTTTATAAATTCGAGAAGATCAAGCGGGCCAAACGCGCGGCCTTCGCGGCGCATCCCGGTGCGGAGATCATCGACTTGGGCGTGGGCGAGCCTGACGAGATGGCGTTCCCGGAGGTGGTGGCGGAACTGCATCGCGAGGCGTTAAAATCCGAGAACCGCGGTTACGCAGACAACGGCGACGCGGTACTGAAGCAGGCGGCAGCGCGGTATCTCGAACGGGTATGCGGCGTGCCTGGGATTGACCCTGAGATGGAGGTGATTCATTCGATCGGGAGCAAGGCGGCGCTGTCGATCTTGCCCGCGGCGCTGGTGAACCCGGGCGATTATGTGTTGATGACGACGCCGGGCTACCCTGTCTTCGGGACACACGCCAAGTATCTGGGCGGCCGGGTGCATCAGACGCCGTTGACGGAAGCGAACGAGTTCCTGCCGGACTTGGGGGCTCTTCCGGCGGAGGTCCTAGACCGCGCCAAGGCGATGGTCATCAACTATCCGAACAACCCGACTGGGGCCAGTGCGACGGCGGAGTTTTTCGGTGAGGTGGTGCGGTTTGCGCGGCAGCACCGGTTGGTGGTGGTGCACGATGCGGCCTATGCGGCGTTGGTGTTCGAGGGGCAGCCGCTGAGTTTTCTGGCCACGCCGGGGGCGAAGGAGGTGGGGGTCGAGCTGCACTCGTGCAGCAAGAGTTTCAACATGACCGGGTGGCGCTGCGGTTTCGTGGCGGGGAACGAGCTGTTGGTGCGGGCCTACGGGGATGTGAAGGACAATACCGACTCGGGCCAATTCCTGGCCATTCAGCATGCGGCGGCCTACGGGTTCGAGCATCCGGAGATCACCGAGCGGATCGCAGCCAAGTACAGTCGCCGGATGACGGCGTTGGTGGGGGTGCTGCAGGCCGCCGGTTTCCGCGCGCGCAAGCCGAAGGGGTCGTTCTTCCTGTATGTGAAGGCGCCGCGCGCCGCGACGCGTGCCGATGGGACGCGGCTGAAGTTCCAGACGGCTGAGGAGGTGTCGGAATGGCTGATCACGGATCGGTTGGTCTCGACGGTGCCCTGGGACGATGCGGGTGCTTACCTGCGGTTCAGCGTCACGTTTATGGCTCGGGACGAGGCCGATGAGCGGCGGGTGCTCGAGGAGTTAGCACGGCGTTTGGGCGAAGTGACGTTCGAGTTTTAATTGATTTGTCAGCGGTTGGGGCCTGCCGCTTAATCCGAGGGCATGGATTGGATCGAGCAGTTCTTATTCCCGCAAGACAAGTTCCTCGGCGTCGAATGGCATGTCTGGAAGGTGGTGGGGTGGTTGGGGAACCTGACGTTTTTCTCGCGCTTCTTAGTCCAGTGGTATGCGACGGAGAAGCAGCGGCGAGTGGTGGTGCCGACGGCCTTCTGGTGGCTGAGTCTGGTGGGGGCCGGACTGTTATTCTCGTACGCCCTGTTCTACAAGCGGGACTCGGTCTTCATTTTTGCCTACGCCTTCACTTGGATTCCCTATGTGCGGAACCTGGTCATCCACCATCGCACGGCAGCCGCAGCGGGGTGTCCGCAGTGTGGCGAGCCTTGCGCTTCGGCGGCTAACTATTGTTCGGCGTGCGGAGTGGCGCTGCACCCGCCGAACCCGCGATCGGGCGCTTGACCGTGGGTGCGGCTCTTCCTTTCCGCTCGGGGGAACACGCGGGGGAGGCGGTTCGTGTGTCCGGTCCCCAGCGGGTGTGATTCAGGGATCGCGCCCCCGGTTCGCTGAGGACAACGAAGGCTGCAGGGCCCAGCAGAGCGCGCCTGCGTGGGCTGCCCTATCGATTGGCCGGTGGCGCGGGGGGAGTGGGCGTGGGCGGGGCGTTGGTGGCGCGGAGGGCGTTGGTCGAGATGGTGTAACGGGCCAGGATCTGGGCGTAGTCGGGGTGCGCCTGCGCAAAATTCACAAGGTCGGTCGAGAACCGGTTCATCCAGGGGACGCTATTGGTCTCGTAGTCGCCAACGACGCGTTTGAGTTCCTCCGAGGCGCGGTTGAGTTCGAGAGCTTGGATGCGGACCAGGCGTTCTTGGTACCAAAGAAAGACGGCTGCGGTGAGCAGGAGCAGGACCATCGAGGCGAGGATGAGTTGGACCTGGAACCTGAGGTCGCAGACCGACGTATCGAGGTTGGCGAGGTTCGGCTCGCCGCTGGCGGGGGCGAAGGTTGCGGCCGCGGGGTTGGGGGAGGGGTCGGGCAGATCGGAATTCATGTCAGCGGCGTGCGTTCAGCGGGTTGCCGGAGCGGGGGGGGTGGCCTGGCGGGGGCGGAAGCCCAACTGTTGGAGCTGGGCGGCGAAGGGTTGCAGGACCGTTTCCATGGCGGGGTTCCGTTTGCTGTACTCGATGGCGTCGTTGGCCAGGGCCGTGACGATGGCGCGGTTGCGGTTGACCATGACGAGCATCCCTTGGAGCCGGGCGACCTCGATCTGCTTGAGTTGCGCGGCGTGGAGGCTCCGCACGTAGCGGTAGCAGATCCACATATTCGCAAACAAGCAGGCGATCATCAGCACGGCCAGCACACCTGCGAGCGGGAACTTTTTGCTCATAACGCGGCCCGAATCTATCCCGTCGGCTCGGCTTGTCCACTGTTGTTTTCCGGCCGATTGGCGGCTGGAGTCGCGTTCTGCGCCCTGAGGGGCTGGGGTTGGCCGAGTGGGTACCGTCGCCCACGTCTTGCCATCCGGGGCAGGGGAGCTCAGAGTGTTGGCGTGACGGTGGCGGGCGGCGCGGTGCGGGAACTGCGTTTGGCTGAGCGCCGGAGGGCGCTTGCTAGGCAGCGGCAGGCTGCGTGCCCCACCGGTTGCGTTGGGTCTTAGAAAGCGACAGAGATGAACGATCGGCATGCGTGTCCAACCGGGCCTGTCCGGGTGGGGATTGTGGGCGCCTCGGGTTATTCGGGCGAGGAACTGGTACGGTTGTTGATGAGCCATCCCTCGGCGGAGTTGGTGGCCGTGACGTCGCGGCAGTATGCGGGGCAGACGTTGGCGCAGGTGTTCCCGCGCTTCGCGAGTCACCCGCGCGCCCGCGCCTTGCGATTCAGCGAGCCGGATACGGAGCGGTTGGCCCAGCAAGTGCAACTGGTGTTTTTGGCGTTGCCGCACGGTGTGGCGGTCGAGTTTGCCGTGCCGCTGCTGCAGCGGGGTGTGCGGGTGATCGATCTGAGCGCGGATTTCCGGTTGCGCGAGGCGGCGGTCTACGCTGAGTTCTACGGTCACCAGCACGCGGCGCCGGAGTGGCTCGGTCGGGCCGTGTACGGGTTGCCGGAGCGGTACCGGATCGCCCTGCCGAGCGCCCGTTTGGTCGCGGTGCCCGGGTGCTACCCGACGAGCATCTTGATCCCGTTGCTGCCGCTGCTCGAGGCGGGCCTGATTCGGCCGGAGGGGATGATTGCGAACTCGTTGAGCGGGGTCAGCGGCGCTGGGCGCAAGGCGGAGGTGGACTATTTGTTTGTCGAGTGCAACGAGAGCATGCGGCCGTATGGGGTGCCCAAGCACCGGCATTTGTCCGAGATCGAACAGGAGTTGTCACTGGCCGCGCAGACGAAGGTCACGCTGCAGTTCACACCCCACCTGATCCCGGTCAATCGCGGCATTCTGACGACGCTCTACTTGACGCCCCTGGCGCCGGTTACCGACGCTGCCAGCGCTGCCGCGTGTCACGAAGCGGTGGGGGCCTGCTACGAGTCGGCCTACGGCCGGGAGGCCTTTGTGCGCCTGCTCACGGGCAAGGTTCTGCCAGACACCAAGAACGTGGTGGGAACCAACTGTCTGGAGTTGGGTTGGCGGACCGACCCGCGCACGGGGCGGTTGCTGGTGATGAGCGCAATCGACAACCTGGTCAAGGGCGCCAGCGGTCAGGCGGTGCAATGCTGCAATCTGTTGTGCGGTTTCCCAGAAACGGCCGGACTGAGCTGACGAGTTATTCCAGACATGCACAGCTTGGAGCTGGCCCAGAGCGCGGGAAGTAAGGGTGGGTGCTGGACGGGTTTTTCGTTGTCGGGCGGTGCCGGGTCGATACACTGTGGGGCGTGGACCCAAGCTCACTCGCTCAGGTTGCAATGTGGCCCGAGTCATTTGGCTGCGAGGTGTCGCTGGCTGCGGGGGTGAGGACTGGGGAGGACCGAGGAGGGTCTGGATGCCTATGAAATCAGCCGTTGGTTTAAGCGATCGGCGCGTGCGTGGCGACCACGCGTATCCTCGACGCCGGTTTCTCGGCGCCGTGGGGGGCGCAGTCGTCGGTTTCCTGATTGTGCCTCGGCACGTGCTCGGGGGTGAAGGTTACACGCCGCCGAGCGAGACGGTGGGTGGGGCCTTGATTGGCTGTGGCGGGCGGGGGGAAGGGACCTTCCAGGAGATGCGGGATTTGAAGCCGGTGCGCTTGGCCTCGTGCGATGTGCGGTGGTTGGATCGGGCAGACAACCGGACGACCTACACGGACTTCCGCCGGGTCCTCGAGCGCAAGGACGTGGACGTGGTGGCGATTGCGACGCCGCCGCACTGGCACGCCTTGATCGCCATCGCGGCGATGGAGGCCGGCAAAGACGTCCTGTGCGAGAAGCCCATGACCCGGTTTATCGCCGAAGGCCGCGCCGTCGCCGCCGCCGAGAAACGTTACGGACGCATCTTTCAGATCGGCACCTTCGGCCGGTTTGGCGCTAGCCGCAATCCGAGCCACGTGCTCACTCGCAAGCTCATGCGCAGCGGATTGCTCAAGCCCTGCCCCGGGGTGGTCATTCACCGCGGCGGACTCAAGGTCAAGGAGTGGAGCGGTCTGGTGAATGCCAAACCGCAACCCGTGCCGCGGCAGCTCGATTGGGATCTGTACGTGGGGCCTTCGCCGATGAAACCTTACCATCCCCACCGGGTGGGCGGCACGCATCGAGGCTACTGGGATTACGAAGGCGGCGGTCTGGCGGATATGGGGCAACACGCCCTGGACCCGTTCACCTGGATTTACGGCAAAGACGACACGGCCCCGGTCGAGATCGAAGCCCACGCGCCGCCGGCCCACCACGAGGTGTGCGGGATGTGGGGCTGGGTCGAGCTCAAGTATGCCGACGGCCTGACGCTGGTGCTGGACAGCGGCGAGTGGGGCGAATCTTACGAACGCAAGAAACCGCGCGGGGTGAGTATCGAGGATCTACCCACAGAGGCTCGCGCCCAAGTGCGCGCGCTGCCCGACCCCGAGCCGCTGCGCAGCTTTGCCGAGGCGGTGCGCACCCGCAAGCCCGCTGGTGGCAACGCGGAAGCGGCGCATCGCACGGCGTGCCTGATGCACCTGGCCAACCTCGCTATCCGCGTGGGCCGCAAGATCCGGTTCGACCCTGTGCGCGAAGTCGTGATCGGCGACGAAGCGGCTCATCGTTGGGTCGATCAACCCATGCGTGCGCCGTGGCATTTATGATGCCTGCGCCCACCCCTCTGTGGACGGTGTCCGAACCGAATGTCTAATGGACGGCTAACCTAGCTTCCCCCATGGCTACATCCTCGCCTGATCTCGTCGCCTTGATCCAACAACTGCCGGACGCGGATACGCCTGGCCAAGCCAGCAAATTCACCGGGCCGGCCCCAGCCGACGCCGAACGCCTTTGTCGGGCGCTACTGGAGGGCGGCGCGGAGAGCGTGCGCGGACTGATCCGGAGCCTCCGCGAGCCGGGACATCCGGAATTCAGAGATTTCCGGGCCGAGTACCTGCTGCATTGCGCCGTGCTGCAGGTGGGCCAACCCGGCCGCCAGGCTCAGCGGGCGTTGCTGGCGGAGACCCTTGTGGCCGAAGCGGCCAACGCAGGATTGTCCAAGCCCGTGCGCCGCCTGCTCCTGCGCGAGCTGCATATGGTCGGCGACGAGCGTGTGGTTCCGGCCTTGGGGGCGTTGCTCGCGGACGAAGACCTCTGCCAGGACGCCGCCTCCACGCTGGTCGCCATCCGAACCGGTGCGGCCGAGGAGTTGACGGCTGCGTTGGGTCGTGCCCGGGGCAAATGCCGCTTGGTGCTGATCGAGAGCCTAGGCGCGGTTCCGTCGACCGAGAGCGCTGGGGCCTTGTCTGGGGCTTTAGGGGATGGTGATCCCGACATTCGGATGGCGGCGGCCTGGGCTTTGGCGCGGTTAGGAGACGCAAGTGCTGCGGAGCCGATGCTCCGTGTGGCGGGCGGAGCTTCTGGCTACGAGCGGATCAAGGTGACGCAGGCCTGCTTGTTGCTCGCTGAGCACAGCGTGGCGGCGGGGCGGAAACCGGTCGCCGCGCGGATCTACCAGCACCTTCACGACACACGGACCGACGCGACCGAAGGGTACGTACGCGAGTTGGCTGCGCAGGCCCTGGCGACGTTGAAGTGAGTGGTCTCCTTGACGCGCACTCAATCCCACACACAGGCAAACTGAAGTCAATTGGGATAGACCTGATAGAATTAAGTAACTGGTAAGTAGATATTGACACGCACTCAATTCCGCGCACACACAGGTCAACTGAAGTCGATTGGGACAGATCCGATAAGATCAAATAACTGGTAAATAGATATTGACATCGAGCGAATTGGGTGGCACGGTGGCGGCCGTTTATGAAAGCCGCTCGCATCAAGATCAAAGGCCGACCGGCCGTTTACCATTGCGTCTCGCGCATCGTCGGCGCCCAACGGCTCCTCGATGACCTCGGCAAAGAAACCTTGGTCAGGCTCCTCCGGCGCCTGGCCACCTTCTGCGGCCTAGAGGTCGTCACCTACTGCATCATGTCCAATCACTTCCATGTCTTGGTTCGCATCCCGGCCGAGCAGAACCCAACCGACGAGGAGTTGATCGAGCGGATGGAGGCGCTCTACGGCAAGGGCAAGCAGGCTGGGCTAGTAACCCTGGCCCGAGAGGGGTTGAGAGAGCGGGGGCGGGTGGACCCGGACTTGCGGGAGCAGATGGTGGCGCGGATGGGGGATGTGTCGGAGTTCATGAAGGAGTTCAAGCAGCGGTTCAGCAAATGGTACAACATACGGCATCAGCGGTTTGGGACGTTGTGGGCGGAGCGGTTCCGGAGTGTGTTGGTCGAGGATCAATCGCGGGTGCTGGAGACGGTGTCGGCGTACATCGACTTGAACGCGGTGCGGGCGGGGTTGGTGCAGGATCCGAAGGACTACCGGCATTGCGGGTACGCGGCAGCAGTGGC
>Ga0194125_10003643_pt1 | contig 24676 bp, 21 predicted proteins | sample TA2KigC250mmetaG_FD_148626 | JGI IMG/M metagenome (GOLD analysis project Ga0194125, IMG submission 148626) | Freshwater microbial communities from Lake Tanganyika, Tanzania - TA2015034 Kigoma Deep Cast 250m | ecosystem: Environmental > Aquatic > Freshwater > Lake | place: Tanzania: Lake... | reverse complement strand
CAACAAGGACGCCACCGAGCAGACCCTCTACCTGCGCAAAGGGCTGCGCTGGTCCGATGGCGAGCCGATGACCACCAAGGACTGCCTGTTCGACTATGTGGACTGCAAACAGGACAAGGAACTGAGTCCAGCCGGACCAGGCGGTGCATGGCGCGCCGGCAAGGATCGCGTCCCGATGGAAATGACCGCGGTGGATGATTACACGCTCAAGCTGAAGTTTGTCGCGCCCAAGCCGCTGATCATCCTGGACCAGGCGTTCTACAGCGGCGCCCAATACGGCGGTATGTTCGCGCCGATGCACTACGGCAAGCAGTTCCATCCGAAGTACGCGGATGCGGCGGCGCTCGACAAGGCAGTGAAGGACGCCAAGTTCGAGAAGTGGATTCAGCTCTTCGCAGCGAAGATGCTCACCGTTTCCACCATCCCGTCGGCGGTCGGATTGCCGGGCATGACCGCCTTCATCCGCACGGCCGACGATCCCGACCATCACACCTATGAGCGCAATCCGTACTACTGGAAGGTGGACACCGCGGGCAACCAACTCCCCTATCTGGACAAGGTGATCGTCAACATCATCGGCGACAAGGAGTTGTTGACCACGCGGCTGCTCGCCGGCGACCTGGACTTCTCCGGTCACAGCACCTATCTGAAGAACATGGAGCTCTACAAGAAGGCCCAGACCGACAAGAAGGTGAAGATCTTCATGTGGAACTCCACCCTGGTGTCGGCTGTGTTGATCTATCCCAACATGACGCCCAAGGACAAGGAGCTACGCGAGTTCTTCCAGAAGAAGAACGTGCGCGTCGCGCTCTCCATTGCGATGAATCGCAAAGAGATCAACGACGTCGTGCACTTCGGCCTGGGCGAGCCGCGCCAGGCCGCTCTGTGGCCCAGCTCGATCTACTATCAGAAGGGAGACGAGGCGCACAATATCGAGTTCGATCCGAAGAAGGCCAATGCACTGCTCGATCAAGAGGGCTACACCAAGAAGGATGGCCAGGGCTACCGCCTCTTCCCATCGGGCAAGCGCATCGGCTGGGTCGGCGAGTTCGATCCTGAGCAGGGCGACATCCCGCCTACGCTGGAGCTGTGCATCCAATACTGGAAGGATATTGGCATCGAGTTCACCATCAAGCCGGTGAATCGCACCTTGCTCAACCAACGCTGGGTGTCCAACGAGCAGATGATGACCTTCTGGCAGGGCGACATCGGCTCGGACATCGTCTTCCCGCTCTCGCCGAAGATTCTGCACGGGAACTCGGAGGGCAACGCGCTGGGCTGGAGCCGCGCCTGGGAAGTCTACATGCGCAACAAGGGCCAGTTCGCCGATCTGGAAGAGGAACCGCCGGCCTGGGTCAAGGCGCAATATGACGACTGGAACAAGCTGCACACCACCCTGGACGAGAAGGAGCGCGTCAAGATCATGCGCGGGCTGTTCGACCGCTTCTACGAATACCTGCCCTGCTTCGGCACGGTGGGCGTGCCGCAGGCGGTGATCATGAAGCCCACCATCACGAACGTTCCGGAGAAGGGTGTGTGGGGCTATGGCACCATCCGTGCTGTGCCCGTGCACCCGGAGCAGTTCTTCATCAAGAAGGCGTAGCCCAATCCCCTCTACTCCCCCCTTCCCTCGCAGGGAAGGGGGCTGGGGGGGATAGGTCAAGGGCAGGTCAAGATATGTCTCACAAACCACCACCCATCCGGCCGATCACATCCGGCCCGAAGTATCACTGGTTCGGCTACTACGACAAGCTCCAGTTCGACCCCACGGGCCGCTACGTCTTGGGCATGGAGGTGGACTTCGAGCACCGCTCGCCCCGGCCCGACGACGTGATCAAGGTCGGCATGATTGACCTGCACGACCGCGACCGGTGGATCGAGCTGGGGGAGAGCTGCGCCTGGTGCTGGCAACAGGGCTGCATGTTGCAGTGGCGGCCCAACTCCCTCAGCGAAGTGCTCTGGAATGACCGCGTGGAGGATACGTTCGTCTGCCACATCCTCGACATCCACACGGGCCGCAAACGCACGATCGGTGCGCCGATCTACACGATTCGCCCTGACGGCAGGCAGGCGGCGGCGCCCGACTTCCGGCGCATCAACGATTGCCGGCCGGGCTACGGCTATGCTGGCATCTCCGATCCGCATCGCGACCAACGCGCGCCAGAGCAGACCGGCATCTGGCACATTGACCTGGCGACCGGCGCCAGCAAGTTGATCATTTCCTTTGCGCAGATGGTCGCCATTCCATCGCGGCTCGGCGACATCACGATCATGAAGCACTGGTTCAACCATCTGTTGTGGGGGCCGACGAACGACCGGTTCGAGTTCCTCAACCGGTGGCGCGGCCCCGGCACGATAGGTTTGCCCACGCGCATGTTCACGGCCCGGCCTGACGGTTCCGACATCCGCATTGTGGACGGCTACGGCAGGATGTCGCACTTCATCTGGCGCGATCCCGATCATATCCTGGGCTGGTCGTGGCATCCATCGCACGGCGATGCCTTCTATCTCTACACCGATGACGGCAGCGAAGAGCCCGAGGCGATCGGCCTGGGCGTGATGACCGAGAACGGCCACTGCACCTACTTGCCGGGCAATGAGTGGATCTTGAACGACACGTATCCGGACCGCGATCGGTTGCAGCATCTCTACCTGTATCATGTCGCCACAGGCCAGAAGCATCCGCTGGCCGATCTGTACACCGGCCCGGAGTACGCTGGCGAGTGGCGCTGCGACCTGCACCCGCGTTTCAGCCCCGATGGCCGGCTGGTGACGGTGGATTCTAATCATGAGGGGAAGGGCAGGCAGATCTATCTGTTGGATGTGAGCGAGATTGTGGGGTAACGTGGCTCGGTCAGGAGACCGGCCACAGCAAGAGATTTCTCACATGACTTCGGTTTCGAGGCTTCAGCCGGTTGGACTCGTAGACCACTGAACCGGCTAGAGCCTCGAAACCCGCCCCGGCAGTAAAAGGCGTCCCTATGCGCACATTCGTCCTCAAACGCATCCTCCAGGCTTTACCGATCCTCTTCGGCATCTCGGTCATTTCGTTCGCGATCATCCAGTTGCCGCCAGGGGACTATCTCACAACCTATGTCAATAACCTGCGTTCGCAGGGCGACATGATCAGCGATGAGCAGGTCAAGGCGCTGGAGGAGCAATACGGCCTCGACTGGCCGGTTTATGTCCAGTATTGGAAGTGGATCACCAACTTCGTGCGGGGCGAGATGGGGCAGTCGTTCTACTGGAACAAACCGGTGCGCAGCCTGATCGGGGAACGCATCGCTTTGAGCATGGCGGTCTCTGTGCTCGCCCTGATCCTCACGTATGCCATCGCCATCCCCATCGGGTTGTTCTCCGCGACGCGGCAGTATACACTGACCGACAACATTTTCACTGTGCTCGCTTTTATCGGCGTCGGATTGCCCTCCTTCCTGGTGGCGCTGGTCCTGATGTATTTTGGCAACCGCTATCTGGGTCTGGGCGCCGGCGGCCTCTTTTCGGTCGAATACCTGGACGCACCGTGGAGCCTGGGTCGGGTGTGGGATTTGCTCAAGCACATGCTGTTGCCGGCGTTGATCATCGGCATCTCTGGCACGGCAGGGACGATCCGCGTGATGCGCGCGACGACCCTTGACGAGTTGAGCCGGCCCTATGTCGAGGCGGCGCGCGCCCGTGGTCTACGAGAGTTGACCGCGGTGCTGCGCTACCCGGTCCGCGTGGCGCTCAACCCCATCATGAGCACGATCGGCTGGCAATTGCCAGCCCTCGTCTCCGGCGAGACGTTGGTCTCGATGGTGCTCGGGCTGCCCACCTGCGGCCCGCTGCTCTACACCGCGTTGATCACCCAGGATATGTTTCTGGCGGCCAGCTTTATCATGATCCTCAGCACGCTGACGGTGATCGGCACGCTGCTCTCCGACATCTTGCTGGCCTGGATTGACCCGCGCATCCGGTTTGGAGGGATTCAGTAGCATGGCCGCACAAGAGATGGGCAGGGCTGAGGCTAAGGCTGAGGTTGAGGCGAAGGTCGAGGAGTTGGGCGGCCGCTCGATCCGGTTGTTGACCCATCGCCAGCTTGTGCTGCGCCGCTTCCGCAAGAACCGGCTGGCTGTCGTCGGGCTGGTCGTTCTGATTGCCTTATATGGCATGGCGCTTTTCTGTGAGTTTCTGGCCCCGTATGATCCCAACCGCCGGTTCCAGGGCAACGTGCACACGCCGCCTTCGCGCATCCATTTCCGCACGGCCGAAGGCGCCTGGTCAATGCCGTTTTTCTATAAGATGGTGCGCACCACCGATCCGAAGACCTTCGAGCGCACCTATGGCGAGGATACCGGCCGGCGCTATCCTATCAGGCTGTTCGTCCGTGGAGACAAATACGATCTGTGGGGTCTGATCCCGTGGGATGTACACCTGTTCGGCACGGATAGCCCCGACGCGGCGTGGTTCCTGTTCGGCGCGGATGCGATGGGCCGCGACCTGCTGAGCCGTATCATCTACGGGAGCCGCATTTCGCTTTCCATCGGACTGGTCGGGGTGATCGCCAGCCTGATCATCGGTCTGATCCTGGGCGGCGTCTCCGGCTACTATGGCGGCGTGGTGGACAACATCGTGCAGCGAGTCATTGAGTTGATCCGCTCCATTCCCACGGTCCCTTTGTGGATGGGCCTGGCCGCAGCCCTGCCGTCGAACTGGCCCCAGTTGCGGGTGTATCTGGGCATCACGATCATCCTCTCGTTCGTCGGCTGGACCACGCTGGCGCGCGTGATTCGCGGCAAGTTCCTGGCTTTGCGCGAGGAGGACTTCGTGCTGGCCGCGCTGCAGGCCGGCGCACGCCCCTTGTTCGTCATCCGAGAGCATCTGGTGCCCTCCTTCGTCAGCTACATCCTGGTGCACCTGACGCTGGCGATCCCCGGCATGATCATCGGCGAGACCGGCTTGAGCTTTCTGGGGTTGGGGTTGGTGGCGCCCACCATCAGTTGGGGCGTGCTGCTCAAAGACGCCCAGAAGGTGCAGGCAGTCGCGCTGCACCCGTGGATTTTGATCCCGGCGCTCTTCGTGTTGGTAACGGTGATGGCATTCAACTTCTTCGGTGATGGCCTGCGCGACGCAGCGGATCCGTATAGTCAGAGGACGTAGTGCGTAGTGCGTATTCCGTTTGGTCTCGGCAATCTTGCGTCCCGGACGACGCAATACGAAATACGCACTACGAAATACGTAATAGTTGCAAAGAGACCTTCCAGAAATGCAGAACAACACCCTGATCGAAGTCAACGACCTGCGCACCTATTTCTACCTCACCGAGGGGCTGGTGCGCGCGGTGGATGGCGTCGGTTTCAGCATTGGCCGAGGGCGCACGCTGGGTGTGGTGGGCGAGAGCGGCTGCGGCAAGAGCGTGACCGCGCGCTCTATCATGAATATGATCCGTCGGCCAGGGCGCACCGTGGGCGGCCAGGTGCTCTATCATCGCCGCGAGACCGACGCGGCAGGTAACGAGTCGGAGATGATTGTTGATCTGCTCAAGCTGCCGCCGATGGGCGATGAGATGCGCGCCATCCGCGGGGGTGAGTTCGCCATGATCTTTCAGGAGCCCCGCGCTTCGCTCAGTCCGGTGCATACCATCGGCACCCAAATCATCGAGGCGATCCGTCTGCACCGGCCAGTGACCGCGGCCGAGGCGCGCGAACACGGCATCGAGATGTTGCGCAGCGTGAAAATCCCACGGCCCACACAGATCATTGACGCCTACCCGCATCAGCTCAGCGGCGGCATGTGCCAGCGAGCCATGATCGCCCTGGCGCTCGCGTGTCAGCCGGCGCTGTTGATCGCCGATGAGCCGACGACAGCCCTCGATGTGACCACTGAGGCGCAAATCCTGGAGTTGATGCGCGAGCTTCAGGCGACCTTCGACACCTCGATCATGTACATCACGCACAACCTGGCGGTGGTGGCTGAGATCGCGCGGGACGTCATGGTGATGTACATGGGCAAGGACGTCGAATTCGCGCCCGTAGACGCCATGTTCCACGATCCCAAACATCCCTATACCGTGGCGTTGCTCTCCTCGATCCCGCGCATAGACATCGAGCGCGACATGCTGACCACGATGGCTGGCTCGGTGCCTGATCCCTACGCGCTGCCCAGGGGATGCCCGTTCCATCCGCGCTGTCCTGCGCGCCTGCCGGTGTGCAGCCAGGACGCCGACGTGCCCTACGTCACGGTCGCCGCGGGGCATCGGGTGCGGTGTCATCTGTACGAGGGGAGATAGCGAATTGCAAATAGCAAGTCAGCAAGTCAGCAAGTCAGCAAGTGACGGTACGCGTTACGCACTACGCATGACCTTTGACGTTTGACGTTTGACGTTTGACGGGAGCGAGAGCTCATGACCCAAGCCTCGTCCAATCGGACTGCCAGCACGCCATTGCTGGAAGTTCGTGATCTCAAGAAGCACTTCCCCATCACCAAGGGGCTTTTTTCGGCGATTCACGGCTACGTCAGGGCAGTGGACGGCGTCAGCTTCACCATCGGCCGCGGGGAGGTTCTGGGTTTGGTGGGTGAAAGCGGCTGCGGCAAAACGACGGTCGGTCGCATGATCATGCGCCTCTATCGGCCCACGGCCGGGCAGATCCTGGTAGACCTCGCCGAGGCCGGCGCGGAGCCGACCGACATCGCGCGGCTGGATCACGCGCATCTCATGCCGTTCCGCCGGCAGATGCAGATGATCTTCCAAGACCCCTACTCGTCGCTCAACCCGCGTAAGACGATCCTGGAGATCGTGGGGGAGCCGCTGCGTATCCACCGGCTGGCTTCTGGCAGGGCGCTGCAGGTAAGGGTCGAGGAGTTGTTGGAGTTGGTCGGGCTGCGCGCCGAATATATCATGCGCTATCCGCACGCGTTCAGCGGCGGCCAGCGCCAACGGATCGGGGTCGCGCGTGCGTTGGCGCTCAACCCCCAGTTCATCATTGCAGATGAGCCGGTCTCCGCGCTCGATGTATCGGTGCAGGCGCAGGTGCTCAACCTGATGCGCTCGCTGCAACGTCGGTTCGGTTTGACCTATCTGTTCATCTCGCACGATCTCAGCGTGGTCAAGCACATCAGCGACCGCATCGCGGTGATGTATGTGGGCAACCTGGTGGAGACGGCGAAGACGCAAGACCTGTTCCTCCGGCCGCTCCATCCCTATACCGAGGCGCTGCTATCGTCGGTGCCGAAGCCGGACCCGCGTATCCAACGCCAGCGCAAGATTCCACCGGGCGAAGTGGCCGATCCGTCCCATCCACCGGCCGGATGTCGCTTCCACCCGCGCTGCGGCTATGCCGAGCCGCGCTGTAGCCAGGAGGAGCCGGCGCTGCGTCAGTTCCCTGGGGGGCGGACCGTGGCATGTCACTACGCCGAGCAGTTGAGGTTGGCCGGGGCGCTGGAGGTAGTCCTGTGAACCCTCGACAACGCGTGATCACCGCACTCTCGCGGCGCGTGCCCGACCGCGTGCCAAAGACCATGAGCCTATGCCCCAGCCAACTGGCGCGCTTCCGACAGGAGACGGGCAGGGATGATCCCCACGCGTACTTCGGCATCGAGGTGCGCACAGTGGATCCGCTGGCCGCCCGCAACGGGGCCGACTTCGGCCGCTATCTGGGCGAGATTCCGGCCGCCGCGCGGGTGGATGATTGGGGCATCGCGTGGGTGCGCGGCGACTTCCACTTCGAGCGCATGATCCACCCGCTGCGCGATGCTTCATCGGTTCAGGACGTCCTGACCTATCCTTTCCCAGACCTGCTCGCCGACGAGCGTTTCGCCGGCTACGCCGGCCGCATCGCCGAGGCTCACCGGCAGGGCTACGCCGTGATCGCAAACTGCATGGCGGTTGGCGGCACGGTCTTCTGGCCGGCCTACAAGCTGCGCGGCATGGAGGCGCTCCTGGTGGATCTGGTCGCCAACCCTGACTTCGCCGCCGCGCTGCTCGACATCGTCGCTGAGATGATGACCGGTCTGGCGCGCAAGCTGGCCAGCTACGACATTGACGTGCTTTGGCTGGCAGATGACTTCGGCACGCAGCGCGCCCTGATGATGCGACCGACCGTGTGGCGGGTGTGGTTCAAAGAGCGGCTGCGCGGCGTCATCGCCGCGGCCAAGAGCGTCCGCCATGATTTGCTGGTTGCGTTCCATTCCGACGGCAAAATAGACGAGATCATCCCTGATCTGATCGAGATCGGCGTGGATGTGCTCAACCCGCTGCAGCCCGAAGTCATGGACCCGGTCGCCATCAAGCGCGAATTCGGCACAGACCTGGCCTTCTGGGGCGGTCTTGGCACACAGACCACGCTGCCTTTTGGCTCGCCAGCCGAGGTGCGCCGCGCCGTCCATGATCTTGTCGCCACCGTCGGCGCCGGCGGCGGTTTCCTCATCGCGCCGACCCACGTCGCCGTGGGAGAATATCATCGCGTTCATGGAGGCGGTGGAGGAGTGCGGACGGTATGATGTGTGAGGCGTGAAACGTGAAACGTCAAACGTCAAGCGTCAAACGTCAAAGGTCATGCGTAGTGCGTAGTGCGTAGTGCGTATCGCCATTTGCTGATTTACTGATTTGCAGATTTCCATCCCGGAGGATTCTCATGCGTGGACCCAAAGTAACCGTTATCGGCGCCGGCAGCTACTTCTTCGGCAAGCCGGTAATCCACAAGATGGCCGCCAGCCCGATCATGGCCGGCGGCACGCTGGCGCTGGTGGACACCAAACCCCATGTCGTCAAGACCATGACCGGGCTGGCGCAGCGCGCCTTCGCCCACACCGGCTGTGATGTCAAGGTGATCGGCTCGACCGACCGCCGCGATGTGCTGAGCGACTCCGACTTCGTCGTGCTCACTTTTGCGGAGCGCAACGCGTACTACCGCGGGGTTGACACGCAGATCGCGGCCAGGCATGGCATCCGCATGTGTAGCTCCGATACGATCGGGCCGGGCGGCATCTTCCGCGCGCTGCGCGAAACGCCCCACGTGCTGGCGATGGCGAAGGACACGCACGCACTGGCGCCGAACGCCTGGCTGATCAACTTCGTCAATCCTGCCACTGTGCTGGGCATCGCGCTGATGCGCTATGCGCCAGAGGTCAAGAGCTTCGCGCTGTGCGATGGCCAGCACGAGCCGTACTGTACCCTCAACTGGTGCAAGACCGTGGGCATCCTGCCGCCCGAGGCGAAAGCCATCCCGCCCGACGTGCAGTCTCGCCTCGATCTCGCCATCGGCGGGGTCAATCACTGCACCTTCGTGCTGCGCTTCCGCTACGACGGGAAGGACATGATGCCTGTGTTGCGAGAAACGGTTGCGCGGCGGGCCGAGATGGAGCGGCAAGATCCGCAAGCCGGCTCGAAGGCGCGTTACAACGCCAACTATGGACTGCAGCTCTTCGATCTCTACGGGATTCTGCCGACGGCCGTCGCGCACACCAAGGAGTACGTGCCCTTCTACCAGGGCTACGGCGTTGCGCCGAACGACCCGGAGCCGTTGCGTCTGTTCGACAGTGAGGGCCGGGCCAAAGAGATGGCTGCCGCCTGGTCCGTCACCGAGCAGTACGCCGATGGCCGCATCCCGATGGAGGAGTTCTTCCAGAAGGTGCACGATGATCACGCCACCGACATCATCGAGTCCATGTGGGGCGGGCTGGGCAAGCCGTTTTTCATCAACACGACCAACCGCGGCGCGATCCCCAACTTGCCGGACGACGCATTCCTGGAGTTGCGCTGCCACGTGGACATGAACGGCCCGCAGCCGCTGCCGGTCGGCCCGTTCCCGCGCGGCGCGCTGGCCCTGCAATACCAGGTGCTCGACACGCACGAGCTGACCGCCGAGGCTGCGGTCACCGGCGACCGGGCGATCCTCCGCCGCGCCATGCTCACCGACCCGATCTGCAACAACATCGTAGATGCCGACAACTGCATCGCAGAGCTGCTTGAAGCGGAGCGGGAAGTGCTGCCGGCGTATTGGTATCGGTAGAATCATGTCGCGCCTCCCCGGCCCATCTACGGCGCACATGCCGGGGAGGAACATGAAGATAGTCCGAGTACGGAAATCGTATGCACCACATCATCAATCAACCCTGGGATGGTCGTGGCGTGCAAATGGGCGATTGGATCACGCGCCTGCTGGCTTCGGAGACGCCGCGCTTCGAGATATTCCGGGCGTGTGTAGCCTTCGCCAAGGCCAGCGGGGTGCTGCGGCTGGCGGCGTCGCTGCAAAGGTTCATGGATCGGGGCAGCCGGGTGGAGATCGTTGTGGGGATAGATGAAGACATACCCAGGATTGAGCAAACCGGTGACATGGATGACTCGCGGACCGTTTGACATTTGCCGAACCTCCTATTATAATCCCCCGCGTGCCTGATGTTCTGTTGGGCATCTTCCTCTATGCTGAACCTCGTGAGCAGCAAGTCAGATTCGCAGTAGTGCTGTATGGACGTGGGAGCCTATATCTTGCTTGCCGGCCGACAGCCAGGCGAACGGCGTCTTGTCGCGTGGAACCAAGGAGGTGATTCGATCCGCCAGTAGACCCAGCGAACGCATGAGTGCGGGCGCGGCACAGGACTGCGCCTTCGTCTGATCCACCACATTCTAACCCACACACAGGAGGAGAAGTACTATGCGTGGTCTCAAGCTACTCAGTTTCATCGTGATCGCAGCCTTGCTGCTGTCTGGCTGCGTCCCTACGGGCGGGAACCAGATCAAGATCGCCATCCTGGCGCCTTTGTCTGGGCCGGTGCCGACATTCGGCGTGATGACTCGCGATGGCGCGCTGCTCGCCATCGAAGAGTGGAACGCGAAGGGCGGCGTGCTCAACCGCAAGATCGCCACTGTCGTCGAGGATAGCCAGTGCACACCCGACCCCGCGGTCAACGCCGCCAACAAGGTCATTGACCAGGACAAGGTCAAGTTCATCGTCGGCGAGGTGTGCTCCAAGGCCTCCATCCCCATCTCCGAGATCGCCAACGCCAAGAAAGTGCTCCAGATCAGCCCCACCTCCACCAACCCAGATGTGACGGTGGCGAAGGACGGCAAGACCAAGGAGTACATCTTCCGCGCCTGCTTCATTGACCCGTTCCAGGGCCAGGTCGGCGCCAAGTTCGCGCTCGAAAATCTGAAGGCCAAGACCGCCTTCATCCTGCTGGATCAGGCCAACGACTATGTCAAGGGCCTGGCTGAGTTCTTCGAGAAGTCATACACGGCTGGCGGCGGCAAGGTCGTCGGCAAGGAAACCTACACCGCCAAGGATACCGACTTCGCCGCGATCCTGTCCAAGGTCGCCGCGGCCAAACCGGATGTGGTCTACCTGCCTGACTACTACAACATCGTCAACCTGGTGACCAAGCAGGCCAAGGAGAAGGGCATCACGGCGGCGTTCCTCGGCGGCGATGGCTGGGACTCATCGGACCTGGACCTGAAGGCCGCGGCCGGCGGGTATTTCACCAACCACTACTCGCCTGACTCGACCGCGCCAGAAGCGGTTGCCTTCCTGAAGGCGTTTGGCGCCAAGTACAAGGATGACAAGGGCCAGCCGAAGGTCCCGGATGCGTTGGCGGCTCTGGCCTATGATGCAACCAATCTGCTGCTCGCCTCGATCAAGGAAGCCGGCTCTGATGACCCGACCAAGGTGAAGGCCGCCATGGAGAAGATCACCTTCAACGGCGTCTCCGGCAAGATCACCTTCGACAAGGCGCACAACCCGGTCAAGTCCGCCACCTTGCTCAAGGTCACGGACAAGAAGGTGGAGTTCAACTCCGTCGTCAATCCGTAGTATCCAGTAGACAAGGAGACAAGGAGACGGGTAGACAAGGAGACGGGTAGACAAGGAGACGGGTAGACAAGGAGACGGGTAGACAAGGAGACAAGTAGACAAGGAGACAAGTAGACAAGGATGTAACGTCTTGTTTCACGGCTCCCTTGTTTCCTTGTTTCCTTGTTTCCTTGTTTCCTTGTTTCCCTGTTTCCTTGTTTCCTTGTTTCCTTGTTTCCTTGTTTCCTTCTCACCATACCCGGAATCGGAGGAAGTGCGCGGATGCAACGACCGCCTACATCACAAGTCTCCACCTACGCCGCGCAACGGCCTGGGGCCAAACTCGCGTGGATCGGTCAGGGGTTTCTGGCGCTCCTGGCGATTCTGGTGCTGTATGTCCTCGGACGCAACCTGCTCATCAACCCCTCGTTGTTTGGCCAGATCGTTTTGAGCGGTCTGCAATTGGGCTTTGTGTATGCGCTGATCGCGTTGGGCTACACGATGGTCTACGGCATCGTCAAGCTGATCAACTTCGCGCACGGCGATGTGTTCATGGTCGGCGCGTTCGTCAGCTACTTTGCAGTGACGCGTTTCGGGCTGCACGTCTGGCCGGCGGCTGTTGTCCCCAACCTGGCCCCTGGCTGGGTGGTGGTGATCGGCTCGTTGACGGTGGTGTTGCTCTCCATGATCGTGTGCATGAGCCTGGCGGTGACCATCGAACGGGTGGCCTACAAGCCGTTGCGCGATGCTCCGCGCATCGCTGCGCTGATCACGGCAATCGGCGTCTCGTTTTTCCTGGAATACTTCGGGGCCCTGAATTTTGTCTTCTCCCCGCGTTTCATCCCCTACCAGCGGCCCTTCGAAGTGGTCACCTGGTACATCAAAGACGGCATTCACATGCTTAAGCCGGGCCAACAAACCCCCGAAGGCGCGTTGACGATCTCGAACATCCTGATCATCATCATTGTCGCCTCCTTGCTGGTCCAGGTGCTGCTCCAATTCCTGGTGCGCCGGACAAAACTGGGCAAGGCGATGCGCGCGACATCGTTCGACAAACCGACTGCCCGGCTGATGGGCATCAACGTGGACGGCGTGATCTCTTTCACCTTCGCCGTGGGCGCTGCGTTTGCAGGATTGGGCGGCGTGCTCTATGCCATCGCCTATTCATCCATTTCGACCCTATCTGGCATCTTGCCGGGCCTGAAAGCGTTCGTGGCCGCCGTGCTGGGAGGCATCGGCAGCATCCCCGGCGCGTTCATCGGCGCGTTGCTCATGGGCCAGGCCGAGGCGTTGACCATGGGCTATATCTCGACGCCGATGCGCGATGCAGTGGCGTTCACGATCCTGATCGTGGTCTTGCTGGTGCGACCGACAGGCATCTTGGGCGAGCCGGAAAAAGAAAAAGCATAGGGGGGGCCGCAATGGATTTCAACCTGGGGTTTCTGCTCATCTCCATTTTCAAGATCGCCATCGTGTTGGCCTACCTCTATGGGCTATTGACGGTCTTGGGGCACCCCTCCAAGAAGGTGAAGATCGGCGGCGTGATAGCGGCATTTGCGATTATCCAGATCGCACTTGTCCCGTTTGGAGAGTTTCAGGTGCTGGCCGACTTCGACAAGGGCCTGCTGATTCAGGCCTGCACCATGACGATGGTGGCGCTCGGACTGAACCTGATCTACGGCTTCAACGGGCAGTTTAGCCTGGGGCAATGGGGCTTCTATGGCATCGGCGCCTATACCGCGGCCGACATCACCTATCGCTGGACGAACGGCGATGCGCGCGGCCTGCTGGTGGCCGGGCTGGCCGTGACGCTGATCGGCCTGATGATCTGGCTGGTGGCCAAGTTGGTGCGCGTTTTCAAGGGCATGCCGGTGTTGTCCCAGTTCACGCTCTACCTGATGGGCACGATAGTGGCTGGCGCGATCGCCGTGGTCGTGGGCAATCTGGTCAGTCCAGTTTTTACGCCGTTGCTGGGCACAATCAGCGCGCCTGGGCCGCTCAACAACATCGTGGCGCTGCAGATCGTCTTCTTGCTGGCGGCTTTGATCGCCGGCGCGTTCGCGGCCGAAGTCAGCTTTCTCTTCGGCCTGCCTGTGCTGACGCTAGGCAGCGACTACTTCGGCATCGCCACCCTGGGTTTCAGCATCGTGGTGCAAACGCTGATGGTCAACTCAGACACGATCTTGCCCTTCCCGGAAATGAAAGGCGGCCGTGGGATGATCGGCATCCCGAAGCTGGATGCGACCATCTGGTTTTGGGCCTTCCTGTTCCTATTGTTGATCATCATCGTCATGCGTAACATGATCTATTCGAGCACGGGGCGGGCGATCACGTCGGTGCGCGAAGACGAGATCGCGGCCAAGGCCATGGGCATTGACGTGGCCTATCACAAACTGCTGGCCTTCGTCATCGGCAGCCTGTTCGCGGGCATCGGCGGCGCGGTCTATGCCCACTATATCGGGTTCCTCAGCCCCGGCACTTTTGACTTCCTGGTCGGCTTCAACCCGCTGATCATCATCGTGTTCGGCGGACTGGGCAGCATGACAGGGACGATCGCGGCGTCGTTCGGCTGGATGTTTTTCCTGGAGGGCTTGTTGCGCGTGCTACTCGGTCAGATGGGGACCGAAGCTCCCACATGGCGCTTCGTGCTCTACCCGATCACATTGCTCCTGTTGATGTTAGTGCGGCCTCAAGGGCTGTTGGGGAACGTGGAATGGGGCTTCTTGAAGCGCCCCGCGAGTCCTGCCCGCCCCGACCGCAACGCGGCGGTAGATGTCGCCGCGAGCGCAGGTCAGTAACTGGGAGGCCGCAATGACACTTGATACAACCCCGAAAGACACCGCGCAGGCCGGAGTGACCGCATCTGGCGACAGCCAGCCAACGCCGGTCCTGGCGACGCGCCGGCTGACCAAGACGTTCGGCGGGCTGCGCGCCGTGAACAAGTTCGACCTGACGGTGCGAGAGGGCGCGTTGGATGGATTGATCGGCCCCAATGGCGCAGGCAAGACCACCGTGTTCAACATGATCTCTGGCCTCTACGCGCCGACCGCAGGCGAGGTTGACTTTCTGGGCGCGCCGATCGTGGGGCTGGAGCCCTTCGAGATCACGCAGTTGGGCATCGGTCGCACATTTCAGAACATCCGCCTGTTCCCCAACTTGACGGTTCTCACCAACGTGTTGATCGCCTATCACCCGCACGCGGGTTACAGCCTCTTTCATGGCCTGATACGCAATGCCCGCTTCGACGCCAAAGAGCGCGAGATGACCGAGCGGGCGCGGGACTTTCTGGCGATCTTCGGACTGGAACGGTATCAGAGCGAATTGGCCAAGAACCTGCCCTATGGCGAACAGCGCCGCGTCGAGATCGCCCGCGCGCTCGCCTCCGCGCCCAAGCTGCTGCTGTTGGACGAACCGGCGGCCGGCATGAACCCGTATGAGATCGGCCGCCTGATGGACTACATCCATTTCATCCGCGACCGTTTCAAGCTGACGATCTTGCTCATCGAGCACCAGATGCGGCTGGTGATGAACATCTGCGAACAGATCACCGTGATGGACTTCGGTGAGGTGATCGCGCGCGGCACAGCCAGCGACGTGCAGAACGACTCTAAGGTCATCGAGGCCTACCTGGGCCGCGGGGCTGCCGCCAGAACGGGCCTCCGGTCGCATTGACTACAGACGATGGACCGTCGAGATCGCCGTCCAACATCCAACACCCATCGTCCATCGTCAAGGAAAAGCCATGCTTCTTGAAGTCAAAGACCTGAACGTCTACTACGGCGCCATTCATGCGCTCCAGGGCATCAGTTTCCACGTCGAAGAAGGCGAGATCGTCACCCTGATCGGCGCCAATGGCGCGGGCAAATCCACGACCTTGAAGACGATCTCGGGCCTGCTGCACCCGCGCAGCGGCGATGTTCGCCTGCGAGAGCAGTCGTTGCTCAGTCTGGCGGCCCAAGAGATCGTGCGCCGTGGGGTCATCCACGTCCCTGAAGGCCGCAAGATCTTTGCGCCGCTCACGGTGCAAGAGAACCTGGAGATGGGCGCCTTCACGCGCAGCGACCCGGCCGAAATCCGCCAGAGCATGGAACGCGTGTTCAGGAGTTTCCCGCGCCTGAAAGAACGCCTGGGCCAGCTCGGCGGCACCCTCTCTGGCGGCGAGCAGCAGATGCTCGCCATCGGCCGGGGCATGATGGCGCGGCCCAGGCTGCTTCTGCTCGATGAGCCTTCGATGGGGCTGGCGCCCATCCTGGTGGAGGAGATCTTCTCGATCGTCCAAGAGATCAACAGCCAGGGGGTCAGCATCCTGCTGGTGGAGCAGAACGCGCTGATGGCGCTCTCGGTCGCGCATCGAGGCTACGTGCTGGAGACCGGCCGCATCGTGCTGGAGGGCACGGGGCAGGCGCTGCTTCACAATCCACAGGTGCAGAGCGCCTATCTTGGCAGTCATTGAGCATCTGTAGAAAGGAAGAATTGCTCATGTTGCTGCGCGATCTGGAAATTGAAGTGGAAGACTGGTCAGGCCGGCCTTGATGATGCCATCATGCTCTTTGGTGCATCCGTCAGCACGCCATGAGCAGCCTGACGAGACGCTCGTCGCAGCCGGCGCACTTCTGGTGCGCCTGATAGGGCGATATGCGTATCATGGAAGGAGGAGGACGCCCCGCCGGATATCCAGATGTTGGGCCGGCCGCCCCATGGCTCGGCTGCGGTCAGCATGTCAATCAGCGATCTGCTGTGCCGGCAGCCGCGAGCCTGCAACTGTAAGTCCTCAACCGGTCACACACCAGAGGAGAAACCTGTATGAAATCGCTCAGACTGATCACTTTGCTCACCGTAGCAGTGATGGTGCTGGGCTCGCTCGCCGCCTGCGCGCAGCCCACGCCCACACCCACGCCAGCGCCCAAAGCGCAGCCAGCGCCCACGCCGGCGCCGGCCGCGACCGCAGCGCCCAAACCGACCGAGCCGCCCAAGCCAACCGCCGCGCCCGCGGTCAAGAAGCTCGTCATCGCGTCCGATGCCACCTGGCCCCCGATGGAATTCGTGGACGAAGCCTCCAAGCAGATCGTGGGCTTCGACATTGATCTGATCACAGCGATCGCCAAAGATCAGAAGTTCGAGTTCGAGATCAAGAACACCGCCTGGGACGGCATCTTCGCGGGTCTCGACGGCGCTGCCTATGACGCTGTGCTCTCCTCGGTCACCATCACCGACGAGCGCAAGCAGAAGTATGATTTTTCCGATCCATACTTCAACGCCGACCAGGGCATCGTCGTGCGGGCCGATGACGCGGCCATCAAGTCGGCGGCCGATCTGGCAGGCAAGACGGTCGGCGCGCAGCTCGGCACGACCGGCGAGGCCGAGGTGCTGAAGATCAAAGGCGCCAACCTGAAGCCCTATGACACCGCGGACCTGGCCATGATGGACCTGGCGAACAAGAAGATCGACGCGGTGGTCGTGGATACCCCGGTGGCTGCCGATTTCGCGCTCAGTTCCGCGCAGTTCAAGGGCAAGCTCAAGATCGGCGCGACGATCGTCACCAATGAGGTCTTCGGGTTGGTGGCAAAGAAGGGCGATCCCAAGCAGGTGTTGCCGCTCTTCAACGCAGGTCTGAAGAACGTCAAGGCCAGCGGCGAGTACGACAAGATCTACGCCAAGTGGTTCGGCGCGGCGCCGCCCAAGCCCGCGGCCGCCAAGCCCCCCACGCAGATCACCGCGACCGCGACCAAATACGCGATCTCGGACTGCGATTACGGCGGCGAGTTCAAGTCCATCGAGGCTGTGGACGACCTGACGGTCAAGTTCACGCTGTGCGCTTCCGATGTGGCGTTCCCGTCCAAGGTAGCCTTCACCGCCTTCGCCATCCATCCTTCCGAGTATCTGCAGAAGACGGCCGGCGGCGGCGACCTGCTGGACAAACCGATCGGCACTGGCCCCTACAAGGTGGAGAAGTGGGCCAAGGGCGACAGCATCATCTTCAAGCGCAACCCGGACTACTGGGGCGACAAGGCGATCGCCGAGACGCTGGTCTTCCGCTGGAGCAAGGAGGGCGCCGCACGTCTGCTGGAGCTGGAAGCCGGCACGGCCGATGGCATTGACAATCCCAGCCCGGATGACTTCAAGAAGATCGAGGCCAACAAGGCGCTGAAGCTCTATCCGCGCGAGGCGCTGAATATCTTCTACATCGGGTTCAGCAACCTCAAGCCGCCATTCGACAACGAGAAGGTGCGCCAGGCGATCGCCACGGGCATTGACCGCAAGCGCATCGTGGACAACTTCTACCCGGTCGGCTCGGTCGTCGCTTCGCACTTCACCCCCTGCGCGATCCCCGGCGGCTGCGATGGCGAGGAGTGGTACAAGTTCGATGCCGCGGCCGCCAAGAAGCTGTTGGCCGACGCGGGTTTCCCGAACGGTTTCGAGACCGAGCTCTCGTACCGCGACGTGGTGCGCGGCTATCTGCCGCAGCCTGGCGTGGTCGCCCAGGACATCCAGGCGCAGCTCAAGGCCAACCTGAACATCACCGCCAAGATCAAGGTGATGGAGTCGGGCGCGTTCCTGGATGCGGCCGAGGCCGGCGAGCTGCCGCTGCACTTGCTCGGTTGGGGCGCCGACTACCCCGATCAGACCAACTTCCTGGACTATCACTTCGGCAAGGGCGCCAGCCCACAGTTCGGCAAGGGCTTCGAGAACATCTGGAGTGCGTTGGACAAGGCGGCCAAGCTGATAGATCAGGCGCAGCGCAACAAGCTCTATGGCGAAGCCAACAACCTGATCAAGAAGCATGTACCGATGATCCCGGTGGCGCACGGCGGTTCCGCCACCGTCTTCAAGGCCGATGTCAAGGCCGCGCACGCCAGCCCGCTGACCAACGAGCAGTTTGGCGTCATGGATCCCGGCGGCCGCAAGCAGATCGTCTGGGTGCAGAACGCTGAGCCGCTCAGTATGTACTGCGGCGATGAAGAGGATGGCGAGTCGCTGCGGGCCTGCGACCAGGTCAACGAGGGGTTGTTGGCCTACAAGGTGGCAGGCACTGACGTGACGCCGGCGCTGGCCGAGAAGTACAGCTCCAACGCCGACCTGACCGAGTGGGTCTTCACGCTGCGCAAGGGCGTGAAGTTCCATGATGGCTCCGCGCTGGACGCCAAAGACGTCGTGCTCAGCTACGCCTTGCAGTGGGACGCGAAACACCCGCTGCGCAAGGGCCGCACTGGCACGTTCACCTACTTCAGCACGCTGTTCGGCGCTTTCTTGAACGCAGAGTAAGAGAGTAGACAAGTAGACAAGGGCAAGTAGACAAGGCTCGCGACGCGCGACCTTGTCTACTTGTTTCCTCAATCCTTGTCTACCCATCCACCATGATCCGCTACATCGCCCAACGCCTGGCAGCCTCGATTCCGGTGCTGTTCGGCATCCTGTTCGTGACTTTTGCGCTGGCAAGGCTGCTGCCAAGCGATCCTTGCCGTGCGGCCTTGGGCGAACGCGCCACCGATGTGCTGTGTGATGCGTTCATCAAACGCTATGGCCTCGACAAGCCGATTCCCGTGCAGTTCGGCGTCTACATGCGCGATGTGCTACGCGGCGACCTGGGGATGTCGTTCCGCTATGGCCGGCCGGTGACCGAGCTGCTGGTCGAGCGGCTGCCGGTCACCATCGAGCTGTCGCTGGCGGCCCTGACCTTCGCGACGCTCCTGGGCATCGTTGCGGGCATGGTCTCGGCCCTCCGGCGCAACTCGGCCGTGGACGTAGGCACGATGCTGGCCGCCAACGCTGGCGTTTCGATGCCGGTTTTCTGGCTGGGGCTGATGCTGGCCTACGTCTTTGCACTCTTGTTGAAGGATACGCCGTTCTGGCTGCCGCCATCGGGTCGCAACACGCCCGGCCTCATCATCCCCTCGCTGATCGAAACCTGGAACCTGCCGGTCGAAAAGGGCCCGCGCTACACGCTGTTGCTCTTTTTCTCCAACATGCATCTGTTGAACACCCTGGCGACCGGTAATTGGGCGGGCTTCTGGGACACAGCCAAACACCTGATCCTGCCGGCTGCGGCCCTGGGCACGATTCCTCTCGCGCTGATCGCACGCATGACGCGTTCGAGCCTGCTGGAGGTCTTGGGGTTGGACTACGTGCGCACCGCGCGCGCGAAAGGGCTGCGCGAGGGGGTCGTGGTGATGCGCCACGCCATGCGCAACGCCATGATCCCGGTCGTTACGATCGTCGGCCTTTCGCTGGGCAGTCTGTTGGGCGGCGCAGTGCTCACCGAGACCATCTTCAGCTTTTCAGGCGTAGGCCGGATTCTTTTCGATGCGATCCAGGCGCGCGACTACACCATCGTCCAGGCGTTCACCCTGGTCATTGCAGTCGGCTTCGTGGCCATCAACCTGATCGTGGATCTGCTCTATGCGTTTTTCGATCCGCGGATTCGGTTAAGCTGAGCGCTTACGCCGCCAACCGCCGCTTCCTGTAGAAGATGCGGCCCGACCGGCGCCCAGGAGTTCCATGACTGTCGCAGATTCAGCCATTGACGATGTCCTCGCCCGGCCGCCGCGCAGCCCAGCGCAAGACGCCCTCCGCACCCTCTTGCGCACGAAGTCGGCCATCCTGGGCATGACCATCCTGGTCGTGTTGATGCTGATGGCCATCCTCGCGCCCGTCATCGCACCCTACGACCCCAACCAGGTGCTCATCGGCATCGAGAAGGTCAAGATGCGCCAGGCCCCCTGCATCCACCTGTTGGGGTGCTCGGCCGATCAACCCCAACACCTGCTGGGGCTGGACGGCAATGTGCGCGATTTCTTCAGCCGCGTGGTGTATGGCGCGCAGGTGTCGCTCTTCATCGGGTTCAGCACGGTGGGCTTTGCGATCATCGTTGGCGCGCTCTTGGGCGCCGCCGCGGGGTTCTGGGGCGGCTGGCCCGACAACATCATCATGCGCCTGATGGACGTGCTGTTGGCTTTCCCTGCGTTGCTGCTCGCGATCGCCATCGTGACGGTGCTCGGCGAAGGGTTGATCAACGCATTGCTGGCCATCGGCATCGTGTCCATCCCGGCCTTTGCGCGCGTGAGCCGCGCCAGCGTGCTGACGATCAAGGAGCTGGATTTCGTCATGGCGGGCCGTGCGGTGGGCGCACGACCCGACCGGCTGCTGTTTCGCACCATCTTGCCCCACGCGCTGACGCCGCTGATCGTGCAGGGCACCCTGGGCATCGCGACCGCCATTCTGGATGCGGCGGCGCTCTCGTTCCTGGGACTCGGCGCCCAGCCGCCCATGGCCGAGTGGGGCTCGATGCTCGGCGCGGAGCGCAACCAGGTTTTCACCGCGCCGCACCTGGTCTTCTTTCCCGGCCTGATGATCATGCTGACGGTGCTGAGCTTCAACCTGCTCGGCGATGGCCTGCGCGACGCATTGGATCCACGGCTGAGAAAGTAGACCGCAGCCCGACACTCAGCGCGGCCTTCCGCCGCGACTCAAGGAGGCGTCTGTGCCGACTCTAGTCCGATCCGCACCATCGCTCGATCCAGAGGCCGGCGGCAGCCTGCCGGCCCTGCGCAGGTGGTGGCGGCGCTTCGACCGCTGGTGGCTGCTTTTTCTGGCCGCGGTGCTGGTGGTGGCGCTGCTGGTCCTCTTCGTGCCGGACCCCTATCGGCGCATCTTGCTCTTCCTCCTGGATGGCGTTGTCGTCACCCTGCGGGTCACGATCGTCTCTTTCCTCTTCATCCTGATCGTCGGCATGTTCGGTGGACTGGCGCGCGTCTCCAGCGCCCGCCTGGTCAGCGGCCTGGCATCGTTGTATGTGGAGATCGTGCGCGGCATCCCGGTGCTCGTTTGGCTGTTGTGGATCTGGTTTGCGCTGCCCCAGTTGCTGGAACGGTTGGGTCAGGCCACACTGACGGCGCTGCCGGCCGTAGGACAGTGGCTGCTCGACCTTAAGCTGGGCGAATACACGGCCGCCATCGTAGGCTTCACCTTCGCCTACGGCGCATACATGACCGAAATCTTCCGCGCCGGCATCCAATCCATCCCTAAAGGGCAGATGGAAGCCGCCCGCTCGCTGGGCATGAGCTATCTGCAGGCCATGCGCTACATCGTCCTGCCGCAGGCGGTCCGCGTGATCTTGCCGCCGGTGGGCAACGAGTTCGTGACGCTGCTCAAGGATTCGTCGTTGGTATCCATCCTGGCCGTGTCCGATCTGACCCGCCGCGGCCGCGAGTTCGTGGCGCGCACCTTCTTGAGTTTCGACACCTTCACCATGGTAGCGCTGATTTATCTGATCCTGACGTTGTTCTTCACCCGGATCAGCACCGCGGTTGAAAGGCGCATGGCTGTGGAGAAGCGGTGACGCGAATTGCAAATAGCAGATAGCAAATGGCGGCCATTGGCCGGGCGAGGTGTCAGCATGTCCGAGAAGATCATCGAGATCAAGCATGTCCACAAGTGGTTTGGCCGCACGCACGCGCTGGATGACGTGAGCCTTGAGGTGGCCCCCGGCGAGGTGCTGGTGATCATCGGCCCAAGCGGGTCGGGAAAGTCCACGCTGCTGCGCAGCATCAACCACCTGGAGGCGATCAACGCCGGCGAGATCATCGTGGACGGCATTCCGTTGACGCACAAGTCCACGGACATCAATGCGGTGCGCGCCGAGGTGGGCATGGTGTTCCAGCAGTTCAATCTGTTCCCGCACCTGAGCGCGCTGGAGAACATCGCGCTGGCTCAACGGATCGTCCGCAAACGCGATGCGGCCGCAGCCGAGAGAAAGGCGCGTGAGCTGTTGGAGCGGGTTGGCATCCCAGAAAAGGCGCACGCCTACCCCGGTCAGCTCTCCGGCGGCCAGCAGCAGCGGGTCGCCATCGCGCGCGCACTGGCGATGGACCCCAAGATCATGCTCTTCGATGAACCCACCAGCGCGCTCGACCCGGAGATGATCAAAGAGGTGCTGGACGTCATGCTCGACTTGGCGAAGACGGGGATGACCATGCTGTGCGTGACGCACGAGATGGGTTTTGCGCGTGCCGCGGCGCAGCGCATGGTCTTCATGGATTTCGGCAAGATCGTCGAGGAGACGACGCCCGAACTGCTGTTCACCGCGCCGAGGCACGAACGGACGAAACTGTTCCTGAGCAAGATCCTGGAACATTAGCGGCGCGCGTGTCGAGTACTGCGTGCTTCGTTCCCCAAAATCACCCTTTGACAGAACATTCCGCGTGTGATACAGTTTGCCCGCCGTTGCAGGCCGATATTCCATGAGACCCTGACCGGTCTTCCACCGAGCCGGGAGTGCTGCCGGTCTTGAGACCTGCGACGATATACCAACCCCTGGAAGGAGACTTTTCCGATGAAAGAAGCGACCCAAGCCAATCTGCAAAATGCATTCGCTGGCGAGAGCCAGGCGCACATGAAGTACCTGATCTTCGCCGAGCGCGCCGAGCGCGAGGGGCTGACGAACATCGCTCGGCTCTTCCGCGCGGCCTCTTGCTCTGAGCAGTCGCACGCCACGAATCACTTGCGCGCTCTGGGTGGGATCAACAAGACGGCCGAGAACCTGGAAGTTGCGCTGGCCGGCGAGACGTTCGAGGTCACGACGATGTACCCCGACTATATGGCGCTGGCCGAGAAAGAGGGCGAGAAGAAGGCGCTGGGCAGCATGGGCGACGCCCTGGCGGCCGAAAAGGTGCACGCGGCGCTCTATGCCAGGGCCAAGGCGGCCATCGCCGCGGGCAAAGACATGGAGCTGCCCAGGGTGTGGGTGTGCCCGGTCTGCGGCTACACCATGGAAGGGGACGAGGCGCCCGATCGCTGCCCCATCTGCAACGCGCTGAAGAAGGTGTTCGAGGGGTTCTGATTGGTTGCCCGACACTAAACTTGCGGGTAACACGGCTGGGATGGTGTAAACCCGACAGCTTTGTGTCGGGGAACGAGCGTTAGCAGTCATGCTCTCGAAGTCCACTGGCGCATCACAAATGGAGGAAAGATGCCCGAAGTCAGTCGCTTTTTTGGCTTGGTGATTCGCATGTACTTCGATGAGCATCTCCCACCGCACTTTCATGCCATCTATGGTGGGTATGAAGCCCAAATCGGGATTGACCCTATCGAGGTTCTTGAGGGCAGACTCCCGCGTCGTGCGGTCTCAATGGTCATTGAGTGGGCCGCGCTTCACCAACGGGAGCTAATGAACGACTGGGAGCGCCTACGGCAGAATCAACCTATTCTGAAGATCAAACCCCTTGAGTAGGGAGGCAAACATGTTCCCGAGAGTTAAGCAAGTGCGTCATCTTGGAGAATATCGTCTGGAATTGAGCTTCACTGATGATACGAAAGGTGAGCTTGATTTCAAAGAACGAGTTGTTGGCCGCGGCGGCGTATTCGCCCCACTCCAAGACATAGGGTTCTTTAAGCAGGTTCGGGTTGACCTGGAAGTCGGAACTATCGTCTGGCCAAACGAGGTGGATTTCTGTCCCGACGTACTGTATAGCCTGGTGACCGGCAAGCCCATACAAACTGAGCGCAGAGCACGTGTGCACGAACCGCCAACACTCGCCCGTCGACCTCGCCGTGCTGCTACGCGCGGTGTTATCGCTCGGACTGCAAGTGGTGGTCGCCAATCGAGGGCGCGGCGCGGCGGCGGGCTGTAGCGTTGCAGCCATCTCGTTTGTTTTGCCGCTGGGTGGAGAAGTGGAATGGCACAGAAACTAACCAGACAAGAAGGCAACCCGGCCATGACCCCATACATCGCAGCCATTGACCAGGGCACCACCAGCACCCGTTTTATGGTCTTCGATCACGCGGGCGGTGTGATCGGCGCCCACCAACTCGAACACCGGCAGATCTATCCTCAACCTGGCTGGGTGGAACACGACCCGCTGGAGGTGTGGGCGCGCACCCAGGAGGCGATCCGGGTCGCGCTGGCAAAGGCGGGCCTG